>Ga0310786_10005262_pt1 | contig 17666 bp, 30 predicted proteins | sample AusTroGonzalo_MG_FD_203881 | JGI IMG/M metagenome (GOLD analysis project Ga0310786, IMG submission 203881) | Bovine rumen microbial communities from tropical cattle in Woodstock, Queensland, Australia - Gonzalo_03 (v2) (version 2) | ecosystem: Host-associated > Mammals > Digestive system >... | reverse complement strand
ATGGTAGTAACAGATTGGAATAAAAACAATTGGTTAGATAGTAGGAGAATCACAGAAACAGAATATGTAGATGAATTAAATATGCTAAAATTAATAAACCAAAAGTACGAATTTATATTGAATAACGATATCGCTAAGCCAATGCTAAGCGAGTATAGTATAGAAGAGAATAGTATAGATAAGAATAGTATAGAAGAAAAAGAAATAATAAAAGAAAAAGAAAGTAAACACAAGTATGGAAAATACAAAAATGTATTACTAACAGATAAAGAATTACAATCGCTTAAAAGCGATTATGATAATAGTGATGAATTAATAAAATATCTAGATGAATACATTGAGATGAAAGGATATAAAGCAAAATCACATTACCTATGCATAAAGAAATGGGTAGTAAAAGCAGTAAAACAAAATTGCAAGAATGATATAGAAAGTTGGTTGAATGAAGATGAATAAAAAAATATACAAAACACTATGTGATAACTTTAACAAAGAGATAAACATAGAACTATATGAAATATGGAAAGATGAACTAAAAGACTATGATGAAAAGCTAGTAGAACAAGCAATAAAACAAATTATTATGAATGATAAGTATATGCCTACACTAGCAAGAATCGTTGAAGTCATAAAAGCACTACCACCATTAGAAAAAACAGAAGCAGAAAAGATAGAAAGATGGGAAAAGCAAGGAATACACCCAAGTTGGTTAGATAAAACAATAGCAGAAGAAAAGCTAACAGATGAAGAACTAGCAGAACTAGAAAGTGAGATGATAATCTTTGAGTAAAGAAGAATTCAGTATAATGAACAACAACCCACCAATGTGGTATAACGAAAGATTTAAAGGATCCCACAGACATGAGGTATTCTTTGGAAAGAATCGACAGAAGAGCATAGAAGATGGTCTAGTAGTATTCCTAACCCCAGTACTACATAACATGAGTGACACAGGAGTACACTTCAATAAGACATTTAGAGATAACATGCAAAAAGAAGGGCAGAAGCGATGGATGAAATACTACAAAAAAACAAAAGAAGATTTCATAAAACGATATGGTAAAAATTATTTGTAAAGTTGCAAAAAATATATTGAAATAAATAAAAAAAGAGTATATAATCAAGATAGAAACTAGAAAGGAAGATGAGTATGGAAGAAGAGATCTACAACTACTTGGTCGATAATCATGTAGGAAGAGAAAACCTAATAAAGAACAAAGATTTAAGAATCATGTTTGAAGTAGGGAGCGATAAAACATTACGAAAAATAATACAAAACATCAGAGAATCAAAAGAATATCCGTTAGTAGTTGGATCAGTAAGTGGAAAGAATGGAGGCTTCTATATATGTGTGACAGAAGATGAAATAACACAGACTATAGAAAACATAAAACATAGAGCCAACCAAATGTTAAGAATGTGCCACATACTAGAGTGGAAGAAAGGAAGATAATGATGGAAAAAGAAAAACATGACTTTAACGAAAAAGATAAAGAATGTATTAATGGAGAATATAAAGAAGTAATACAAACACAAAAATATAAAGAATCCAAGCAAAAAGCAATAGAAATGATAGACAGTGGGAAATATGGATTGACAGATGGTGATTTCTGGATATTAATGAATGCAACAAACAATGGTAAAATAATGTATTCAGGATTAATAATATCACATAATGGATGCTTAAAAATAAATGACAATATAGATAATAAAATAAATCCAAGATGCTTCGAAATAGATAAGGATGGATACAACGGATCATTAGTATACACATACATAGATGATGATACATATGAAACAGGAGAATTTAGTACAACAAATGGTAAAAAGAATGCATATCCATATGCAATGGCATTCAAAAGATGTTTTGACAGAGTAGTACTAAAGAAATCAAAATTAGCATATGCAGGAATATACAGTGAAGTAGAAGCAGAAGAATTTAAAAAGAATGAGCTAGAAGAAGAAACTAATAAAAAAGAAGAAACTAATAAAACATATAGAGAGCAATTAATAAAATACTGCAATGATAAAAAACTAGATGTAAATGAAATTGCAAAAGAATATAAATTAACAACAAAGTCAACAGAAGAAGATTACAAAAAAACATTAATAAATTTAAAAGTAATAAGTGGAGAATAAAATGCAAGCGAGTGTTAAACAAGATAGAGAGAAATGGATAGGAGGAAGTGATATACCTGCAATAATGGGTATATCCCCATTCATAAGTAGATATGACTTACTACTACTAAAAGCAGGAATAAAAGAAAGCACATTCGAAGGAAACGAATACACCGAATACGGAAATGTAATGGAGCCTAAAATAAGGGATTACATAAACGAACAATATGGTGTGTACTTTGAAGAAGGAAAACATGAAGATGAAGAAAACGGATTCAGATGTCACACAGATGGAGAATACAATGAAGAAGTATTAGAAATAAAAACAACTTCACAAATACATAAAGATATAGATGATTATAAAATATACTTGGTACAATTGCTATTCTACATGATGAATACAAAGAAGCCATACGGAATGTTAGCAATATATGAAAGACCAGAAAATTTTGATGAAGAGTTTGATAAGAACAGATTACAAGTATACAACTTCTCGATATCACAATATCAAGAATTATGTGAAGAAATAATGGACTCGGTAGAGCAATTTAAAAAGGATCTAGAAAAGATAAAAGAGAATCCATTATTAAGCGAAGATGATTTAATACCAATGCCAATTAAAGAACTATCAGAAAAGGTAATAGAAATAGAAAACCAATTGGCAAGTATAAAACAACTAGAGAAACAACAAAAAGAATTAAAAACAAAGCTATATACTGCAATGGAAGAATATGGAGTCAAAAATTGGAAAACACCAAATGGAACATTAATAACAAGAGTATTAAATACTCCTGATAAAGTTGAAATGGCATTCAATGAAGAAAAATTCAAAGAAGAACAACCTGTAGTATATGCAAGTTATTGTGAAGAAAAAATAAAGAAAGGAAGAAGTGGTTATGTAAAAATCACTTTAGGTAAAGAAGATGAATAAAGTAATATTAACAGGAAGGATCACACAGGATCTAGAATTAAGAAATACAGGAAAGATAGATATAGTAAACTACCAACTAGCAGTACGAAGAGATAGAGATACAACAGACTTTATAAACTGTACTACATTTGGAGAATTCGCAAAAACATTATGTCAATACTGCCACAAAGGTGACTTGATAGCAATTGAAGGAAAAATACAAATAAGTCAATATGAGAAAGAAGGCAAGAAATACAATTCCTACAGTATCATAAGTGACAAAGTAGAATTCTTGAACACAAAAAAAGAAGAGAAAGCAGAAGAGAACACTACACAAAGTTTAAAGCAAGATGAAATAGTAATAGACGATAGTGAACTTCCCTTCTAATAAAAACAAATGGATTTAGTATTAGAACTACAAGACAAGATAGAAAAACTCAATATAAGTATTCAAGAATTACAAAAAAGCGGTCGAGGACTAGCGGAAGCAGAAAGAGAATATAAAATATTATTAAGACAAGAATGCTTGAAATTAAGAGATGAAGGAATGGCAGTAGGTATGATAGATAAAACTTGCTATGGAATACCCAGTGTAGCAGAAGCAAGATTCAGAAGAGATGTAGCAGAAGTAAAATACAAAGCTAACATGGAAGCAATAAATACATACAAACTTGAAATAAGGATCATACAAAGCCAAATAGATAAAGAGTACGGAAATGAATGTTAAAGGATATTATGAACCTGTATCTAATAGACTCGTAGATGATAAAGTATTTAGCGAATTCGAAAAAATAAAAGTCAAATGTATATGTGGACATAAAACGGTGATGCCAGTATACATAGATAAGACAACATGTAGTTATTGCCATCGAACATTAAAAAATAATAGTCAAGCATACTTCGTATATAAACTAAGAAAGGTAATGAAAAAAAATGAAAAAACTGATAATTGCAATATCAGTGGGGTTAATAGGGTTGATAATTCTAATTAGTGGTTCAATATCAGGGAAACAAGATGTGGTAGAAATAGATAATACAACTGTAAAGCAAATAGAAGTACAAATTAGCAACGAAAGTACTACTACTAATACAAATACTACTAAAACAACAAAAACAACTAAAAAGGTGGTTAAAACAACTAAAAAGACTACAAAGAAAATTCAAAAAGTAGAAACTGCTAGTAAACAAGAATACATAGACTATGCAAAAAGTTATAGTGGGTTTGATGATAAACAAATGAAATGCTTAATAGAATTATGGAATTACGAAAGTGGTTGGAATCCAAATAAAGTAAATACACAATCTGGTGCTTGTGGTATTCCTCAAGCTCTACCTTGTAGCAAAATAAAAAAATATAAAGGTAATAATAGTTGGAAATCACAAATTGAATGGGGAATAGATTATATAAAAGTACATAAAAATTATGGTACACCTTGTAAAGCATTGGAAATGTGGAAAAAAAGAAAACCACATTGGTATTAGGAGGGAACATGAAGAAACTATATAAAGTATGTGAAAAAGAATACAATCCAGAGGAAAATAGGATAATGATAAAAAAGATACATAACATATATTTGGATTTAGAAACAAAGACAATACAGTTAGAATCACCGATGACAGTAAAAATGTTTCAAAAGATAAAAAGAATATTAAGAATAAATAATATACATTATGATAACCTGATAATAGGTTATCCAGATATTTAAGAAATTTAAAAACAACCAACATACACACATAAATGATGAATCATTAATCAAATCTTCTATTCTAGTAAAAAAACTTTAAAGCACGAGTTTGCAGGTTGTGAGTTTGGTGCTAAATTTATAAAAAAGAGAGGAAATCAAAAATGAATAAATTAATAATTGAATATGTAGACATAAATAGCATAAAACCATATAAAAATAATGCTAAATTACATCCGAAAGAACAAATAGAACAAATAAAAAAGAGTATAGAACAATTCGGAATGGATGATCCAATAGGAATCTGGAAAGATGAAATAGTTGAAGGACACGGAAGGCTATTAGCATGTAAAGAATTAGGTATGACAGAAGTACCAATAATAAGATTAGACCACCTAACAGATGAAGAAAGAAAAGCATATACTCTAGCTCACAACAAGCTAACAATGAATAGTGACTTTGACATAGATATATTAAATGAAGAATTAATGGGATTTGATACAATAGACATGTCAGAGTTTGGCTTTGATTTAGATTTAGGAATTGAAGAAGAAACTGAAATAGTAGAAGATGAAGTACCTGAAGTGCCTGAAGAACCAAAAGCAAAAGCAAGAGAGATATACAAATTAGGTAATCACATATTAATGTGTGGAGATTCCACTAGCGAAGCAGATGTAAAAAAACTATGTAATGGTGAAGAAATGGATTTATTATTTACGGATCCACCATACAATGTAGATGTATCAAATAGTGATGGATTAAAGATAGCAAATGATAATATGCCTGATACTGAATTCAAAGAATTCCTATCAAAAGCATTTTGTAATGCATCAAGAAGTCTAAAACAAGGTGGAGCATTTTATATATGGTTTGCAGATAGTGAAGATTTAAACTTCAGAACATCATGCTACGAGAATCAATTAGATATTAAACAATGCTTGATATGGGTAAAGAACTCATTCAACTTCGGAAGGCAAGATTATAAGTGGAAACATGAACCATGCCTATATGGATGGAAAGAAGGAGCAGGACATTACTTTGTAGAAGAATACAACCATCCAACAGTAATAGAAGATGAATTAGACTTTGATAAAATGAAAAAAGAAGATATGAAGAAATTGCTAGAAGAAATATATAGCTCAAACATACCAATGTCTGTAATACATGAAAACAAGCCATTGAAGAATGACCTACATCCAACAATGAAACCATTAAAAATGTGTGCAGATTTAATAAGAAATAGTTCAAAGAAAGATGATAAAGTATTGGATCTATTCGGTGGATTAGGAAGTACATTAATAACATGTGAACAATTAGGAAGAAAATGTTATATGATGGAATACGATCCAAAGTATGTAGATGTAATAATAGAAAGGTGGGAAAACTTTACAGGGCAAAAAGCAGTGAAGATAAATGATTAAGTTAATATTAACGATAGCATGTCTATTAGGGAACTACCTAAATTGTAAAAAGATAGTAATATGTTTCTACATATGGATAATATGCAATATAGGATGGACAATAATAGACATAATAGAAGGTTCGTATAGTAGAGCAGTGCTAGATACAGTACAAATAGCATTCTCGATATATGGAATAAGGAAATGGAAGGAAAAAGAAAAAGAAAAGTTGTTATAAAAGGCAAAGAATATGATAGCATAACAAATGCTATGAAAGAATTAAATATAGGGACAAAAAAAATATATCAATTACTAAAGGAGGAAAATTATGAGTAATATGATTGAAAAGGTGTCACCTGCACACCCTGATAAGGTGGCAGATAGAATTGCAGGAGCATTAGTAGACCTTGCTTACAAAGAAGAAGAAAACCCAAAAATAGCAGTAGAGGTACTATTAGGACATGGTATGTGCCATATAATAGTAGAATCAAGTGTGATCCTAAACTGTGATGATGTAGAACAAGCAGTAAAAAGAATCGCAGGAGAAAAGATAGTAACTGATTTAGTACAAGTACCACAAGATATTCATTTAGCAGGAAATCAAGCAAAAGAAATAAGATGTGGAGATAATGGAATCTTTAAAGGTGTACCATTAACAAAAAACGAAAAAGAAATAAGTAGATTAGCAAGAGAGATATATGAAAGATATCCATACGATGGAAAATATATACTAACTGATGATAAATTTATAGTATGTCAATCAAATGCGAGTAATGAAGAACTAAAAGAATTCATAAAAACAAACGATGACATAAAGTTAATAGTGAATCCATTAGGAGAATGGACAGGTGGAACAGATGTAGATACAGGAGCAACAAATAGAAAGCTAGGATCAGACATGGCACAAAGTGTCACAGGTGGTGGACTACATGGTAAAGATTTATCAAAGGCAGATGTATCAGTAAACATCTATGCATTCAAGAAAGCACAAGAAACAGGAGAAGTAGTAAGCCTATGTTGTGCAATAGGGGATGACACAATAGATGGCAAACCATACAGTGAAATAGTAGAAGAAGCAAGAGAGTATATCAAAGAAATAGGTGGATTCGAGAAATTCGCAGAATGGGGACTATATTAAGAGAATGAAAAATTCTCTTTTTTTATGCAAAAAATACTTGCTATATCGTACGAGAAATGATATACTATAAGTACAATAAAGAAAGAAAGAAGGAATAGAAGATGAAACTACAAGAAGCACTAAAAGAACATGACAACTGCGATACAATCATAATAATAAGCAACGAAACAGGATATCAAGACATAGTAAAACAATATGGAGAATGGATAAAAGATATAACAAAGTATCCTAACTACAGAACTTTATCAACAACAACATATGGAAAGCATGTAGCAATAATAACAATAAAAGATATGAACGAATAGAAAGAAGGAATGAATAATGAAAGAATTAAAAAGAAGCATAGAAAGATTAGATAGGGAACTTGATGAGATGGACGAAAGAAGAAACAAATGGACTAAAAGAAAAGAAGAACAATTCAACGAAAAGAACAACGAAAGATATCATCTAGCAATCATGTTAGAAAACGAACAACTAAAAGCAAAAGTAAAAAGACTAGAGAAACAACTAAATGAAATGAAAGGAGGAAAATAAAATGGAAGATATTAAAAAGTTAGAAGAAATATTAATAGAAAAATTAGAAGAAATAAGAAAAAAAGATAAACTAACATTAAATGACAGAGAAGAATACAAAAAAACACAAGAACAATTAAGAGAAGTACACAGAGTAGTGAACTATATAAAAACAATTGTAAAATAGAAAAGAGGTAAAATAATGGGATTAGATATGATGATGTATAGAAGAAAAAAGAGCAGAAAAGAATTCGACTATGATGATGTAGAAGATGTAGCATATTGGAGAAAAGCGAATCAGATCCATAACTACTTCGTAGAGAAAACACAAAAGGGTGTAGATGACTGTGGATACTACAAAGTATCAAAAAAGGTAGCAGAAGAACTACTAACAATATGTAAAGAACTAAAAAAGAAGATAATAACAACTGCAGGAAAGATGGAAGCAGGATACACATACAAGAATGGAGAAAAGATAATAGAATATGAAAACGGATTAGTAATAGCGAATCCAGAAGTATGTGAGGAACTGCTACCAACAGTATCAGGGTTCTTCTTCGGAAACACAGACTACAATGAATACTACATAAAAGATATAGATAGTACAATAGAACAAATGACAGAAGTATTAGAAACCACAGACTTTGATAAAGAAGAACTATGGTATCACTCATCATGGTAGGAGGAAGCATGAATTACAAAGTAAAATACAACAAAGAACACTACAAGGTATTCAAAGTAGATTTAAAGATAGAAGAAGCAGAAGAGCTTGAAAGGATCCTAAAGGGAAAGAAACTAACAAAAGCACAATTCTTAAGAAATGCAATAAAAATGATAAAAAAATAACAGGAAGTTGATAAAAACAACTTCTTTTTATCTGTCATAATAGAGATAGAAAGGAAAAACAAGGTATAATGGTATTTTAAAACAATGCTAATTAAAAAGTCCTATACATTCCTTTCTTTTTTATTTAAGGAGGAAGTATGTATAACAACCCATATATGAATCAATACACAATGAATCAACAAAACATAACTGACAGGATAGATAGCCAAATAGCACAATTGAACCAGATGAGAGAACAAATCAGAAGCAATCAACAACCTGCCATCAATCAGACATTCCAAATAGCACCAACAAGCAATCATGGAATGAGATATGCAGAAACGATAGATGATGTAATGAAAGAACCTATATATGCAGATACACCATTCTTCTCAAAGGATATGAGTGTGCTATGGGTAAAGAACACAAAAGGCGAAATAAAGTCATATGAGATAAACGAAATAATACAAAAGGATGAAAAGGATCTACGAATAGAATTCCTGCAGGCACAAATAAATGAATTAAAAAGAGAGAGGGTAAACAATGAACCAATTGATGAACATGTTGATGAGCCAATTAAAGATGAAGAATCCACAGGCTTTCAAACAATACGAAGAAATAAGAAAAAGTAATGGGAACCCACAAGAGCTATTAAACAAAGTAATGGGTAATTATACACCAGAACAAATAAAACAATTTAGTCAATTTGCAAATACAATGGGAATAACACCAGAACAGTTAAAACAATATGGTATCAACACTCAATAGTGTCGATATAAATTTATAGAAAGGAGAAAAAGGTATGAACGGTGGTATACAACCAACAGTAGAACTTGCAACAAATAACGGTGCTGGCTTCTATCCATATCCAATGTATTGTGGAAATGGCAATAATGGATTTGGTGGCTTTGGATCTGATGGAGCATTATGGTTAATCGTATTACTTGCATTAATATGGGGTAATAATGGTAACGGCTTTGGTGGATTCGGTGGTAACAACAATGACTTTGCATGGTTATCAAATGGACAAAAAGACATTATGAATAATACAAACAATGGATTTGATACACTACACCTATCTAACCAATTAGAAGGTAATAGAGATGCCATTAACGGAATCGCAAACCAAATATGCAATTCTACTGCAAGTATCAATAGCAATGTAAGTGAAGGATTCTATGGATTAAACACTTCATTATTGAATTGTTGTTGTGAGAATAGATTAGGAATAGCTAATCTAAACAGTACAATCATTAGTGAAAACTGTGCAGACAGACAATTAATCAATGAAATTGGTAGAGATATAATCACTAACCAAACTGCTAACACACAAAAAATCTTAGATCAATTATGTCAAGATAAGATAGATAGCAAGAATGAAAAGATTAATGACTTACAAAGAGAAATCCTAATGAAGGACTTACAAGCATCACAAGTAGAGCAAACATACACATTAAGATTAGGTCAAGAAGCCGAAGTAGATGCACTATATAACAGATTAAAGAATTGCCCAGTAGGAACAACTCCTGTATATGGAAATCAACCAATCTTCACATGTCCTAACAACAATGGATGTGGATGTGGAAACTATTACAATGTAATTTAAGCAAACAGTAGATAACTACGAACTCGAATAAGAGAACTTGCTAAAAGGGGATAGCAAGAACTATCCTCTTTAATTTTATGAAAGGAGAATATATATGATACAAGCATTACAAATAACACCTGAAGTATTAACTTCAAACATAGATAATATAAACTTTGATACAGTAGATCTAAGAAGCAGAAGTGCTAATTGTTGTGGATGGCTACAATATATGAATGGTGGAAGTGAGTTCACAATTATAGGTGGCGGAACATTTAGAGTATCATTCAATGCAAATGTAACAAGTGCAGTAGCAGGGCAAATAGCATTAGCATTAAAAACAGGAACAGGAACTGATGTAGAAGGAACTGAAATGAATGCCGTAATAGGAACTGCAGGAGAATACACAAACATATCATTTGATAAGTTAATAAAAGTATGCCCAAGAGTAAATACAACAATAGCGGTAGGATCCATACCTGCAGTAGGTGGAGTAACACCTATAGTAGAAAGTGAAGTACCAACAATTAAAGATGCAAATCTAGTAATTGAAAAGATAGCATAATGAATGGTGAAGCAATAAACAAGCTAGCATTAATATTACAAACATTAAGTCTACAAATATTATTCCAAGACTACAATAACAGTGATTTAATGCAGGAACTACAAAAACAAGATAGTGAATATCTTGAAAAGATAATTAAACAAAACGAAGAGATAATCCAACTATTAAAGGAAGGAAGTGATAATAATGGAACATGATGTAATCAAGAAAACGGAAGATGCTATTAAAAAGATAGTAGATGAAGGACTAACAACAAATAATCTAGATACATTATATAAGTTATCCAAGATAAAACATATGGCGAAGGAGGATGAGAATATGAATAACTATGGAAACTATGGTGCAGGAAGTTATGGTAGAGAAAGATATGGAGAATACGGAAACTACGGAAACTATGGCAGAAGAGGATATGATACTAAATACCGTGGAGAAGATAGTATAGGTAGAATGCACGAAGAATACGGAAGATATATGGAAAGCCGTAGATATGGAGCAGGAGAAGATACAGATAAATCATTCCATTATATGGTAAAAGCATTGGAAGATTTTATAAGAGTATTACAAGAAGAAGCAGAAAACGAACAACAAAAGCAACAATTAAGAGAAACATTACAAAGAAGCATGATGTAATATGTATAAATACTACAATGCTAATGCATTAAACAAAATAGAAGATGACTGTGTAATAAGAGCAATATCATGTGCTACAAACAAGTCATGGGATTATGTATATGACTATTTAAGTGACATAGCACAGTATGAGGGAACACTAATGGATAAGAAAGAATTCGTAATTAGATATCTTGATAAGAAGTATAAAAGAATCAATAACATAAAAGGTACAGTAGGATACATATCAGGAATGTTCCCAAACAATACATTACTAATAACGATGGATGGCAGTCATATTGTATGCTCCAAGAACGGAACTATATATGACACATTCGACTGCAGAAACAGAGAAGCAGAATACATATGGTTAGTACAATAGATAGGTAAATAATGCCTATCTTTTATTTTTATATTAAAAATGTTATAATAAAGAATGAAAAAACACGAAACAATAGTGGGTGATAAAGTGGAAGAAGAAAAGAAAAGTGTAGGTAGACCTAAAGCGAATATAAGCCAAGAGCAATTCGAGAAGCTATGTGGACTACAATGTACATTAGAAGAGATAGCAAGCTTCTTTGATTGTTGCGATGATACCATAAACAATTGGTGTAAGAAAACATACGGCGATAATTTTTCGGTGGTATATAAAAACAAGTCTGCATCAGGAAAAATATCATTAAGAAGATATCAATTCAAATTAGCAGAAAAGAATCCATCAATGGCGATATGGTTAGGTAAACAATGGCTAGGTCAAAAAGATAGCACAGAAGTGACAGGAGATACTACGGCAAGGGTAACAATAGTAAACTCATTGCCAACAGGAGAGGATAATGAATGAAACAATAGACCTAAAGGACATAATTGCTCCACACTTCTATGGAACATTTAATAGTAAGAAACCACACCAGATATACAAAGGTGGTCGTGGATCCACAAAGACAAGTATGTTATCCCTGAAGATAGATGAATCCAATATAGAGTATTACAACTGTAATGCAATCATAATAAAGAGATATCAGAACACAATAAGAAATAGTGTATTTAAGGAAATAAAAAGAGCATTAAAAAGGCTAGGACTAAAAGAAGAAATAGACTACAAAGCAACAGTAAGTCCATTCCAAATACATATAAATCAAACAGGGAATAACATATACTTTGCAGGTGGAGATGATTACGAAAAGGTAAAGGGTTTCATAGATGAAGATGCACCAATAAAGATGGTATGGTTTGAAGAGTTAACAGAGTTTGATGAACCAGATCAAATAGACCAAATAATAGCGACATTCTCAAGAGGTAATGATGACTGGTTCGTAACCATGTATTCATACAACCCACCAAAGAACAGATTCCATTGGGTAAATCAATGGTCGGAGCAAATGGCACAAAGAGATGATGTACTAATACACCACAGTGACTACAGAACAGTACCAACAAAGTGGTTGGGACAGAAATTCATAGAGGAAGCAGAAAGACTAAAGAAGTATGATGAGAAGCGATATAGATGGATATATCTAGGAGAGGTAATAGGAATAGAAGGATTAATATATAACCCTGATTTATTCATTATAGAGCCAGAAGATTATATAGAAAAGAATAACTTAAGAATCATATATGTAGACTTCTCAATAGACTGTGGACATCAAACGAGTGCAACAAGTTGTGGAGCATATGGGTATGCAACAGATGGTAGATGGTATAGGCTAGATACATACTACTACTCACCACACGAGAAATCATACAAGAAAGCACCTAGTGAATTAGCACAAGATATCTATAACTTCAGGACATACATATGTAAGAAATACAAAACAATAGTAGATACGGAAACAATAGATAGTGCTGAAGGTGCATTAAGAAATCAATACTTTGCAATGTTCGGAATCAAGTTAGATCCAGTAAACAAAGGTAAAGACAAAGAAGAATTGATAGAATACTCACAAGACTTCCTAGATACAGGAAACTATGTAATACTAAATACACCAAATAATTGGATACATATAAAAGAATTAAAGAATTATATGTGGAAGAAAGACAGTGTAGAAAAAGGAAAACCAGAGCCAGATAAGGAAGAAAAAGAATTAGTAGGAGAAACATACTACAATACACACACAAATGATTACTCATACTATTATGCAGAACATAGTTGTGATGACTTTCAATATTGGGTTAAGAATAACCTACAAAAATTAAATCTAGAATATTAAAGGAGGAATAAAAAATGGCATTAACATTATATGAAGATTTAAAACAACAATTACATAAAAACGGAATAGATATAATAAACGAGGACTATTATCAATACATAGATGAATGGAAAAGTTGGTTCCAAGGAAGTGTTAGCGACTTCCACTTTTACAACATAAAGGTAGCAGATGGAACAGAAGTACAATGTGAAAAGAAAACAATGAACATGGCTAAAAAAGGTTCAAATGACATAATGAAACTACTATGGAGCAATAAGTGTGATATCAAATTAGGAAGCGATGAAAAGACTAAAGCACTATGGAAAGTATTAGATAGTAAACAAAACAACTTTACAATCATGTTCCCACAAATGATAGAGATAGCATGTGGTCTAGGAACAACTGCAATGACAGAATACAAAGATAGTCTAGGAAGAACAAGAATCGAATACATAAATGATCCATCAATAATAATTCCATATGCATATGATAACTTCAACATAACAGGATTTATAGTATTTGATAGATGGCAAGAATTAGAAGGAAAGAAAGAAGTTTACTATACACATTTAACATACCATGAATTCAAAGCAGAAAAGAATGACAATGATGAAATGGTACAAATATATAGAAAATACAATGAGTTATACAAATCAAAAGACAAAGACCAATTAGGAAAAGAAATAGACTTTGCAACAAAGTATCCTGAAGTAGAACAATTAGTAATAGAAGAAACAGATACACCACACTTCCAAATAATCAAACCACCATTAGCAAACAACTTGGATATCAACTCACCAATGGGAATAAGTGTATTCGCAAACTCAATAGATAAACTAAAAGCAATAGATAATAAGTATGATAGCTTCGATTTAGAATTCATAGATGGTAAGAGAAGAATATTAGTAGACAAAACTGCATTAAAAGGATCACCACAAGTAAATGAAGATGGAAGCATATCTCAACAATTATACTTTGATAGAAACGATAGAACTTATGTAGCAATGAACGGAATGAAAGACCAACCAGTAAAAGACATAAGTTTCGACTTAAGATATAAAGAGCATATAGAAAGTATCAATTCAGAATTAAATTGGTATTCAGGTGATTTAGGTCTAGGAGAAGATTACTACAAATTCGATGGTGTAGGAAGAGCAACTGCAACAGAGATATTAAGCCAAAACGATGATGCATTCAGAACAAAGCAAACATTCGAAACAGTAATAAGAGATGTAATAATAGACTTGGTAAAAGTAGTATGTCATCTAGAAGGAATAGAAATAAGCGAAGATGAAATAGAAATAACAATGGACTACTCAAGATTTGAAAACCAAACTGCAACTCAACAAAGACTTGAAAGAGAAGTTAATAGTGGAATCACAAGTAAAGTAGAATACAGAATGAAAGTCTATGGAGAAACAGAAGAAATAGCAAGTAAAAAGATTGCAGAAATAAAAAAAGATGATCCAAGCATAAAAGAAATATTAGGTACAGAAAACGAATAAGGAGGTAAATCCTTATGCTAACAGAAGAACAAATTGAAAAGATAATAGAGAGGCTAATAAACAGGATAGAAGAAGCAAATGTAGAATACCTAAAAGCAATAGGCGATTCCATAAAGCAAATAAGAAATATAAGCCCAACGGAAGCACATCAATTAGTGCAAATATTAAAATACGGCGGAAGCTATAAAGATATAAGAAAGAAGCTTGCCAAATACACAAAACTAAACATAAAAGATATAGATGCGATATTTGAAGAGTATGCCAAAGTGGATCTAAACTTCTATGAACAATTCTATAAGTATAGAAATATACCATTCATAGAATACGAATACAAAGAATCATATAAAAGACAAACCGAAGCATTAGCAAATATGGTAAAGAATGAGATGTACAACTTCACCAGAAGCAATGTGCTAGGATATACAATCAATGGTAAATTCATGTCATTAAGAGATACATATAACATGGCATTAGACAATGCATTGCTAAATGTAGGACAAGGAAAAGAAACATTCGATAGTGCTATGAGAAGCATATTAAAGGAAATAGGTGGTAGTGGACTAAAGACAATAGAATATGAGTCAGGAAGGTCAATAAGGCTTGATAGTGCCGTAAGAATGCATTTAAAAGGTAGATTAAGAGAACTACACAATGAGAATCAAAAGATAATAGGTGAAGAATTAGGCACAGATGGAATAGAGATAAGTGTACACGGAAATCCTGCACCAGACCACGAAATGGTACAAGGAAGGCAATTCACAAACGAAGAGTATGAAAAACTAAACAACGGACTAATAGCAAATGACTATAAAGGAAACACATATACATTGGACCATGATGGTAAGAACGGATACAGACCAATCAGCGAGATGAACTGCTACCATGTAGTATTCACAGTTATATTAGGAATTAATAAACCACTATATGAAGATGAAGAACTACAGGAAATCATAGCTAACAATGAAAAAGGCTTCACATACGAAGGAAAACATTACACAAACTATGAAGGTACACAATTACAACGAATGCTAGAAAGAAAAATAAGAGAACAAAAAGACATACAAATACTAGCAAGAGAAAGTGGTAATAAAGTGCTTGCAGGAGAATCACAAAACAAGATACGAGTACTAACAGATAAATACAAAGATTTAACCGAAGCAAGTGGACTACCATCAAAAATGAAAAGAATGACTGTATCAAATTATCAAAGAAAAGCAGAATTTACAAAAGCATATGAATCCGAGATAGCCAAATATAAAGTTGGAGAGTTTGATGTAACGAAGTACACAAAAGAAATGAAACCAACTACAAATCAAGTTGTATTTATGGAAAATCGTAAAACTCCGAATAGTGAGAAACATCCAAAAGATGTAAAATACTATGACAAAATACCAAATATATTACAGAAACCAGATCAAGTTTATATAGAAAGAAACGGAAGAGCAAATACGATGTGGCTAATTAAAGAAATAGATGGCAAAAAAGTAGAAACGATAGTTAAAATTAATACAACAACTCTATATCAAGAAAAACAATTAGGATATAAGAACTCTATCATACATCTTCATACTACAAGAGAAAAATACTTAAAGAATAAGGTAGACAGAGGGGAATTAGAATTATTGTTTGACATAAATAACCAAAAATAGTAAAATTAAATTATGAAGAGGTGGAAAAATCTTGCGTCCACACCAAAAGGGAATGAGGGGAAAGCAAGTCCCTCCTTCAGACTAAATAGAGTATAAAAACTCTATTTTTTTTATATTTAAAATATGTTATAATGAAATTGAAAGGAATAGGAGATATTATGAAGATAGCAGTAGATAAAAATACATATAAAGTAGCCAAGAAAGATGGAAACGAGTACATATATTTATTTGATAAAGAATCACTTGAAGAACTACTAGCAACAAAACTACATTGTATAAAATATACCGAATGTGGGTTTGTAGACATTAATACTACACAATATAACATAGACTGCATAAAAAAAGTAAACATAGAAGAGAAGAATTGGAAGAACCTTCCAATAATGAAAAACTACAAGATAGGAATAATAATACCAAATTATAACTATGAACATACAATAAAAAAGTGTTTAGAAAGTATATTTAACCAAACATACCAAAACTTTGAAATAATATTTGTAGATGATATGAGTACTGATAATAGTGTACAAATAGCGAGTGAAACATATAGTAACTTTTTAAGTAAGCAAACTATGGATAAAGACTTTGGAGAACTAAAAATAATAAAATTAAAACAAAAAAGGTTAAACGGTGGTGCTAGAAACGAAGCATATTTACATTTAAGCGATGATGTAGACTATGTATACTATGTAGATAGTGATGATTGGTTATACGATGAAACTGCATTAGAAACGATTAATCTAAAACTACAACAGAATCCAGATGTACTATTTGTAGGAATGGCAAGATGGAGAAATAACGAACTATCAATAGAATTCATACCAGAATACAAAGATAAATATGAAGCCATGCTAGGTTGGAGTGGATCATGTGGAAAAGTAATAAGGAAAAGTCTAGCGACCAGACAGGAATGCTTGTATAACGAAGGAACACTAAAAGAAGATAAGAATCAACATTGTAAGATATGCATATATATGGAAA
>Ga0310786_10005261_pt1 | contig 17667 bp, 6 predicted proteins | sample AusTroGonzalo_MG_FD_203881 | JGI IMG/M metagenome (GOLD analysis project Ga0310786, IMG submission 203881) | Bovine rumen microbial communities from tropical cattle in Woodstock, Queensland, Australia - Gonzalo_03 (v2) (version 2) | ecosystem: Host-associated > Mammals > Digestive system >... | reverse complement strand
CCGCCGGGGTGAACTCGCCAGGGACAATCTGGTAAGTGAAAGTCCAAACCGAGTCGTGACCGGCGCAGTCGCTGTAGATGTAGGCGAAGACCACGCTGCCCGTGCCATCGGGGTTGAGCGACGCGGTGCTGTCCACGTAAACGGGTGCGATCTCATTGCCGCAGATGTCGCTGACATTCTGCGTCTCGGGGGCATGTACGTCCGCGAGGCAGGAGACCGTGGCCGTGCCGTCGGCGGGCACGCCTTCAATAGTTTCCGGCAGTTGGACATGGTAGGTGAACGTCCAGCCGCGACTGTTCCCAGCGCAGTCGGTGTAGGTGTACGTGTACACGATGTCGCCCTCGCAGCCGTTGAACGCTGAGGAGTCAACAGAAGGTTCGTTCGGGAAGAGCTGACTGCCGCAAGCGTCATAGGCATCGGGGAGATTGATATTCTCAGGGAAAGCTATTGACTTGCAATTGACATTGATTTCCGCATCTACGTTGCTGAAATTGATCGTATTATCTCTTTCTATTGTAATATACTGAGGAATTACCTCTGCATTATTGCAAGCATCGGTAATGGTATAGAGTCTTCGAATATGGATGTCGCAATTGGGCGAATACACAGTGATGTCGTCCACTGTAAGAACCAGATCATTCAGCGAAGTGCAGTTGTCGCTAATGGAAATATCGTATGTTTCAGCAAGTTCCAAAGCAGAAGCGATGGCTTCTGGTAGGTTCTCAGAAGAACAGCCGATCATCGTTATTAACGGCAACTCACCGATGATACTGGGAGCAATGGTGTCGGAAACATGCACAAAATCTGTGGCGGTTGCAGAACAGACGCCGTCTGAATATTGTATGGTGTAGTATATGTTGTTGTTGCAAAAACTATTGGGAACCAACAAAGTATAGGTATCGGTGGGGTTATCGGATGAAATATCTGTATGCGTTTCTGTTTCATCGTTGATTGTCCAAACAACGGTGTTACTATCAGAAACGTTGCTGAATTGTGCGGTTATGGTCACATTGCCGATCGACGGACATACGTTTAATGGAGTAGTTGTGATGGTAACAGCAGGATTTACTGTGAGGTTTGTGGTGACAATACTGTCGCAACCGTTGACAGCGGTCAGTGTGTCTATGTAGTTTCCAGTAACACTGTAGCTGTGTCCATTGATTTCATAACTTTCGCCTTGGCAGATGGCGGTGTCAACTATTACACTATAAATCACCGTCACCAGCACTGAATCTTCGGTTTGGCAAGCCGTCATCGGCTGGAAGACGATGTGGTCGAGTCCGAAGTCGTTGCCTTGTTGACCGTAACTTTGGTTCAGAATCTTAATTGTTGCTGTGGTATTATCCCCACTATACCAAAAATCGTGAAACTTCTCCCAGTTGAATTGTGTGGTTGGGGCATTAAAAATCGGTCCGAGTTGCTGTCCGTTTACCACGAACTGTAGCCGAGCCACTGGTTTGTTGAGTGCGCTCAGGGTAGCCACTTGTGCAGAGAAGTTATAGAAAGTATTAGGCTCCACATTAACAGTCTGACTCCATACCGTTTCCGTGGTATTTGCGCCATCCACAATCATATATAGACTGCCATCAGAATATCCGTTCAGATGTCCCTCGCCCCACACATTATAAACATCTGTATTGATGGCAAAACGTCCTGGTCCCAAACTAGTGCCGGAAAGGCTATCATTGGAAACATAAGTGTAATCCGATGTGAATTCAGTGTTACCTGCATCGAAATCACTATTCTGAACCAAGTTGTTTTGTACAGACGGATTCGGGAAACCAATCACGTGATAGTAAGTCGTTTGCGATGGAGTGGCCAATGTTGTTGCAGCATTGGGGGTTGAAAGGGTTTCTTCCGGGTACCATGTATAAAGATCGGCACCGGTTGCCCAAAGTGTTGCCGAGGTGCCGGCAATTATCGTCGTGTCATTGCAGACGGTGAGCGCAGGTGTCGGTATGACCGTCAGGTGCAGGGTAACGACGGAATCACACCCCACCGCATTGGTGAAAATATGCGTAGGCGCCACGGAAGGTGTTTGCGTGAACGTCTCTCCATACCATGTAAACTCATCGCACGCAACAGCGGTGGTGTCGCTGGAGGTGGGTTGGTTGACGGTCAGGTGCAGCGTGTCCACGCTCGCACAGCCGCTCGCGTTCGTGTAGGGATATGTGTAAGTGCCCGTTTGCATGTACGTTTCACCGTGCCAGGTGTAGCTCTCACAAGCAGTCTCCGTCTCCACATCGTGCGTACCGTGATTGACGGTCAAATGCAACGTCACCACGCTGTCGCAGCCTTGAGCATTGGCACCCTCAAAAGTGTGTGTCAGCGTACTGCAGGACTCTGTAATATTCGTGTGTTCGTACCAGTCGAACGTCTCGCACACAATCGCAGTTGTGTCGCCCGTAGTAGGGACCCCGAAAATCAGGTGCAACGTATCCGTACTCGCACAACCATGCTCATTCAGATATTCGTAAGTGTGAATACCCGATTCCGTGTAATTTGATCCATTCCATGAATAGGGTGATTCGCATGCGACAACAGGAATCGAATTGAATGTGCCATAATATATCGTCAAATGCAAGGTTATCGTATCAATGCAGCCATCGTCATTATAAGTAGGATATATTTTTGTGGTTGATTGAGTCAAAGTTTGATCGTAAAGAATGTGGTGTATTTTGAAACTATCACATGCAACAGTATCAACAGCATAGCTCGAACCGTGGTTGATCGTCAGGTGCAGCGTGTCCACTTGTGTGCAACCGTTTGCATCCGTGTGCAAGTAAATATAGTCGCCGGTTTCGATGTAGGTGGCGCCGTTCCAGGTGTAGCTCCCGCAGGCGGTTTCGGTGACAGCGGTGTGCACCGGACTGTTGATCGTCAGGTGCAAAGTGTCCACTTGCGTGCAACCGTTTGCATCCGTGTGCGAGTAAATATAGTCGCCGGTTTCGGTGTAGGTGGTACCGTTCCAAGTGAAGATTTCGCAAGCGGTCTCGGTAACAGCGGTGTGCACAAGGTTGTTGATGGTCAGGTGCAGCGTGTCCACTTGCGTGCACCCGTTTGCATCCGTGTGGGAGTAGGTGTAATCGCCGGTCTCGGTGTAGGTGCTGCCGTTCCAGACAAAGCTTTCACAAGCGGTCTCGGTGACGGCTGTGTGCACCGGATTGTTGATCGTCAGGTGCAAAGTGTCCACTTGCGTGCAGCCGTTTGCATCAGTGTGGCTGTAGGTGTAGTCGCCACTCTCGGCGTAGGTGGTGCCGTTCCATGTGAAGCTCTCGCAAGCGGTCTCGGTAACGGCAGCGTGCACCGGATTGTTGATCGTCAGGTGCAAAGTGTCCACTTGCGTGCAACCGTTTGCATCAGTGTGGCTGTAGGTGTAGTCGCCACTCTCGGCGTATGTGGTGCCGTTCCAAACAAAGCTCTCGCAAACGGTTTCGGTAACAGCAGTGTGCACAGGGTTGTTGATGGTCAGGTGTAAGGTGTCGACCTGGGTGCAACCGTTTGCATCCTGGTGACTGAACGTGTAGTTACCGCTTTCTGTGTAGGTTTCGCCGTTCCAGACAAAGCTCTCGCAGGCGGTTTCGATGATGGCAGCGTGCACCGGATTGTTGATCGTCAGATGCAGCGTGTCAACCTGCGTGCAACCGTTTGCGTCCTGGTGATTGAACGTGTAGTCGCCACTGACCGTGTAGGTGGTACCGTTCCAAACAAAGCTCTCGCAAGCGGTCTCGGTAACGGCAGCGTGCACCGGATTGTTGATCGTCAGGTGCAAAGTGTCCACTTGTGTGCAACCGTTTGCATCCGTGTGCGAGTAAATATAGTCGCCGGTCTCGGTGTAGGTGCTGCCGTTCCAGGTGAAACTCTCGCAAGCAGTTTCAGTTACGGCAGTGTTCACCGGATTGTTGATCGTCAGGTGCAGCGTGTCAACCTGCGTGCAACCGTTTGCATCAGTGTGGCTGTAGGTGTAGTCGCCACTCTCGGCGTATGTGGTACCGTTCCATGTGAAGCTCTCGCAAGCGGTCTCAGTAACAGCAGTGTGCACAGGATTGTTGATCGTCAGGTGCAAAGTGTCCACTTGCGTGCAACCGTTTGCATCAGTGTGGCTGTAGGTGTAGTCGCCACTCTCGGCGTATGTGGTGCCGTTCCAAACAAAGCTCTCGCAAACGGTTTCGGTAACAGCAGTGTGCACAGGGTTGTTGATGGTCAGGTGTAAGGTGTCGACCTGGGTGCAACCGTTTGCATCCTGGTGACTGAACGTGTAGTTACCGCTTTCTGTGTAGGTTTCGCCGTTCCAGACAAAGCTCTCGCAGGCGGTTTCGATGATGGCAGCGTGCACCGGATTGTTGATCGTCAGATGCAGCGTGTCAACCTGCGTGCAACCGTTTGCGTCCTGGTGATTGAACGTGTAGTCGCCACTGACCGTGTAGGTGGTACCGTTCCAAACAAAGCTCTCGCAAGCGGTCTCGGTAACGGCAGCGTGCACCGGATTGTTGATCGTCAGGTGCAAAGTGTCCACTTGTGTGCAACCGTTTGCATCCGTGTGCGAGTAAATATAGTCGCCGGTCTCGGTGTAGGTGCTGCCGTTCCAGGTGAAACTCTCGCAAGCAGTTTCAGTTACGGCAGTGTTCACCGGATTGTTGATCGTCAGGTGCAGCGTGTCAACCTGCGTGCAACCGTTTGCATCAGTGTGGCTGTAGGTGTAGTCGCCACTCTCGGCGTATGTGGTACCGTTCCATGTGAAGCTCTCGCAAGCGGTCTCAGTAACAGCAGTGTGCACAGGATTGTTGATCGTCAGGTGCAGCGTGTCCACTTGCGTGCAGCCGTTTGCATCAGTGTGGCTGTAGGTGTAGTCGCCACTCTCGGCGTAGGTGGTACCGTTCCATGTGAAGCTCTCGCAAGCAGTTTCAGTTACGGCAGTGTTCACCGGATTGTTGATCGTCAGATGCAGCGTGTCCACTTGCGTGCAACCGTGTGCGTCCGTGTGGCTGTAGGTGTAGTCGCCACTCTCGGCGTAGGTGGTGCCGTTCCAAACAAAGCTTTCACAAGCGGTTTCGGTAACGGCAGTGTTCACCGGATTGTTGATGGTCAAGTGCAAAGTATCCACTTGCGTGCAACCGTATGCGTCCGTGTGGGAGTAGGTGTAATCGCCGGTCTCGGTGTAGGTTGTGCCGTTCCAGGTGAAACTCTCGCAAGCAGTTTCAGTTACGGCAGTGTTCACCGGATTGTTGATCGTCAAGTGCAGCGTGTCAACCTGCGTGCAGCCGTGTGCGTCCGTGTGCGAGTAAATATAGTCGCCGGTTTCGGTGTAGGTGCTGCCGTTCCAGGTGAAACTCTCGCAAGCAGTTTCAGTTACGGCAGTGTTCACCGGATTGTTGATCGTCAGATGCAGCGTGTCCACTTGCGTGCAACCGTGTGCGTCCGTGTGGCTGTAGGTGTAGTCGCCACTCTCGGCGTAGGTGGTACCGTTCCAAACAAAGCTTTCACAAGCGGTTTCGGTAACGGCGATGTACACCGGATTGTTGATCGTCAGGTGCAGCGTGTCCACTTGCATGCAACCGTTTGCATCCGTGTGCGAGTAAATATAGTCGCCGGTTTCGGTGTAGGTGCTGCCGTTCCAGGTGAAGCTCTCGCAAGCAGTCTCCGTGACAGCAGTGTGCACAGGATTGTTGATCGTCAGATGCAGCGTGTCAACCTGCGTGCAACCGTGTGCGTCCTGGTGACTGAACGTGTAGTTACCGCTTTCTGTGTAGGTTTCGCCGTTCCAGACAAAGCTCTCGCAAGCAGTTTCAGTTACGGCAGTGTTCACCGGATTGTTGATCGTCAAGTGCAGCGTGTCCACTTGCATGCAACCGTTTGCATCCGTGTGCGAGTAAATATAGTCGCCGGTTTCGGTGTAGGTGCTGCCGTTCCAGGTGAAGCTCTCGCAAGCAGTCTCCGTGACAGCAGTGTGTACTGGATTGTTGATCGTCAGGTGCAGCGTGTCCACTTGCGTGCAACCGTTTGCATCCGTGTGCGAGTAAATATAGTCGCCGGTCTCGGTGTAGGTGCTGCCGTTCCAGATGAAACTCTCGCAAGCGGTCTCGGTGACGGCAGCGTGCACCGGATTGTTGATCGTCAGGTGCAAAGTGTCCACTTGCGTGCAGCCGTTTGCATCAGTGTGGCTGTAGGTGTAGTCGCCACTCTCGGCATATGTGGTACCGTTCCATGTGAAGATTTCGCAAACGGTCTCGGTGACGGCTGTGTGCACCGGATTGTTGATGGTCAGATGCAGCGTGTCAACCTGCGTGCAGCCGTTTGCATCAGTGTGGCTGTAGGTGTAGTCGCCACTCTCGGCGTATGTGGTGCCGTTCCAAACAAAGCTTTCACAAGCGGTTTCGGTAACGGCGATGTGCACCGGATTGTTAATTGTCAAGTGCAAAGTGTCCACTTGTGTGCAACCGTGTGCGTCGGTGTGTGAGTAGGTGTAATCGCCGGTCTCGGTGTAGGTGCTGCCGTTCCAGGTGAAGCTCTCGCAAGCGGTCTCAGTAACAGCAGTGTGCACCGGATTGTTGATGGTCAAGTGCAAAGTATCCACTTGCGTGCAACCGTGTGCGTCCGTGTGGCTGTAGGTGTAATCGCCACTGACCGTGTAGGTGGTACCGTTCCAAGTGAAGATTTCGCAAGCGGTCTCGGTAACGGCGGTGTGCACCGGATTGTTGATCGTCAGGTGCAAAGTGTCAACCTGCGTGCAACCGTGTGCGTCCGTGTGGCTGTATGTGTAATTGCCACTTTCGGCGTAGGTGGTACCGTTCCAGGTGAAACTCTCGCAAGCAGTTTCAGTTACGGCAGTGTTCACCGGATTGTTAATCGTCAGGTGCAGCGTGTCTACCTGCGTGCAACCGTTTACATCCAGGTGGGAGTAGGTATAGTTGCCACTCTCGGCGTATGTGGTGCCGTTCCAAACAAAGCTCTCGCAGGCAGTCTCGATAACGGCAGTGTTCACCGGATTGTTAATCGTCAGGTGCAGCGTGTCAACCTGCGTGCAACCGTTTACATCCAGGTGGGAGTAGGTATAGTTGCCACTCTCGGTGTAGGTTGTGCCGTTCCAGACAAAGCTTTCACAAGCAGTCTCGGTGACGGCTGTGTGCACCGGATTGTTGATGGTCAGATGCAGCGTGTCAACCTGCGTGCAACCGTTTACATCCAGGTGGGAGTAGGTATAGTTGCCACTCTCGGCGTATGTGGTGCCGTTCCAAACAAAGCTTTCACAAGCGGTTTCGGTAACGGCGATGTGCACCGGATTGTTGATCGTCAGGTGCAGCGTGTCCACTTGTGTGCAACCGTTTGCATCAGTGTGGCTGTAGGTGTAGTCGCCACTGACCGTGTAGGTGGTACCGTTCCAAGTGAAGATTTCGCAAGCGGTCTCGGTAACGGCGGTGTGCACCGGATTGTTGATCGTCAGGTGCAAAGTGTCAACCTGCGTGCAACCGTTTACATCCAGGTGGGAGTAGGTATAGTTGCCACTCTCGGCGTATGTGGTGCCGTTCCAAACAAAGCTCTCGCAGGCAGTCTCGGTAACAGCAGTGTGCACAGGATTGTTGATCGTCAAGTGCAAAGTGTCAACCTGCGTGCAACCGTTTGCGTCCTGGTGATTGAACGTGTAGTCGCCACTGACCGTGTAGGTGGTACCGTTCCATGTGAAGCTCTCGCAAGCAGTCTCCGTGACAGCGGTGTGCATGCCGTGGTTCACCACCACATCAAAGGTATCCACCCGCTGACAACCACTGGGAGGGGTCACTGTGACATAGTATGTCGTATTTACTGTTGGAAAAACTTCAATGGAAGGAGTCGTCGCTCCCGTACTCCACGCATATTCGCAATCTCCAACACTCGTGGACACATAATCCAGAAACACGCGCGTGTCGTAAGCGGAAGTGTTGACAACCGTTTCCACCGTGATCGTCGAAGCAGGGGTTGCGCCACTGAATGAGAACGAATAGTCCCTGTAGGCATCGTCGCCAGGCCAATAATACGTTGGACTCGTCTCGAAACTGCGGATCTGTTGCCACAAAGTTCCTTTGTCTACTATTACGTTCACCTTGGTCTTCTTCGGCGAAGAGTTGCTGCCAGGAACCGCCCCCCACCCTTTTGCACGTAAGGTCACCTCGAAAGGATCGCATAAAATCATAGGTTCGGACGTCATACTGCCCGTCATCGGGTAAGAGCTCCCCAACTTCACCTTCCCGCCCGCCGGGAACACCTTCTCCCGAGTCGGGAATATGGACAACACATTCACAAAATCAGGGAATGAGTCCACTTCCCGGTTCCCCGGACCCTGATGCTCGTGTATCCACGAATGCCACTGATCCCCGTATTGGTTCACCCCACTGAAATCCTGCTGCAGCTGGTCATTCGACGGTGAACATTCAGTTGCAGTCAAAGTGATACTACCTCCGGCGCAGATAGTATCAAACTCATGCTTACCTTTCGTTGCACGCACCAAAAACGATATCACCGTATCGTAATAACACTCCGATCCTAAGTCGAACAAGCGCAAAGTATCCGTAACAGTGATGTCCGAAGTAATATCTGCCGGCGCATTGAACGTAAAAGATGTGTCCGCACTGTTGTAAGTAAACAACGGATCAGACTGCCCGCCCGAGTTTGGAATCACAACCGCCACACTGTCCACCATGCCATCCGACTCCGAAGGATCTTGGTCGAACACAATCTTCCAATCGAAAAGGTAACCATTATAATTATCAGACTGATTATAACCGTCAATAATTTCTATCGTCCAATATCCTGAAATTGGACACCCAATCAAGGAGGAGAAATCTTGGTCTGGATGGTAAAAATTGGAAAGAGAGATCGTATCCGAAGGAGCAAATTCAAAATCAAAAGTATTAGATACAGTATACAAAAGACCGAGATTGTTTTGGGAATAACTTATATCAGAGGCTGTGCTGTTTGACCAACAATAGTTCCACCCGGTTCCTGGAGGGTTTGCCACTGGGTCACAGAATTGTTCATCCAAAGAGTTATCAGAGCCAGGATCACCGAAATAAGTTTCCAGCAAAATATCAAGATTGACACCGTCAGGAATAGCATTGGTATTCCATGTGGTATAATTTGAAGGAATAGATGAATAACACTCTGAGGCAGTGATTTCGCTACCTTGATTGCCAGCCCCAAAACTCAAAATGGTAGCCGTTTGATTGGATGGACACCTTAAACGAATAAACAGATCGCCTGCAGATTCGTGCTCCAAGTTCAGTAGTACATACTTAATGTCGTTGACGGTATTGATAAAGCCTGTACCTAAATAGAAAATAGAGTCTTTGTTGATACATCCATTCGCACCACCACAATCAATACCATTAGGAATAAAAAAACCATGCTGTTCGGAGTCTTCATTGTGAGTCGCGATGACAATCGAGTCGGTCTGCTCATAACCTACCGTGAAAGTAACACTTTCGCCAGCACAGACACTGTTCGGAAGATTCCAAGAAGAGAAGATAGGATGCGAAAACTGGGTACAGTCAGTCTGCCCAAACCCCAAGCTTACTAAGGTCGTGAACAACAGCAACAACCCCGTAATAACACCCTTGTTTCTATATGATTGTTTATTATATCTCACTGAAAAACAACATCTTGCAACTAACTTCAAACTCCAAACACTGTTCAGCAAAGATACATTTTTTGAAGATACATCAAAAATATTGTATATATAATATTTATGATACAATTTTATGTTATTCATTTCCAAAGTTTCTTTTAATTTGTTCTCGTGGCAAAAATACAAAATTTTTAAATATAAAGATACTAATCAATAATTTTCAATCCAAGCCAACAAAAAAAGGGGAACCATTTCGATTCCCCTTAACTACTAACTGCTAACTACTAACTACTGACTGTAATTAGCCGTTCATCCGTTTATCCAGTTCCTGCGCAATGTAAGAAGCTACATCATCAGCGTAGGTGTTGGCACCGAAACCGGCATCGTAACCCAGCTCCTTGGCCAATTCGTGGGTGATACGCGGACCGCCGCACACCACGATCATCTTGTCGCGCAAACCTTCGGCTTCCAACATCTCGATCAACTCCGTAAGGTTCTGGATGTGAACGTCTTTCTGAGTCACCGTCTGCGACACCAACAAAGCATCGGCGTGCAGCTCCACCGCTTTGGCGATGAACTCTTCGTTCGGCACCTGGCTGCCCATGTTCAGTGCATCAAACATGTCGTAACGCTCAATGCCATAGTGACCTGCGTAGCCCTTCATGTTCATGATAGCGTCGATGCCCACGGTGTGCGCATCCGTGCCCGTACTGGCACCCACCACCACGATCTTTCGGCCGATGTGCTCGCGAATGAAGTCGTCCGTTTCCGGCATCGACCACACCGTGGATTCGACCTTCGGCACGTGAATGGTGGTGTAGTCCACCGTGTGCGTGCAGGCACCGTAACAGTTCACGAAAGTGAATCCGTCCGTAAGCTCTTTGAAATATACGACTTGCGGGTTGTCGAAACCCATCTTTTTCATCAATTGTTTGGCGGCCTCCACGGCTTCGTCACCACACGGCACCGGCAAGGTGAAACTCAACTGCGTCTTGCCGTCGTTCATGGTGTCGCCGTAAGGCTTCACTTTGGTTAAATCTAATGTCTGATCAAAGTCCTTTTGATCCATTGAATATAATCCACCGCTCATTTTTCTAAAGTTTAAGGTTTAATGTTTAAGGTTTATAGGTTAACTCTTCATTCCGACGAAATAGTCTTCCTTGTTCTCGAAAAGCACGTTGAAAGAGGTCATGCTACCGTAGATTCGGGAGATATACTGCTGGAGGTTGACCTTCTCCTCGTCAGTGAGACTTGCGCTGCTGTTGATGTTCTGTTCGAGCACACGCAGACGATCACGCATCATGACGATTTTGTGGAAGAAGGTCTCCACCGGCATCTCCTTGGGAGCCAACTCCTTGTTAGCGGGCTGCAGCGTCATAGTGCCACCCTGCCACTTCTTGCCTAACTCGGCCTTGTACTCAATGCCGTTGTATTCGGTCAGAATCTGGGTCAACACCTGCTTGAACTCGCGGATGTTGAGCTTCGGGGTGTCGTCGTCGACATCATTTACCTCAACCACCTCCAACGCCACGGCCGCCTTGGAGAACTCCAACTCGCCACCGCGCACGAAGATGATCTTGTAGGTCAACGCATTGTTCTGACTGATAATGCCTTCACCATACTTCTCGTGAGACACTCTTGTCCCCACTGAAAGATTGTCTATATCGTAGTTTGTATCCATTACCAGCGCTCTTTCATCATCTTGATAAACGGGTTAAAGTAATTCTCGCCCTTGGTGACCACACCAGCGAGACCCTTACCACCGTCCTTCGGACGTTTCACGTCGCCGAAGATACCCTTCTCCAGTGCGGTGAAGAGTCCTTCGCGGACGATCTCCTGCAGCAAATCGATGGCGTTGTTCAGGACAGTCTTCGCGCGCTCACGACAGATGCCGCCTTCGCGGAACTCCATCTCCTCACCGATGCTGCGCATGTCGTTGAAGATGTAGCGGGCGTTCTCGATGGAGAGATAACGGTCGCTCATGAACGGCGTGTGGATAGCCTCGGTGGGCATACCCAACAGCTGGATACCTTGGTGCGTCCAGATACCGATAATATTGAACAGCGCGTCCTGAATGTGGCCGCGGAAGATGTTGCCGGTCATGAATTTGGTAGGCGGCATGTACTTCAGCGTGGCCTTCGGGAAGATCTCGCGGGTCATCTGAGCCTGCGCAAGCTCCAACAAGAAGCCGTTCTCCAAACCCGGATCCATCTCGAAAGCGTGACCCAAGCCCATCTGCTCCTCGGGCAGACCGGCCAACAATGCCAACTGCTCGTTAATCAGGTCGGAAGCCAGCACGGTGTGCGCAGCCTCCACAGCATCAGCGGTGGTAAGGTAGTTATCCTCACCGGTGTTGATGATGACACCGGCATAACCGTTGATGATACGGGAGAAGTACTGGTCGATGAGGGTACGCTGCGGGTTGATGTCGCGGAACAAAATGCCGTACAAAGCGTCGTTCAACATCACGTCGAGACGCTCCAGTGCGCCCATAGCCGCGATTTCCGGCATACAAAGTCCTGAACAGTAGTTACATAAGCGGATGTAACGGCCTTGCTCTTCGCCCACTTCGTCCAACGCCTTACGCATAATGCGGAAGTTCTCCTGCGTAGCGAATGTACCGCCAAAACCTTCAGTGGTAGCGCCGTAAGGCACGTAGTCCAAGAGGCTCTGACCGGTGGTACGGATCACGGCGATGACATCGGCACCTTGACGGGCACCAGCCTGCGCTTGCACCACGTCTTCGTAGATGTTACCCGTAGCCACAATGATGTAGAGGTAAGGTTTCGGGCCTTCTCCGATAGTGTTCAGATATTCGTTACGTTTGGCCACATTTCCTTTGATGCGGGTGAGGCACTGTTCAATGTAAGGTTGGATGGCCTTTTGGATGTCAGCCAGAGGATGCAATGGCAATGAGGTGACGTTCAGCTCGTTGCGGGAGATGCGCTCGGCAATCTCTTGCGGGGTGGCACCGGTTTCCAAGATAGCGTTGCCCATGAAGTAGAGCACGCCCTGACTGAGCACGCCGGCCTCCAAGAGCGCATCCACGACCCTATTAGGAAGTGGAACCTCGTTCTCGTCAATGCCGTCAATGCCAATCAAACGGCAAAGCGTGCGCTCCACCGTCACGGTCGTGTAACCGTCCACAAACTCCTGAACCTGATCTGCGATCTGCTTTGCCAACTGCTTTGCCACAGCCACTTGTGAGAAATCCAGTCCAAGTTTTGATTTTTCTGTCATAAATTTACCTTTTATATTAATGTATCTACTCTTTAATAATTAAGGACGGCAAAAATACAAAATTATCTGATATGTTTAAGGTTTATGGTTTATAGTTGAAGGTTTATAGTTGAAAAATTTATCCATTCCCAATTATCAATTATTTTGTATTTTTGCGGCTTGTTTTTTTACCACATAAAATATATAAGATTATGAATTTCATTGAGCAAATCATCGAAGAAGACATCCAGAACCGGAAGAACGACGCGAAAGTTTACACCCGTTTTCCCCCGGAGCCGAACGGCTACCTGCACATCGGACACGCCAAGTCCATCTGCCTGAACTTCGGTGTGGCTCAGAAATATGGTGGCAAGACCAACCTGCGCTTCGACGACACTAACCCCGTGAAGGAGGATACCGAATACGTCGATTCCATTAGGGAGGATATCCAATGGCTGGGCTTCCAATGGGCTGAGGAGCATTACGCTTCCGACTACTTCGACCAGCTCTACCTCTGGGCTGAACAGCTTATTCAGGACGGTCTCGCATACGTCGATGATCAGTCTCAGGAAGAAATCAGCAAGGGACGTGGCGTGCCTACGCAGCCTGGCACCGAGAGTCCATACCGCAACCGCACCGTGGAGGAGAATCTCGACCTCTTCCGCCGTATGCGTGCCGGCGAGTTCCCGGACGGCAGCCGCGTGCTTCGTGCCAAAATCGACATGGCATCGCCCAACATGCACTTCCGTGACCCCATCATGTACCGCATTCTGCACGCTGACCATCACCGCACCGGCAGCAAGTGGTGCATCTACCCGATGTACGACTTCGCGCACGGACAGAGCGACTCCATCGAAGGCATCACGCACTCCATCTGCACGTTGGAGTTCGAGGTGCACCGTCCGCTCTACGACTGGTTCTGCGAGGCACTGCATATACATCATCCGCAGCAGATCGAGTTCGCGCGTTTGAACCTCAACTACACCATCATGAGTAAGCGCAAATTGCTGCAACTCGTTAAGGAAAATTACGTTAACGGTTGGGATGATCCGCGTATGCCCACCATCTGCGGTCTGCGCCGTCGTGGTTACACCCCCGCAGCTATCCGCAATTTCGCCGAAACTGTCGGCGTGGCCAAGCGCGACAACATCATTGATGTCTCCCTGCTCGAGTTCTGCGCCCGCGAAGATCTCAACAAGACCGCTATCCGCACAATGGCCGTCCTCGATCCGGTGAAGCTTATTATCGACAACTATCCTGAGGATCAGGTGGAGATGATGGATGCCGTCAACAATCCCGAAGACGAGAGCGCCGGTACCCGTAAGATTCCGTTCGCCAAGGAGTTGTGGATTGAGCGTGCCGACTTCCGCGAGAATGCCGACAAGAAATTCTACCGCCTCTCCATCGACCGTGAGGTGCGTCTGAAATATGCCTACATCATCAAGTGTACGCACATTGTGAAGGACGAAAACGGCGAAATCACCGAGATTCACTGCACCTACGACCCGCTGACCAAGAGCGGTATGCCCGACAGCAACCGCAAGGTGAAGGCCACCATCCACTGGGTGCCCGTGAAGCACTCCAAAGCCGCCGAGGTGCGCCTCTTCGACCGCCTCTTCAACGTGCCCGCTCCCGACGATTGCGAAGAGGGCAAGACCTTCCTCGACAACCTGAACCCCAACTCGTTAATCACCACGCAAGCCTGGGTGGAAGAGGGCCTCACCTACGAGAAAGCCTCCACCATCAAGCACTTCCAGTTCGAGCGCATCGGCTACTTCTACTGCGATCCCGACTCGAATGCCGAGAAACTGGTGTTTAACAAGACGGTTAGTCTGAAACAATGAACAATGTATAATGTACAATGTACAATGATACTTCGGTAAAGTTAGCTCGTGCGAACCCCCAATGTACATTGTTCATTGTACATTGTACATTCTTAACATAATAGGTCTAAAACGTACGATTCTCCCATAAGATTCGATATACACCAATGAGATCCTTATTGGATTACGACCCCAAAGTCCTGATGGCCTTCCTTAAAAGTCTGGAGGGCGATCGGAAGTTCAGCGATTTCCTGATGAACAACGGGTATCGCGAATTGGAGGCTTTGTCGTCGGCGATACACTCCAACGAGGCGGCGCTGCAGTGGCTGCTGGACAACGGCTACCCTGAGTTTGCGATATTGAGCAACGCCATCGACAACGAGGATGCCGCCATTGCGTGGTTGGACAGATACCATTGCACCTTTTTGGCCACCTTCGCCGCCGCCTGCCGCAAAGAGGATGCCGCCATCCAATGGTTCGTAGACAACGACTTGCGGCTCTTTATCCTGATTATCAACGAAATTCATCACATCCTGCTCTACCAATCGTGGGATGCCAGCGACTTCCACAAGTTCCGGAGGTCATAAATCCTATTTTGTCACATAAAAACAAACATTATGAAACGTAAATTATTGACTATCATTCTGATTTTCGTCGCAACGGTCACTTTTGCACAGGTTCCGAAACACCAGCGCGTGCTCCACTACGTGCCCGACAGCTGCTACTCCGTCACCTTGATCAACCTCGACACTTTGGCGAGGGTTATGGAGCTGGAAGCGATGCACACGGAGAAGGTGCTGAAACCGCTCTACGACAGCCTGAAGTTTTCCAAGAAGCTGGTACAGAGCTGGCTAAAGCGCGACAACAAGCTGGGTATCGACTTCACCGCCACAGCGGCTATGGCCGATTCCCGTTACTATTTTCTGCCGCTGAACAACGAGAAGAACTTCGAAAAGATGGTGCGGTCGCTCGACAAGTCCTTGCCGCCGTTCGAAACAATGACCGATGCCGAGGGACGGAAATTCCGCTGCATGTCCATTTCGAGTGAATATGACTATGGGACGAGCTCGGCGCTGATCTGCACCGAGGATGTCGCCTGTTTCGTGACGCTCACCGACATGAGCGCCATTTACAACTCGCCCCCCACCTTTGTGGAGGGCACAGACAGCATTGATTGGGATGGTTGGCTGAGTCAGTTTTTAAAGACCGAAACGCCCATGCAGGTGTGGGATCGGCTGAGCCACTCCAAGTTTGCCAGCAGCGAGACGGCAACCGCCATGCTGACCCAGGGATGGGACTCCTACACCGCCTACAAACAGGGCAATTCTCTTCTCAAAGCCATATCCGTGGCAATGGCCGATTTGGTTCCTGCCTCCGCCGCGTTGCAAAAAACGGTCAGCGAGTTGAATCTGGAGATTTTTTCGAGAGGCGAGGCGCGACACGACCGTTTCACCTCCTATAGCGAGTTCCGCACTGGAAACGAACAACCGAACGCTCTGAAAACCTCTCCCGAGGCGGTAAAGAGGTTGCTTCCCTACGTTTCAGGTGACTATTTGGGGTTGGTCATCAGCACGATGGAAGGCTGCGGCGATTATGCAGAGCCCTTCGCAGGCGCAATGAAAGAATGGGGCATGCTGTTGCCGCTGCTCAACAAACCATTCGTCTTCTCGCTGTCCGCCCTTGATGAAAACAGCATCCTGTTCGCTACCGTTGTGGAGCATCCCGAAGAGGTGCGCGGTATGTTGGAACGGTTTGTGGAGACCAGCAACCATATCACGGACTCCACGCGAAAGAATGAGGTAGTGGAAGAAATGGTAGTGGAAGAGGTAGTGGAGGAAGAGGTAGCCGTGGAGGATGCGCCCTATGTAGAGGACCCCGCCGATTCCCTTATCGATATGAAGACACTGGTCTGCAAAAAGATAGACGGATGGGATGCCTACATCATCCTGACCCACAAAAAAGAGATGGACTATGAAACCTACACGATGGTGGTGAAAGAAGACTCCTCTTTCGTGCTGGTGAAAGACGACCTGTTATTTTACGTAAAGAGCCTCAGTGCGCTGTCTTCGCTGTCGCAGCCGCTGGAGCGCGAGTGGCCGAAAGAGTATTTCGAGCACTACTTCTACGCACGTGCCGATTTCGCCTCGTTGGTCACCCTTCTCGGACCGGAAGCCGCTTTGCCCATCCGCGACTTCGTCATCGCTATCGACAAACAGAGTGCCACGATGAACGTCAACGCAGAACCGGGCCTCCGTCACGGCCTCCTCTACGAAACGGTGAAGTACGTCATCGATTTCCTCAAGAATTATAATATTGATTAACCCTTTTGCCTAATGCCTGTTGCCTAATACAGGAAGTTGTTGTAGGGATAGTTTGTTTAGTTTTGTAAACATCTGATAATCAAAAGAAAATCAGCGGACAATTGGTAACAAGTGACAAAATAGTGACAAAACCGCCGCTATATGTGAACTTTTGCCCGCTGGTTTCCGGCGGCAAAGATACCATTTTTCCAATCTCCCCCGCCTGTCAATTTTCGCCGCCCTCCCCGGCTGGGGTGCTGTCGCCTCCAACGATCGCCCCGGCCACGTCTCCCCGGCGTGCGTCAGCCCGTCACCCCAAGCGGCCACCATCCACCCACGCCGTCACCGTTCCCCAACGTAGCCACCGAACACAACCACTGTATAAACTCAAAAAAATAATACTCTCAAACCAATAACAGCACCTATAAACGCGCGCGCGGGCGGGCGCACTCTCCCCCTCTTTTATTTTATTTTCTTTTTTGTATTTGAATAGAGTATATTTATGGTGCTGTTCTATGTGCAGAAAATTATTATAGGTGCTGTAATTCTATTATAGGTGCTGTTCCCTCCTATTATAGGTGCTGTAATTCTATTATAGGTGCTGTTCCCTCCTATTATAGGTGTTGTACTTCTATTATAGGTGCTGTTCCCGCTGGTTCATGCAGGTGGGTGTCTGCACCATCCGGGATGAGGTCGTGCCGATGTGCCCTTGGCGATGGAGGCCGCT
>Ga0310786_10005259_pt1 | contig 17675 bp, 11 predicted proteins | sample AusTroGonzalo_MG_FD_203881 | JGI IMG/M metagenome (GOLD analysis project Ga0310786, IMG submission 203881) | Bovine rumen microbial communities from tropical cattle in Woodstock, Queensland, Australia - Gonzalo_03 (v2) (version 2) | ecosystem: Host-associated > Mammals > Digestive system >... | reverse complement strand
GGGCCGTGTAATCACTAATAATATCAGTCAGATACTTGTCGTTATCAATAACTGAAGCGGCTTCATATGCGGCCTTCACCGCGCTCCTGGATTCAAGGAACTTATCGGCGGCTTGCTTGCCGCCTTCTAGACCGCCTTTCTCCGTCTTATCTGTCTCAATGAGAGCATCAAGACGCCTCCATTCGGATTCATAGGCTGCTTTCTCTTCCTTTTTCGTATCTTGAAGCGTGCTGACCTTCAGATTGGCAGCCTCATATTCATTCTTTAGAGACTCCTTCTTGTCGAAGTACCGGGCCTTATCCTGGATGGCGGCTGGGAACTTTTCAATAGCGTCCAGAATCCTCTTCTCTCCGGCAATAAACTCATTCAGGCTGGTCAGCGCTTCCTTGATGGACTCATCGTTACCGTGAATCTTGGTGTCATACGTATCTGCAATCTCAGTGGCCTTCCGGTCGTGTCCTCCCTTGATTTCACGGAGTCTGCTCACGTGCTCGTTCTCAGAAACAGTTTTCTCTTCCGAGATAGCAGCTAGAGCCTTCTTCTCCCATTCTTTGACTGCTTCCAGTTTCGCGGACTTTTCTTTCTCCAACTGTTCTTTTCTGTCCAGTTCTTCCTGAATTCTTTTTCGAGCAATTTCTACTTCCTTGCGTAGATTTTCCACAGTTACACCTTCACCTACGCGATTCGTTAGGACCGTTGAAAGTATGGATGAGAGATCTTCATGTCCCTCAATGTTATTAATCAGCTCCTGAATGTCACAGACGGTCTCAAGACTGGAAAGTTTACCGGCTATCTCGACGAGAGCATCAATGAGCTTTCCTTCGGTTTCTCTCCAATTCTCACCCAGAAGGCCTTTGTACTCTTTCTCTATGGCCGTTTGCCTATTCCGGGCCTCTTGCTGGGTACTTGTAATCTTGGCCTGGAAGGATTCTCGAATTCTATCCTGCCTCTTCTTTTCTTTCAACTCTTCGTTTTGATAGAACAAACGGTTCTTCTCCAGCGCAGTATCTTTCTGGGCGGAGATATCCTTGGAATCAGCAGTGAGCGCATCCCTTTGAGCCAAGAGGGATTTATGTTCCTGTTCGTGAGACTTCTTCTCCCGGCACCAGTTAACGAGAGTCTCTATGTCGATCTTTTGTTCTTTGAAGAACTCTTTATAAGGGGCCTCAATCTCTGCGATCTCATCTTGTTTATCCTTTATACTCTTCCGTTGAGCCGTGGCTTCGGTGATAGCCTCCTGAAGCTCACTTTCTCTGGTTCCCCAGGCTGATTTGAGTGCAGTCTGAGCATCGGTATTATTCTTTAAGGCCTCAGATAGGGTAGAGATACGTTTAGAAGAAGACTCATATGCGAACTTCAACCGCCCAGGGATATCCTTCAGCTCCTGCATGTCGAAATAGTACCTATCGACAGCATCTAAGAGAACTTCTGCGACCGGACCAACAACGGTCTTTCCGTTCTTGTCCTTCTCGGTCATTTTCTGAATATCAGAATACCTTTCGGCAAATGCATCAAGATTGCGACGGTGAGATGCAAGGTCGATGCCTTCGTTATCCAGTTGGTTTGAAGACATGACTGCTGCGACCAGAGAGTTCTTCAGTGTCTCTTGGGTGAATGGAAGGTTTCGGAAAATTGCAGACAGAAGGGGACGTATAGCATCTTTGTCCTTGTTGGTTTTTACAATGGAGTACTGTTCATGGTAATGGGCCCCCTTACCGAGAAAGATATTGTTGAATCTCTCCCGGCGGTCTTCTGTCTTGTATGGTATATCAAGGCTGTTCAGCTTTTCCCTAACTTCTTGCCAGTCCTTGACCTGTTCTTCCCCTTCATAGATCTAGTCGTAATTGAACGGTGCACTGATGAAGTGGTAATACAGGATTCCTCCCGTCCTATGTATGAAGATACAATAGGGAACGTCTTTGTTGTTAACGACTTCGTAAATGACAAACGAATTCATTTCGCTCGGGAAATAGTACAGACTGAAGCGCTGTTTCTCCAAGCGGTCGATATCGATAAAACGGTCCTCTGCAACAAACGGGAAGAGGATGGCATTCATAAGAGTTGTCTTTCCTACTCCCTGACCACCGGCAATGTCACAATGACCGTCAAGCCGAACATCAGCCAGCGGGTAGCCTGCACTGTTTACAAGGATAAGTCTTCTGAGATAGCCCATAGTTTAGTCCTCCAGTTCCAGATTATTTTCTACAATGTCTTGCTCGGGTTCTTCCTCCTGAGGCTCTTCGACCTTCGGTTCGTAATCGAGGTTGAATTTCGCGTGCTGGTCATACAGACGAATCCGAAGAATCAATTCTTTGAGGTAAGAGAACGCAGAGGTCACCATGCAGGTACTCGCATCGGGGGTTGTGAAATCAATGAATCCCTCTTTCTCCACGTCTTTCAGGAAAAGGGTTACCCTGGTTGATAGCTGCCCGTCCTGGGAAATGGGTAGTACCGCGCGCAGTTCGTCATTTTGATCGCAGAACATTTGAAGGTCATACGCCTTAAACTGATATCCCGGAGCTAGTTCGGGGCGGAACTGCGTCAGCATATTCAGCATGGGTATATACTTAGATACGTCCGTCCGGAGTTTGCTCTGAACATTCTGGGATGGACGAGCCTCGCACAAGTGGAAGTAACCCGGGCCCTGTTCCAGGTAATAACCAAGCTGAATAAAGTACTTGAAGTACGCTTCGTAGTTGTCCTTGACAAGCCGGTATGAATTCTTTGTGGTGGCGGAGATACAGTCTTCGCAAATGAATCCACGGTTGCGGAGGGTCTTGAAAATCTCCCGCATATTCGGCATATCCGGAACTGTAATAGGGGTGTTATCCATTATTCCTGAGTTTAATATTCTTACACTTGTATGCGGAGTCCCCGTCCGCGAAGACCGTATACTCATTGTCTGTCAGCAGCTGAGGACGGAATTGATTTACTACTTCAAGGAAGATTCCGATTCTCTCCCGGAAGGAGTGATCCTTCAGATAGCCCGTGTATGAGACCACGAACTCAGCCAGAAGCGATTGGCTACCTGAAGCGTAATAGTCTTTGAAGACCTTCCGTACATCGGCCATGAGGTTATAAGTGGCTTCGACAGGTGCTTTCCTTGCAATTTGGGACCGTGGGACGCCATCTGCCAGCTTCGCCTCTCCATTTTTAATATCAAGGCTCCTGACCACGGCAATGATGTTTTTATTATCATCTCCATCGAGGTCTCTGTCAAGAGAGAGATTGAGTTCCCTAGTTTTTTGATAAGGCTCACGCAATGATGCCTGAACATCTAAAACATTACTGAATGCAATAAGCTGGTTATTGCTCCATAGGCGGAAAATCTGAGCAATCTTTCTGGCTGGTTTGTCGATCTTCTCTATCCGGTCCAGATATTCTCTTAACTGGAGCGCAATCTTTGATTTCTTTGCGGTATAAAACCGTGCAAGCTCATTCTGGAACCATACTTTGAGGGAATGAAGCGTTTCATCAGACTCGTTGAAGGCGGAGTCAATGAAAGGAAGAAGTCCGTCATAAATGCCCTTGCTGGGCTCTCCGCGTACAGCTCTTTCAAGTTCATCGAGCTTGTCGAGGTTTTCTTTGAGAATCTGCGTTTTGAGAACGATGCTCGTCTCTCCAACATAAGAGTCCCGAATGGAATAATCGATGGCGGTAAGGGTTTTACGGATGTTGCTGAGGACTGTTTTCAGATTCTTCCTAATTAAGAGAAGATATCGACTTGGATCGCTGTCTTCTTTCTTTGCAGTCAAGTAATAATTGACATTCCGCTCCAGAGTCTCCCTATTACCGAGTATGGTTTTGACATTTACTTCTCCACCGGTTCCGGAGAGCGATTCCAGAAAATCATACACGTTCTGGCTCAATTCCCATTTACGCTCGTCCACTTCAATAAGGCCTGCGCGTGATAGGGCTCCGAGTTTATCCGGTGCTGCCTGACTTCGATTGCTGCCAAGAACAGCCATAGGGTTCTCAACTCCTCCGCCCTGCATCCCATTATACAGGGCGAAGACCAAATCGGTAGCATTGGTGAGCATCTGCCACTTGGTCCGGACAGTGATTTTCTGAGTCTCGTTTTTCTTCATTGGAGGAATACATTTGGCATTAATCTCACAACAATACAAATATCACTTCCCGATGCAGTGGTGGGCGAAGATATTTCCAAGGACGGTGTCTGAATCAAGGCCCAGGTCGCGGCCAAGAATATGATTGACGGAGGCTATTGCAACGCGTAAATCTTCTGCCACCAAATCTGTGGGAATTCCGCCTTCAAGAGCGGCGGCTGTGCGTCTTAATGCGGCCGCTGAAGCGGTGAGTGCCTGGTAGTGGCGGAGGTTGGTTACAAGGGTTCCGGACTCTGCTGTAAGGAGCTCTTTCTGGCCTTCAGAGAGGACCTTTTTGAGCTGTTCAAGCCCCTCACCGGTCTTTGCCGACACAGGAATAACAATATATTTAATATCAATGGATGTAACAATTGAGTTAGCAAGTGTAACAAAATTGTTAATATCGTCTTGCGATATCAAATCTGCCTTGTTGAGGAGTATGATTACCTTCTTTGAGGGGGCCTTTACATGGTCTAGAATAAGGCTCAGATCGGCCTTAAAATCTGTAGGATTTTTTATTCCTTCTATGACTCCAAGCACTACTTCTGCAGAGTCAATTTTATTGAAGGTTCTTTCTATTCCTATCCTCTCAATTTGGTCTGTAGATTCCCTGATTCCGGCTGTGTCTATGAAGCGGAAAGACAGTCCGTCTATTTGCAGTATCTCTTCAATTGTGTCCCTTGTTGTGCCCTCAACTGAAGAAACGATGGCCCTGTCTTCTCCCAAAAGAGCGTTGAGCAAAGAGCTCTTTCCGGCGTTAACGGCTCCGACAATTGCAACGGGAATTCCGTTTTTTATCATGTTTCCCTGACGGAAGGAAGATGCCAGTTTTTCAACGTGCAAGAGCGTTGTTTTCAGAAGGGATAGCAGTTTGTCCCTGTCTGCAAATTCCACGTCTTCCTCACTGAAATCCAGTTCCAACTCAAGCAGGGAGGCCATTTCAAGCAGTTCTGTGCGAAGCGCTTCCAATTCTTTGGAATAGCCGCCCTTAAGTTGGTTCATGGCCACTTTATGCGCAGCTGATGTATTTGCTGAAATGACGTCCGCAACTGCCTCTGCCTGAGCCAGATCCATCTTGCCGTTGATATAAGCCCGCTTGGTGAACTCTCCGGGCTCTGCCATTCGGCAACCAGTCTCTATAAGCAGTCTGATTATTTCTGAAACGATGTAGTGAGACGCGTGCGCGGATATCTCAACTGAGTCCTCTCCGGTGTAACTGTGGGGGGCACGGAAGACTGACACAAGAACATCGTCCAAGAGTGTGCCATTGGAATATACGCTACCATAGTGGATTGTATAACCCCTTGATTCAGTTACTTTTCCATTGCGCAATTGAACTACTGCATTAGATATACTTAAAGCGTCAGGGCCGCTAACCCTTATAATAGAAATTGCTCCGGTACCGGGAACGGTGGCCGGAGCAACTATTGTGTCTGAAAATAGATTCTTCACTTCGTTCAGAATGACAATGAATGATCAGAATGACAGGTTGATTGAGATTAGTCGTACCTGCTGAATTTGGACATGTTGTCTATGAGGTCCTTGTTGGTCTTGAACTCGTCCATATGCTGCTGCATCCATGTCATGGCCTCTACGGGATTCATATCGGCCAGGAGTTTACGGAGTATCCAGATTCTGTTGTTGGTATAGGCGTCGTACAAAAGATCGTCACGTCTGGTGGAAGAAAGAACCAGGTTAACGGCAGGGAAGATACGCTTGTTGGAAAGGTTCCTATCCAGCTGAAGTTCCATATTGCCGGTTCCCTTGAATTCCTCAAAGATGACGTCGTCCATCTTTGAACCTGTCTCCGTGAGGGCTGTTGCAAGGATTGTAAGAGATCCACCGCCTTCAATGTTACGTGCAGCGCCGAAGAAACGCTTGGGCTTTTGCAAGGCGTTTGCGTCTACACCGCCGGTGAGGACCTTGCCTGAGGCCGGCTGTACGGTATTGTAAGCGCGTGCAAGACGGGTGATTGAGTCCAGGAGGATTACTACGTCGTGGCCGCATTCCACAAGGCGGCGGGCCTTATCAAGTACCATATTGGCAACTTTTACGTGCCTCTCTGCAGGCTCGTCGAAGGTTGATGCCACAACCTCTGCCTTTACGCTGCGCTGCATGTCCGTGACTTCCTCCGGACGCTCATCAATTAGAAGGACAATCTCATATACCTCCGGGTGATTGTCGGCAATGGCGTTGGCTATAGCCTTGAGGAGCATGGTTTTACCGGTCTTGGGCTGAGCCACAATAAGGCCGCGCTGTCCCTTGCCGATGGGAGTGAACATGTCTACAACTCTGATGCTTTGGTCTTTCTCATGTCCGTGGCCCAGGAGGTTGAATTTCTCCGTGGGGAACAGGGGAGTGAGGAAATCAAAAGGAACGCGGTCACGCACGAACTCAGGTGTACGGCCGTTGATGTATTTGATTTTGACCAGCGGGAAATATTTGTCTCCTTCACGCGGGGGACGGATTTCTCCGGTTACGGTGTCTCCGTTTTTAAGTGCATTCTGTTTGATTTGCTGCTGGGAGACGTAGATATCGTCCGGGGAATTGAGGTAGTTATAGTCACTTGAACGCAGGAAACCGTAGCCGTCCGGCATTACTTCCAGTACGCCGGTTGCCTCTACGGAGCCCTCAAACTCAATTCTGCGGGGCTTTTCCGGTTGCTTGGGCTGGGGCTGCGGCTGTGGCTGAGACTGAGGTTGCTCTGCTTTGGGCTCCTTAGGCTGCTTGGGCTGTTTTGGCTGTTTGTGCTGTTTAGGTTCTTCTTTAGGCTCATTCTGGGCCGGGTCTTCCTTCAGATCCTCAAACAGATCCTGGATGAATTTCTTTCCGTCCACGGCCTCTGCGGCAGGCTGTTCAGTAGTTGCGGGGGCTGCCGCTGCTGCCTTGGGCTTGCGGCCACGCTTTTTGGGCTGAGCCTCTGCTGCCGGCTTTGCTTCTGGCTTTGCGGGCTCCTCTACAGGCTTAACCTCTGACTTTGCTGCCGATTTAGCCGGCTCTTCCACAGGTTTTGCTTCCTTCTTGGGACGGCCGCGCTTTTTGGCAGCGGGCTTTACCGGTTCTGCAGGCTTTTTTGACTCAATCTCCGCTTCTGTATCCAAAATGGCGAATCCCAATTTGAGGATGTCCATTTTTGCGGCACCTTTAATATTAAGTTTTTCACCAAGCGCTCTGAGCTCCTGTTCGCTCATAGCGTTCAATTCAGACAATTTATGGGGCATAAAAATGTAGAATGTATTTCAAGTAAAGAAGTGTCTCGAACGAAACACAGCGCAAAGATACACAATAATATGAAAACAACAAATAATAGGGGAACTCAAATGTCAATGTTAGATAGAATATTGTTACATTGAAAAGTGTTGCAGGTCAGACAATAAAACGTATCAGGTCTGGCATCATTATGTCTCAGGTCTGCAAAAAACGGCTGACCGGCGACGCTATTTGCTGTGAGAGGCCGATTTACGTCGCAGGTGGCGCCAAAAATGCAGACCTGCAACACAAAAACGCTGGACCTGCAACGTTTGGCGGCAAAACCTGCAACGTTGTGACACCGGACCTGCAACGTTGTGACTGACGCTGGACCAGTTACGTTGTTGCACCGGACATGCTGCACTTTGTGGTCCCCGTGGAGCTAAATAGTTGATTATCAGTAGAAAACGCAAAAGCGGGTACCTGAAACGAGGTCCCCACTTTATGATAACCGCCTGATAATCAGCAACTTCGCTCCACGCGAATTCGGCTGAACGATACGCTATTTCAGCATGTTATCCATGTAGGAGTCTGATTTTTTAAATCTTAGCAAATCTGCAAGGGCCGATGCGTTGGCTGCAATCCTGAAGCTGTAACTCTTCCACTGGCCCATAGGCACCCAGGAGAGGGAGATGTTGAAGCAGTGGAGGTCATAAGTTGCGCTCAGCTGAGTGGTGGTAAAGCGCATGGCCATGATATCAAAGCCGGTGGTGGCCTGGATGCTCATCCTGGGGGTGAGCTTTATGTTGCCGCTTACGTTCAGGGTCTGGGTGAAACGCTTGTTCTCAATGAGCTGTTTGGTTGTGCTCTGGTATGAATAGCTCTTGGAGTAGTTGAAAGAGTAGCTGAAGTTCACAGACCAGGGAGCGTTGCTGTTCATGTAATAGACGTAACCTCCAGGGATATACTCTCCGGTGATGGGGTGGTAGTATATGCGCTCATAGGAGGCCATGGCTCCGGATCCGGATGAAGCACCGTCCTTGGAACCGTCTACACCGTCCGTAGCGCCCTTTCCGTTAAGGGAGAAGGAGGCCGACAGGGAAGCGTTGGTAAGCCTGGCAGGAACGCCGGTAACTGCTATGTTGAACTTGTTTATCTTCCGGCCCTGCTCATCAATGGCATAAGGGTCAAAGTTCAGGTTTCCGCTTAGGCTTATGAGGTTAAACAGCCTTGTTGAGGCCGTTATGCCAATGTTCTGCATCCTCAGGGAGTCTGCCAGGAAGTTATATGAGGTGTTGATGTTAAGCTGGTCCAGCAGCTTCACCTTCTTGGAACCGGTGCCGGTGGTATCCCTGATGTCACGAACCTTTGCCTCAAGGTTATTGCCGATAGACAGGGACATTGTGCCGCTCTTACCCCTTCCCGGAGGCGACGCTGTATTGTGGTTACCGGAGAGGCTGTAGATGTTATACCAGCTTTCTGCATGGTAGGAGCCGCGTTTGTCATAGTAAGCATCTGTGGTTCTCCATCCATTGAATGCCGTACCCTTTTCCGGGCTGAAATTCAGTGATAGCGACGGCGTTATGACATGTCTTATAGCCTGCACTTTACGGTGCTTGCCAAAGTTGAACATGCCATAGATTCGCGTAGACATGGAAATGCTCCCTGAATAGGTATGGGTTATGCCAAAACCGTTGAAGGCGCGTCCCGGATCAGTAACCAGCTTTTGGGCTATTACGTCGTTACCTTCCTTGTCTTTGACCAGGATGGGGTTCCCATCCGTGTCAAGTTCATTTTCCAGATGCTGTTCACCTTTAGAGAACATCCAGTTCATGCCGTAGTTTACGCTTGGCGTTACATTAATATATTTAAAGAGCGTAAAGTTGGGCAGGCCTATCTGGAAGCTGTGGGTCATACCGTTGGTGAGCTTGCTCAGGGCCTTTACTCCAAGGGAGTCTCCAAAAGCCTTCATCCTTACGGTATCTCCGTCAGACTTTACGACCTTTACGTACTGTCCGTTTTCCATGACATAGTCCTGGAGGTCCGTCACCTTGAAATTGATGCGGTTCTGCAGGGACGTGGAATAGCCGAAAGATATCTTCTCATAGAATCTCTCCTTTCCAACCCTTGTCTTGCGCTTGAAGGGATAGAACCTGGAAACGGAGAAAGTGACGTTTGGCAGGGTTATGGAGTAGCTGGAGTCCCTTGAGTTCTGGTTGTGCAGGGCGTTAATACTGAGGTTCATCTTTCCGTTCCAGTTGTGTGAATAGGAAATGGATGAACTGACCTGGTTTTGCTGGGCATCCGTAACGCTGCGTGCGTTGTAGCGGCTGTTGGACGGGCTGGAGAAGTTTACTGATGCACTGAACGTGCTTCCAGGATGAGCCTTGGAATCCTGTGAGTGCGACCACCTTACACCAAAGTTTCTGGACTGAACAAAGTCAGAGCTTCCCTTTTCTCCGGACTGGTCATTTGAGAATGAGAAGGCAAGGCTTCCGTTGAACTTGTAATTGACTTTGTACCTGGAGTTTACATCTACTGCCCAGGAACCCAGGGTGTAGTAGTCTCCGGTGAGGGAGAAATCAAAGTAATCTCCAAAGACAAAGTACATACCGGCATCCCTGATATAGAAACCTCGCGCCTGTTCCTCACCAAAGGTTGGCATAAGGAGGCCGGTTGCGCGGGAAGGTTTTTTAGGGACAAAGCCGAAGGGGAGAATAATGGGGAAGGCGGGGACATCGGCAATGACGGGCCATGCAGGGCCGAAAACAGTCTTCTGCGAAGGCTTGGTTATCACCTTTGCCATTGTGAGGTTTAGGTAATAGTGCGGGTGCTCCAGGTCACACACCGTATAGACGCCGTTTCTCATGTTGATGGACTTGTCCGGCATCATCTTGATTTTCTTTCCCTGCAGAATACCTTCTCCCTCCTTTGTGACCATGTTGATGATACGGGCCTTGCGGGTGTTGAAGTTGTAGTTCAGCTGGTCCATCTTATAGGTGGAACTGCCCTCCGTCATTTCAGGGAGACCTTTCCATTCACCCGTGAGGGTGTCTTTCTGGCCGCGGGCGAACACGGTGTTGGCGTCCATGTCGTACTCAATATAGTCTGCCTGCAGCTTCATGTTCTCATACTGGACAGTGGCTCCGCCGTAGTAGTATATCATGCGCCTGCCTCCTGAGAAGTCCGTGATGATGGAGTCTTTTGCAGTGGAGAAAGCCGGTACGCTGAGGGAACTCTTGTTAAGAAGTGCTAGGGAATCCGCTTTGGCCGATGCCAGGGAATCCGCCCTTGCAAGGGAGTCTGTCCTGGCAAGGCGCAGGCTGTCAAATGCGGGCAATGCCGTGCTGTCCGGCATCTGGCGTAAAGACCTTGCATTGGCGCCCTGGAGGCACAAAGCCGCCAAAAGCGTCACAGCAAACAGATATTTACGCAAAACCCCTTTCATCCGGGCAAATTTATTGCTATATTTGTACGTTTATAAAACCTACAAAAATACTACTATTTCCAGAATTTACAAAACTGACATCCACATGAATCACGGATTCTGTCACATCATAGCCTTGTTGAGCGCCCTTTTTCTTGCAATTCCCGTACCTGCCCAGGATGCGGTGATGCGCTTAAAGACAGTTGTTATTGACCCGGGTCACGGCGGCAAGGATCCCGGCTGCGTAAGCAGGGACCAGAAGACTCATGAGAAGGATGTGGCCCTGGATATCAGCAAGCGCCTGGCTCAGAAGATATCGGCCGCATATCCGGACGTGGAAGTGAAGATGACAAGGTCTGATGACCGTTTTGTAGAACTGGAAAACCGCGCGGTCTTTGCAAACAAGGCCGCCGCCAACCTTTTCATCTCCATACATGTCAACGCGGTGGACGGCAATACATCGGCAAATGGTTTTTCCATACACTGCCTGGGCCAGTCCAAGAAGAAGGGTAATGACCTCTATTCCAAGAACCTGGACCTTGTCAAGAGGGAAAACGCCGTAATCAAGCTGGAAAAGAATTACTCTACGACATACCAGGGTTTTGACCCGGATGACCCTCAGTCCTCCATCATATTCAACCTGATGCAAAACGCCCACCTTGGCCAGAGCCTTGATTTTGCGGCCGATGTAGCCGCAGCCATGGAAGGCGGTCCCATCAAGACAAACAGGGGAGTGTCCCAGGACCCGTTCTGGGTGCTGTGGCGTACTGCTATGCCCTCAGTCCTTATAGAGGTTGGCTTTATGACAAATCCGCAGGACCTTGCCGTCCTCAGGTCAGAGGTTGGGCGTGAGACCATTGCAGACAATATCTGCAAGGCATTCCGTACCTTCAAGGCCCGTTATGACAGGGAGGAACTCCCGGCAGAGCCAGCGCCGACGGTTGTGGCTCCCCAGGAGAAGCCGGCCGATGAAGTGAAACCCGTTCCAGTGGAAGAACCTGTCATAAAACAGGAGCCGGAACCAGCAGCGGAAGTGGCACTCGCACCTGCTTCAGAGCCGGCGGTGCAGTATGGAATCCAGGTTTTGGTGTCATCCAAGGAGATGAGTGACAGTGACCCTTTCTTTGCCGGATACAAGCCTGTCCGCATCCCGGTAGGCAAACTAACTAAGTTTGTAATATGCGTTGGTCCCAATCTTGCCAACGTAAAAAAGAAATTTTCTTCTGTTCAGACAAAATTTCCGGATTCTTACCTGGTAAAGATTGAGAACGGCGCAACGTCCCCTGTGAAGTAAACGTTTCCCACACGGAAGCCCCTCAGACAGCGCTAAATCTTTTAAGGGTTATCTTATAAATTTTCTAAATAGGATATATTCTTACATTGTGAGTTGTGCAACATTGGCTACTGTAAGTGGCTGATAATCAATGCGCCTAAAAAAATGTTGTATCAGCGGTCGCGAAACTCAATTTAATTATAATTTTTTTTAATTCCAATAGTAAAAGCATTTTTTTATCAATTTTTTTTCCCCCATCTTTGCAGTCCAATAACACCGAAATCGCAAATTTAATTCCGGATGACAGATCAGGAAAGACATATAGCCGTATGGAATAACTGTCTGCAGATCATTGCCAGCAACATTGATCCGCAGCAGCTGTCCACCTGGTTCAAACCCATCCGTCCGGTTTCTCTGGAAGGGGCAAAACTCACTGTGGAAGTTCCGTCAGATTTCTTCCGTGAATATATAGAAGGTGCGTTCAAGGATCTTATCCGCCTTACCATACGCCGCGCCATTGGCGCAGATGCCCAGCTGTTCTACCTGGTGCGTCCCGTTCATGACAGGCAGGGGATGGTTCTCCCAGCATCGGAAGGCCCCGTTCCCACCAACAATCCGGTTTCGGTACCCACTTATCAGCCCGCCGGCAATCCTGGTCCCTTTGTATTCCCCGGAATCAAGAGGGTAACCATCAATTCAAGGCTTAACCCTGTATATTGTTTTGGTAACCTTGTAGAGGGAGATTGCAACAAGATGGGCGTCAGCGCCGGTGAGAGCATAGCTCTTGCTCCTGGCAAGACTCCTTTCAACCCGCTGTTCCTCTTTGGCGGTCCAGGACTTGGCAAAACCCACATTGCGCAGGCGGTTGGCATTGATATCAAGAAGAAGTTCCCGGACCAGGTAGTCCTATATGTTACCGGCAATGAATTCAAGACCCAGTACATGGACGCCGTAAAAGGCAACCGTATTGTGGATTTCATAGCCTTCTATCAAAGGATTGACGTCCTTATTGTGGATGATATCCAGGACCTTGCAACTCCAGGTGCACAAAACAGTTTCTTCAACGTGTTCAACCACCTCCACGGAAACGGCAAGCAGCTTATCTTCACAAGTGACCGCGCACCGGCAGAACTCCAGAACTTTGAGGAGCGCCTGCTTTCGCGCTTCAAGTGGGGACTCTCAGTAGAACTGTCAAGGCCGGATTACAACACCCGTCTGGAAATGCTCCGTTCACGTGCAATGCGTGAGGGCGTAGCTCTGGATGAAGAGGTTCTCAACTACCTTGCAACCCGCATCAAGACCAACTTCCGTGAACTGGAAGGCACTCTCACGTCCCTGGTGGCTTATGCAACCCTTGGTCACAGTGACATCTCCCTGGAACTTGCACGTTCTGTTACAAGCAATATAGTGGGAGAAGTTGAGGCAGAGGTTACAACAGATCTTATTCTCAAGACTGTATGTGAGTACTTCAACATTACCCGTGACCAGCTTCTGGCTCCTACCCGCAAACGTCAGATAGTCCAGGCCCGCCAGATAGCAATGTATGAGTGCCGCAACCTGGTTCCCAATTGCTCACTGTCCACAATAGGCGCAGAACTTGGAGGCAAGGACCACGCTACTGTAGTCCACGCCTGCACCCAGGTAGCAGACCTGGTTGCAACAGACAAACAGTTCCGCCAATGGGTGGAAGATATAGAGGGAATGATAGTGGTTCCAGTAGAATGATTATCTCATCATTGAGATGGCTTTCTCCGGATCTGGGGCTTTGAACACGGCGCTTCCTGCTACAAGTATGGAAGCGCCTTCTTTTATGACGTCAGCAGCATTTTCCGGGCCGATTCCACCGTCCACTTCAATAGGAACATCGGCCCTGCCAATGCGGTCAAGCTCCTGCCTGACGGCCCGGATTCTGACCAGGGACTCCGGGATGAACTTTTGCCCTCCAAAACCGGCGAAGACGCTCATAATGAGCACAAAGTCAACCATCGGCAAATAGGGGAAAATACATTCCACCGGGCAGTCCGGATTAATGACGACCCCTGCCTTAACTCCCTGGTTGTGAATCATTTCAATTATGGCTGCAGTCTTTGCACGGGCGGCCTCATAATGGAAGCTTATCATTGCTGCACCGGCCTTTGCAAAGCGCTCCACGTACTTTTCCGGATTCACTATCATTAGGTGCACGTCCAGAGGCTTCCGGGCTTTCTTTGCAATTGCCTCTACAACGGGAAAGCCAAAAGATATGTTGGGCACAAAACTGCCGTCCATCACATCCAGGTGGAAAAGGTCCGCATAATTGTTGACCAGTTCTACGTCTTTTTCAAGCTGCAGGAAATCTGCCGACAGCATTGAAGGGGCTATCTGTATCATTTGAAATTCACTACGACGTCTTCAAGATGGGCCACAAACTTGTCAAGGGAGGCCAGTTCCAGCTTTTCTCCGGGTGCGTGTACGGCGCGGAGCGTAGGGCCGAACGAAATCATGTCCAGGTCCGGGAATTTTTCCAGGAAGAGGCCGCACTCCAGGCCTGCGTGGATGGCTTTTACCTCAGGGTCATGGCCGAAGAGTTTGCGGTATGACTCTACCGATACTTCAAGAATATGTGACTTGAGGTTAGGTTTCCAGCCGGGGTATTCTCCGTGGTGCTCTACGTCAAAGGAGCCAAGGAAGAAAGCTGCTTCTACCTTCTCTGCCATAGCGTGGAGTTCAGATACTACGGAGCTGCGCTGGCTGGTAATAACCTTGATGCAGTCTCCATCTATGTGGGCGGCTGCAAGGTTGGAGGAGGTCTCTACCAGGCCGGGGATATCCACAGACATCTTTTCTACGCCGTGTGGGCATGCCAGAAGGGTGGCAATTATATTGGCGGCGTCTCCTTCTTCAATGGGTTTGAGGGCCGATTGAGCCAGCTCTGCCACTGCCCTTACATCAGGGTCTGATGCGGCGAATTCCGCCTCCAGAAGCTTTGAGAAGGCTGCTACGTCTTCTATCATCTCATCAAGTTCATCGGCCGGGACGGCAATGACTGCCTCCGCCTCACGGCAGATTGCGTTGGGCTTGTTTCCGCCGTCAAGGCTGATGAGCTGGAAATCATACTGGAGCTCCGTGAAGAGGAACCTCACCAGCTCACGCAGGGCGTTTGCCCTTTCCTTGTTAATATCGTCTCCGCTATGGCCGCCCCGGGCGCCAAAGACGCGGATCTTGAGCACTTTGTAGCCCTTCCTGAGGGGCTCACGCTTGAACTGGAAGGTGGCGGTGGTGTCCATTCCGCCGGCGCAGCCCACAAAGAGTTGTCCCTCGTCCTCAGAGTCAAGGTTGATGAGGGTCTTTCCTTCAAAGAAGCCTTTTTCAAGGGCAAAGGCGCCGTCCATTCCCGTCTCCTCAGAGATGGTGAAAAGGCACTCCAGTTTTCCAAGTTGAAGGTCACTGTCCAGAAGGGCCAGGCAGGCGGCTATGCCTATTCCGTCATCGGCCCCAAGGGTTGTATTCTTTGCTATCATCCAACCGTCCTCAATCTCATAGGGAATGGGCTGGGTGAGGAAGTCAAATTCAAAACCTGCGTTTTTCTCACACACCATGTCCTGATGGGCCTGAAGCACCAGTGCGGGCACGTTTTCCTTACCCTTTGAGGCGGGTTTTGAAATGACTACATTGCCAATTTTATCCCTTTTGCAGGGGAGCCCGCGTTTTGCTGCAAAGTCCTGCAGGAATTTAATCATTGGTTCCTCATGGCCGGATTCACGGGGAACGGCCGTAATATCCTTAAAGATTTCAAGAACAGTAGCTGAATTCATCGTTATGCTTGTTTATTGGGCCAAATATAGTAAATTTGCCACAATTTTCCTTTAAGAGTATGAAGTATTTCAGCATAGAAACGGTCAAGCGGGTAGTGTTTGGCGGAGAAAAGCTTGTGGTGAGCCCGGAGGCCATGCAGGAGGTAAGGCGCTGCTATGAATTCCTGGAGCGCTTTCACAAGGATAAGGTTATTTACGGAATCAACACGGGATTCGGCCCTATGGCCCAGTGGCGTGTGGACGATGCCTATCTGAAGGACCTGCAGTATAATATTATAAGGAGCCACTCCACTGGCGCCGGCAAGCCCCTTGGAGATGCATCAGTGAAGGCGGCCATGGTTGCACGCGTGGGAACCTTCCTCCAGGCCCGCTCCGGCATACATCCGGAAGTTATTGAACTGCTTGTGGAGTTTATCAACAGAGGCATTTATCCTTTCATTCCCCGTCACGGAAGCGTTGGTGCAAGCGGAGACCTTGTCCAGCTTTCCCACATTGCCCTTGCCCTCATAGGGGAAGGGGAGGTTCACTACAAAGGGGAGTGGCGTCCATCGGCCGATGTCCTGGCCCAGTGCGGGCTCAAACCCATGTCAATCCATATCAGGGAGGGCCTGTCGGCCGTCAACGGAACCTCTGTCATGACCGGAATCTCCCTTGTGAATCAGTTTCAGGCCGATATTCTCCTTAACTGGGCCACCCTTGCCGCAGTATGGATGAACGAGATTGCCGCTTCTTACGACGACTTCATGGCAGAGCCTCTGAACGAGTGCCGTCGCCAGAAGGGACAGCAGGTCATTGCGGCCCGCCTCCGCGCCATTGCAGCAGACTCAAAATGCCTGTCCAAGAGGGAGATTGAGCTTTACAATGGCCCTCACAAAGAAACTGTGTTTGAGAAAAAGGTCCAGGCCTACTATTCATTAAGGTGCACGCCCCAGATTCTGGGCCCCATCTATGACACCTTCTCTGCGGCTACAGATGTGTTGGAGAATGAAATAAATTCGGCCTGCGACAATCCCATTGTAGACCCTGATACTGAGTACGTTTACCATGGCGGCAACTTCCACGGAGATTATGTTTCCCTGGAAGAGGACAAGGTGAAGATTGCCCTTGTGCGCCTTGTCATGCTTACGGAAAGGCAGCTCAACTACCTCTTCCATGACCGCATCAACGGCATCCTGCCTCCGTTCCTGAATATGGGTACCCTTGGGCTCAACTATGGTATGCAGGCATGCCAGTTCACCGCAACTTCCACAACGGCCGAATGTCAGACTCTGGCAATGCCAAACTACGTCCACAGCATCCCCAACAACAATGACAATCAGGACATTGTGTCAATGGGCACCAATTCGGCGCTTCTGTGCCGCCAGGTTGTGGAGAACGCCTTCCAGGTGATGGCTATCCACTTCATAGCCCTGGCTCAGGCTACGGACTGTCTTGGACTGCGTGACCGCCTTTGCAGCGCCTCCGCCAAGGCTTATGACGATATCCGTAAGATTCAGCCCGTGATAAAGGAGGATACACCTTTTTATAAGGAGATAAACAGCGTAATAACATACCTTAAAAGAGCGGACCAAAATTTTTTAAAAAAAGTGTAAAAAATATTTGTTAGTTCCAAAAAAGGTTGTACCTTTGCAGTCCCGTTTGAGAGAGAACGGGATTTTTTAGCCCCTTGGGGTTGAGAAAGAGATCTTTGAAAAGACTGAAAGGAAAAGTACAAGCAAGCAACTTTTTAAACGAGCGTCAGTTTCTTTTATGAAACACGTCAGGGTACAAGCTAAGCATTATAAAGAATATACAATGAAGAGTTTGATCCTGGCTCAGGATGAACGCTAGCGGCAGGCTTAACACATGCAAGTCGAGGGGCAGCGGGTTGTAGCAATACAATGCCG
>Ga0310786_10005258_pt1 | contig 17676 bp, 12 predicted proteins | sample AusTroGonzalo_MG_FD_203881 | JGI IMG/M metagenome (GOLD analysis project Ga0310786, IMG submission 203881) | Bovine rumen microbial communities from tropical cattle in Woodstock, Queensland, Australia - Gonzalo_03 (v2) (version 2) | ecosystem: Host-associated > Mammals > Digestive system >... | reverse complement strand
TCTCCGCCGAAAACGCGGGCAAGACCGCGCGCGCGGCGGCGGCGCGGGAAGGCCTGCTCGTCGGCATCAGCTCGGGAGCCGCGCTCTACGCGGCGCTGGAACTCGCCAAGAAGCCGGAGTTCGCAGGAAAACGGATCGTCGTTCTGCTGCCCGACACCGGCGAACGGTATCTGTCGACCTGGCTCTTTTCGGAGTGATCGGCAGACGGATCGGGGCGCTCCGGCGCCCCGATCTTCGCAATATGAATTCACATTGTACGGCATCTCAACTGGAAAGGAACTGACGACTATGCAGGAAATACTGATCGAATCCACGCTTGACCATACTTTGCAGCCGTCGCTCTTTTTCCATCCCGGAACCGACCGGGCGGTGCCGCTGGTGGTGGGTCTCCACACCTGGAGCTACGACCGCTTCAATCAGGAAAAGAACTATCTGCCGCTCTGCCGGGAGTACGGCTTTGCTCTGCTGCTGCCGGAGTTCCGCGGACCGAACCTCGAGAGCAATCCCCGCAAGCTTGAAGCCTGCGGTACGGCTCTGGCGCGTCGCGACGTGATCGACGCGGTCGAATATGTCTGTACAAACTATGCGATCGACCGGGACAGCATATTCCTGCTCGGCTGTTCGGGGGGAGGGCACATGGCGCTCCTGACGGCGGAAACGGCGCCGGAGCGGTTCCGCGCGGTCGAAGTGTGGTGCCCCGTTTCGGATTTGGTGAAGTGGCACGCGTTCCAGCCGCAGTGCCGGAGAAACTACGCCCCGCACATCGAAGCGTGTCTCGGCGGCACGCCGGAGGAGGTCCCGGCGGAGTATGTGAAACGCTCCCCGGCGCGGCAGGTGGAAGCGCTTAAATCGCTGCCCGTTTCCATTCACCACGGGCGGCACGACCCGGTGGTGCCGTTCCGGCACTCGGCGGAGCTTGCGGAAAAACTGGAAAAGACGGGCAATCCGCGTGTCTATCTGGACATCTTCGACGGCGGTCACGAGCAGAATCCGGCGCACAGCTTCGAGTGGTTCGCCAAACTCGCCGGGAAGAGCAAAGATACAGTCGAAATCACCGGCTGAAGATCGCCGACTTTTGTGTTCTCGGGACCTCCGAAGCGTTCTGCTCCGGAGGTTTTTTCATTCCCGGATGGAAGGTGTGCTGCGTCCGGCTTGAAAAGCCGTCGGGAGATGCTATATTACCGGAAACCCGATTATCGACCGGATTTTCAACCCGACAATTTTGTGAGGAGGCAAGTATGGATATCAAAGCGATTCTGGACGAGCTGGCGGCGACGCTCGAAACCGAGAAACAGCCGCTCATCGAAGCGGCGCGGACGATCTGGAACAACCCCGAAGTCGCGTTTACCGAGTACAAGGCCTCGCAGCTGCTGGTGGATCTGCTGAAGAAGTACGGTTTCACCGTCGAATATCCCTATGCCGGGATGGATACCGCCTTCCGCGCGGTCTACTCGCGCGGGACCGGCGGCGGGACCTTCGCGCTCGCCGCCGAATACGACGCGCTCGTCGGCATCGGTCACGCCTGCGGACACAACCTGATCGGCACGGCGTCCGTCGCCGCCGCCTACGCCGCCAAACAATACATGGACAAACACGACATCGTGGGAACGATCGTCGTCCTCGGCACTCCCGGCGAGGAGGGCGGCGGCGGCAAGGTGCTGATGCTCCGCAACGCCGACTGTCTGAAGGGCGTCGACGCCGTGATGATGAGCCACGCCGGCGCCGACTCCACGCGTGGCGACAGCGGCAGTTCCGGCATCCGCCGCTATGAGGTGACCTTCCACGGGCGGGCGTCGCACGCGGCGGGGAGCCCCGAAAAGGGCATCAACGCCCTCGACGCGCAAATACTGCTCTTCAACGCGGTCGGGCTCTACCGCCAGCAGATGAACCGCGACGCGTCGATCCACGGCATCATCCTCGAAGGCGGCGAGGCGGCGAACATCATCCCCGATCACACCAAATGCCGTTTCTACATCCGCTCGAAGCAGGAAAAGATCATCGACGAGATCTTCGACCGCTTCTCGAAGATGGTCGAGGGGGCGGCGCTGATGACGGGCTGCTCGAGCGAGATAAATCAGTATTCCATTCCCTACAAGTCGCGCAAGCCCAACAAGCTGTTGAGCGGTCTCTTCCTGGATGCCGCGCGCGCCATCGGCACGATGAATCCGACCGACGCGCTCGCATCCGGACGGGGCTCGAGCGACTTCGGCGATTTCAGCCAAGCAGCTCCCGGATCGCACACCGCCTTTGCGATCGCGCCACCGGGAACGAGCATTCCGGGGCACTCCGAAGCTAAGAAGGCCAACTCGAATACCGACTACGCCTACGCGCGGATGATCGACGCGGGTGCGGCGCTGGCATACTGCGCGCTCAAGGTGCTGACCGACGCCGAGCTGCGCACCGCGATCCGCCGGGAGTTCGAGAGCTGATACCGGGTCAATCCCGGCTGCCGATGATGAGGTCGGCGCTTTTCGCGACGTCGCATTCGCGGATGTAAAGCTCCTCCAGTGGGATCCAGCGCTCCTTGAAGACCCGCGCCCGCGCCTCGCCGTTGCGGAGCGTGATGCGGCGCATCTGCTCCGCGGGGGGGATGTCGTAAAAGACCTTGAGGTCGGCGTAGTCCCCGAAGCGGGGGTGCAGACTGTACGCGCCCTCCACGATCCGCCATGCTCCTGGCTTCAGCGTCGTCGTGTCGCCGTACCGCATCGCGGCACAGTCGAAGACGCGGTAGGAAAAACCTTCCGGGCGCTTCAGATTCGGCAGCACCTCCGCCGCGAAGCGTTCGTAGTGGACGTTGCCGCCCGGCTCCCGGTAGCGTTCCGCGGTGCGCAGTTCCGGCGGCAGGAAGAAGTCGTCCATGTGTACGACCCCCGCGCCCATGACCTGCGCCAACTGCCGCGCCAGCGTGGTCTTGCCGGAGGCGGCGCGACCGTCGACGGCGATCACCTTCGGCGCATCGCCTTTCGGCAGCGCGGCGGCGCGGAGCAGCACCGGCAGCGCGTGGATGAAGCGCGTGCCGACCAGACGGTACGAGGGGTGTTCGGCTTTCCGGTAAGTTTCGGAGTGGTGCGGCGCGCCGGTGCTTTGACTTGCCAAGCGGCGGAAACGCTCCCGAAGGTCTCCGGAGAGCAGATTTTCCGCGTCGTTCAGGCAGGCGCGGAACACGGCGTCGCCGTCGTCGAAGTGCCGCGCCGATGCGGAAAACAAATTGAATAGCCATTCGGGCGGCAGTTTACGTATCTTCCATGCGCCGAGGTTGATCCGCATGAAATCGGGCGAGATCACCTCGAAGAGCGGTTCGTCCGGGCGAGGGGCGACGGCGGAAAATTCGGCGGCGAAGTGCTTTTTCGCCTCGGCGGCGTGTCCGAGTATGTGCCCCGGACCGTAGGCGCCCTGATAGCACTGTTTCAACACGTCCTCCGCCTGCATCGCGGGGTGGCGGTGCAGCTGCTCCGCAAGACAGCTCCGGAAATCCAGCGCCGCTCCGTCGCGCGACAGCTCGGTACGCTCGCCGACGAAGCGCGTCTCCCACTTCGCCGCGCCGTCCGCTGGGCGGGCGGCGGCGAGCGGGACGTAGCCGGTCTTTTCGATGAGTTCGTATCCGGCGGGTGAGCGCAAAAAATCCACGATCCTCCTTATGTTTTCATCCCGCGGTCGCACAGTTACGACGCAGCAGTCGCTGACGAATGGGTAGCTGCCGTTGCGGATGTTTTCCTCCGTCGGTTCCACACCGTCCAGCGCCAGCAGTTTGATGTCGCCGCTGCGGACCATTTCGTTCGTGAAGAAACGGAAACTGAAACCGAGTGCTCCGGGGTGATTCCGATAGTTCGCGACGTCGTCGACGATCTCGTTCTTGCCGTTGCCCCACTGAATTTCCCGGAGCGGCGGTATCAACGGGACGTCGCCGGTGATGCGCCGCAGCATCTGCTGGAAACAGCAGCCTTCCGAGTACTGGAAAGGCTTGATCTTTCCGGTCCCGGCGCCGAGTTCTTCCCAGCGGGTGATGCGCCCGGAGTAAATGTCGCGGATCTGACCGCTGCTCAAAGCCGCGACCGGATTGCGTCTGTTAACGAAAAAGACGAAAGCATCGCGCGCAAACGGGGTGACGTCGCAGACAAGTCCGCGATCTTTCGCCGCCGCCAGTTGCTCCTCCGTCGGCGGCGGAGCGAAGATCAGGTCCATGTCGCCGTCAAAAAGCATCTTGTAGACCTCATTCGAATCGCCGGTCCTGTAGATATGGAAGAATTCTCCCGGCGGCGGATCGAGCGCATTTTCCACCCCGCCGGCGATGGGGTCCAGCATACTTTCGCTGCCGATGGCCGGCATCCTGCTGCGAATGCGGTATTGCTGCCCGGCAACGATGTTGACCCTGTCGTCGTCACCGATCGACGTATCGAGTCGCTTGTAGTGTTCCACGGTCAGATAGTGATATGCGCTGCGACCGGCAGCGGCGGCGATACATATCACTATTGCCGCCGCGCTCGTGACGGCAAGTTTCCTGCCTCCGAAAAGCATGGCGGCGCACAGAAAAAACAGGGCGATCAGCGCGCCGGAAAAAAGCGGGATGTACCACCCGCGGAGCAGACAGTCTTCCAAGTAATTACGGCTCACGACGACCCCGATGAGGAACACCGCCGGAGCGAGCGCGGCGAGCAACGTCAACCGCCGCCACCGGCGTCGCGTTCGGCTTTTCGGAGCGTCGATCGCCTTGTCGTTTGCCATGATTGTCCTCCCTTGGTTGCCGTACAATTCGGTGTTGTCATATTCCGGAATAAATATATACCGGAACCGGCCGCCGTTCAAGCTGCCGAAACGGACGGAAGAATAAATCCGGGATATCCGCAGCCGGGTCGTGCGAAGCAAAACTTTCGGCGTGATGGTTGCAATCTGCCGCAAGCCGCAATATATTATTACATCGCATTATCTGGAACTTTCATATCATAACCGAACAAGAGGGAGGATTGTATGAAAACAGGGAGATTTTTGTTGTTTGCGGCGGCGGGCGCGCTGACCGCACTTTGCGCGGCGGAGGAGTCGTCGACGAGCACCTCCAGCACCGCGACCGAGCGCACCACCAGAATCGAGACCACGACCGTCGTGACCCGTACGGTCGTCAAGGAGCGCGTCGAGTGGTCGCCGTTCCGCGTGTGCGTGCTGGATTTCACCTCCGTTGACACCGAGGGGCAGAAGCGCTTCCTCGACGGGCAGAACCGCCCGATCACGATCCCGCCGCAGTGCACGCTCAACGACGCCGACCGCCAGAGCATCGACAGCATCATGCAGGGCTATGTCCGGATGATCGACGCGGTGGACAGCGTCGCCACCAACGACGCCAACCGCGCCGCCCAGATCGACGACAACGACTTCAACCGCGCCAAGGCGTTGGAGCTTTACCACCAGGTGGTCAAGGGAACCTCCCGCCCGATGGTCATCGGCGCCGAGTACCTGACGGCTTATCTCGGTCGCCACAACGACGTCTTCGGCTGTCTGGATAAATCGCAGATGGCGGTGGCGATGAGCAAACTGCAGTCCGAGCCGGATTTTCCGAAGGACTTCATGCTCAAGCTCGCCAAAGAGACCGGCGCGACGCATCTGATCTACGGTGTGGTCTCCGATATGCGGACCAAGACCAACTCCTTCGAGGGGTACGGCATCAAGACCGAAACCACCAACTACCAGCTGGACGTGATCGTCAAGATGGTCGACCTCGTCGCACAGCACACGGTTTACAGCAACGTCTACACCGGCAGCTATCGCGAGCAGCGTCCCATAAGCACCGCGCAGTTCGACAACAACATCTTCCAGAACCTCATGACTTCGGCTCTGCAGCAGGCCGCCGAGGATCTCTACGACGCCTGCAAGCCGGGGCGTCACAACCGGATCAAGGTCACGCCGCTGCCCAAGGAGCCGGCAGTGCAGCCTCAGGATGGGGTCCAGCCCAAGCCCGCGGCGCAGCCCCAGCCCGCGGCGCAGCCCCAGGCGCAGGAAGTGGAAATTACAACTCAACCTTAATATAATTCCAGAGGTGACAAGATGAAGTTTTTCAAATCGTTCCTGACTTTGCTGCTGCTGGCGTTGGGGCTGGCAGTCACCGCCGCGGATAAATTGGCGATCGCCGAACCGATCGCCAAGGGCGGGCTCAAGACCGAAGACATCGAAGCGTTGTGGGGCATGTTGGAAGCGTCGGTGCATTCCAATGAATATACGCTCATTTCGCGCGCGGCGTTGAAGCAGATGATGACCGAGATCGGTTTGACCACCAGCTCCGATCTGGTCAACCTCAACTCGGCGCAGAAGGCGAAACTCGGTATGGTCGAGGGGGTCAAGTACATCCTCGTCTCCGAGGTCGGCAAGTTCGGCAGTAAGCTCAACTTCACCATGAAGATCCTCGACGCCTCCACCGGCGAAATCGATCAGGCGCGGACCAAGAACCTGCGCTGCGGCGATCTCGACGATCTGGCGGATAAGCTCGAGCCCGCCCTCGAGGATATGCTGGCGCGCGAAAACGCCGGCTACGGCAGCGAGACCGTGCGGGTCGCTCTGCTCGAGCCGATCGCCGCCTTCCCGGCGAAGCACTCCACCGAGTCCTATGTGAACGCCCGCGGCTTCAAGTGCCAAACCTTCACCGCCTCGCACAAGGATGTCGCGCTGAACTTCTCGTCCGGGGTCAAGAGCGCCTTCGTGAAGCAGAAGATCCGGCTCCAGTACTTCACCGCGCTGGACAAGTTCCTCCGCAAGCAGAACCTCGAAGCCATCGGCGAGATGGACGGCTATTCCTATCAGAAGCTCGGGCGCGAACTCCGGGTCAAATATCTGATCGTCATGACGGTGCCCCGTTTCGAGATCACCGTCGGCACCAAATATATTCCGGAAAGCGGAGTGATGTCCAAGCTGTACCTCTCCGACATCGAATGTCTGGTCGAGGTGCGCGATGTGGAAAAGCAGGGCGACGTCGTCTATCAGGAGACCTTCCCGATCAAGCTGGATCTCCGTCGCAGCGTCGATCCGGCGATCCTCCGGACGTGGAACAGCGACGACTGCGCCAGGTTTGCGATCCAGAACATGGTCGAGGGATTCATCGTGCCGTGGCTGACGCAGATCCCGGAATTCAAGACCAAGTGACGGAAGACCGGTCATGAACAATATGTCCGTACTGAAAACCTGCGCCGCCGTCGTGTTCGGGGCGGCGCTGCTGGCGGGATGTTCGACGGTCGAAAACTCGCATCGGCAGAAGCGCGATATGATCTCCGCCTACGAGCGCGGCAACAATGCCGCGGTGATGGAGGAGATCAATCACAAACTCCGCGAGCCGGCGTGGTACAACAGTTCCGTCGTCAACACCGGCGACGAAGTCATGTGGCGGCTCGAAGCGGGCAGCATGAATTTCCACACCGGGAACTTCAAGGGCTGCATCGACAACATCCGTATCGCCGAAGAGCTTATACTGGAATACGACGACCGCGCCACGGTCAGCGTGCGCGACGTCGGCGCGGAGGCGGGGACCGCCGTGACCAACCTCAACACCTTGCCGTACCGCGGCTTCTGCCGCGACCGCATCGCGTTGTCGATCTACAAGTCGCTCGCGTACCTCGGCGTCGGTCAGGAGGAGGCATTCCGTGCACAGGTGCGCCGTCTGCGCACTGCCCAGAAAAAAGTGCAGGAGGATTACCAGAAGTTCTTCGAGCAGGAAAAGGCACAGCTCGACGAACAGCGCCGCAAGAACCCGAAAGAGGCGAAAAAGACCGACGAAGTCACCTCCGACGCCAGTTTGACCGGCAACTCGCAGAATGCCGAGTTCAGCGCGGGATTGAAGGATGTCCGCCGGATCGCGAACCGCGGTTACGGCAACTTCCTCAACCCGGCGGCGATCTTCCTTTCCGGGCTCGGAAACTTGCGTGACGGGCAGCCGGACTCCGCCCGGATCGACTTCAAGCGTCTCTACGAGGCGATGCCCGACAATCCGATGCTGCAGAAGTATTACGTCACCGTCCTGATGGCGGCGGGACAGTCCGTTCCGGCGGCGTTGCAGAATGTGCAGCCCTTCGACTTTCCGCTCGACCGGGATTGCGTCTATGTGCTCTTCGCCAACGGGCAGAGCGCGGCGTTCCGGCAGATCGCGCTCTATTTCCCGATCATGACCGCGTGGCCGATGCTGGAGTTCTATGCCGCGCCCTTCAAGACCCTGCAGGTCGAGGCGGACGGCAAGAAGTACGATACCGTGCTCCTCGCGGATATGGACGGCGTCATCGCGCAGGAGTTCAACGAGCGGCTGCCGGGAATGATCGCCCGCATCGTCATCAGCACGCTGATCAAGGAGGCGGCGTACCACGCCAGCATGATCGCGATCCAGAACTCCAATATGGACGGCACCGCCAAGGCGATCGCGCTGACTTCGGTCGCGGTCGGCGGCACCGCCTACCGCGTGGCGATGAACACCGCCGACACCCGGAGCTGGGAGACGCTCCCCAAGGAGTTCCAGTTGACCCAGCTGCCGATGCCGCAGAAGCGCGAACTAGCGTTGACTTTGGGCGGCGGCAGATCGTGCAAAGTGCAGCTGCCGGATAATTGCCGCTCCGCGATCGTCTGGGTCGGCGCGCCGAGCGCGAATAACATAAAGTGTCATGTGTTGCCGTTGCAATCCAAATAGGGGGAATGGAAAAATGAAAAGAGTTTTTTGGACGATGGGCGGTTGTCTGGCGGCGCTGCTTCTGGCGGGGTGCCAGAACACCGTCAACACGGTGGAGAACGCCGACAAGACGATGCAGCCCAACAATATTGCGGATGCCCGCTTCGTGACGGACGGATTCCTCAAGGACCGTCTGGCGCTGAGGGATCTGCGCACCAGCCGGACGGGAGAGGGCTTCCTCAAGGTCCAGATCGAGGCGATAAACGTCCGCACCGGGGCGTTCGCCCAGACTTGGAGCTGGATGAAGGGAGACCATCCGTACAATGTGATGTACAAGTTCGACTGGTTCGACCAGAACGGGATGCAGGTCAATACCGTGCTTTCCAACTGGCGTCAGGTGACGGTCATCCCCGGTCAGTCGGTGTATTTTCAAGGCGTCGCGCCCAGCGCCGCCTGCAATGATTTCAGGATCAGTGTAAAAGAAGTCAAATAAGAAAGGATCATGATGATGAAATCGAGTGTTGTGTTGTTTTCCGCCGCTTTGGCAGGAATGATCGTCACCGGCTGCGCGAGTACCGAGATCTACGACGACCCGGAAAATCAGAAGGACGACGTCCGGAATGAATTGAGCTATACCAGCACCGAGCTCCGCAAGGCGGCGCAGATGGCGCTGACGGATATGCTCAACGACGACGACTTCAACGAATATATCGAAGAGTACAAGAAGACTCACGACGGCAAGCGGCCGTTCATCAAGATCGCTCCGGTGAAAAACAATACCGACGATCCCGATCTGGCGACCGGCGTCGCCGAGCTGAACAGCTTCATCGAAAACCAGCTCCGGCTCTCCAAAAAGGTCCGGATCAGCCGCTACGAGGGTGTCGAGCGCATCGGCGCGATCGGGGCGTCCCGCGCCAACGAGGATGACGATAACTTCCGTCAGGAATCCGTGGCGAAGCGCGGCACCATCGAAGCCGCCGCGTTGGTCATGCGTCCGCATCTGACCAGCAACAACGTTTCCAACGGTCGCAAAAAGCGGATCACCCGGACCTTCATGATCGACGTCGCCCGCATCGACACCGGCGAAGCGATCTTCACCTGCACCAAGCAGCTCGGCTTCTCGAAGACCCGCGGAGCCGTGGGCTGGTAAGAGCCGGCGTCGGTGAAAGTCGCATCGGGTGGTACCATGTTCGGTAAACTGCTCAGCTTGGTATGTATCGCCGCGGCTTCGGTCGCGGCGTGTTTCGGTGCTCAGGAGGAGTCGCCGCTGTTCCGTGCCGGTTTGATGACCGATACGCACTGGGGGCTGACTCCCGAGACCTTCGAGCGGACCGAAGCGGCGCTCAAGGTATTCAAACGCGAAAAGGTCGATCTGATCTGTCACCTCGGCGACATCGCGGATCTGCATTACCCGTGGGCGTACCGTTATTACCGCGAGCTCTTCGGCAGAATATTTCCCGATGCGCCGCCGCGCGAGCTCTTCGTCTACGCCAACCACGACGTGCTGACCCGCGACAAGCACGGTTCGGCGGTCAAAATGGACATCGACAAGAGCTTCGCGGATATGCGCCGCGAGCTGAAGATCCCGAACGCCCCGAGCGACAAACTGGTCTTCAAGGGGCTGCCGATACTGATTTTCCCGCAGTTCCTCGACCAGGCGGCGGTGGAAAAGACGTTGGCGGAAACGGCGCGGGAGTTCCCCGACAAACCGATCTTCGTGCTCGACCACGTCCCCGCCAGCCGGAACGATGCGGGAAAGGACGATTTCCGCCGGATCGCCTACGGGCGTTATCCTAATGTGGTGCACATCTACGGTCACGTCCACACGCCGCTGCGCGACGAAAATTCGATCTGGCAGGGGACCCATACCGAGGTCGGCGCCGGGTGTCTGCAGAACTGGCGCGGTCATCTGGTCGGCACTTCGCCCGGCAACAAGGAGTGCTACGAGTTTGCGATCATGGAGGTCTTCCCGGACAAACTGGTCTTCCGCCGTTACTCGACCGAGGACGGCAGGGAGTTCAAGGAGCCGTGGATCGTGCCGCTGCCCTTCGACCCTGCGACCGCGCCCTACCGTTTGGAAGCGCGTCGCGCCGCCACTCCGGCGCCGGAGTTCGCCCCCGGCGCCGAGCTGACGCTCAAGGCGAACCGACCGTTTTCCGCGCTGGCAGTCCGCTGGCCCGGCGCGACGCGCGGCGGCGAAGCGTACAAGTACTTCGTCGTCATCTCGGTCAAGGAGCCGGACGGGAGTTTCCGCGACGTCTCCCGCCGGGACAGCTACAGCGAGTTCTATCTGGCGGAAAATCAACGCAAGGGCACGATGTCGCAGCGGCTTTCCGCCGGATTCTTCGAGCCGGGGCGGCAGTATCGGATATCGGTCACGCCGGTCGGTTTCTTCGGTGGCAGGGGAGCAGCGCTCGCGGCGGAGTTCACCCCGCCAGCGGATACGCTCAAGACCGAGACGGTCTTCGAATGTACCGACCCGATGAAGGAGATGGTCTTCGCCTCGGGGCTGAGCGGCGCGAAACCGCTGCCCGTCAAGGACGGTTTTTATCAGCATCTGAGCGGCAACGCCCGGCTGATAATTCCGAAAAAGTACTGGGCGGGGGCGAAGGGGACCCGCTTCCGCTTCACGGTCGATATGGATACCCGGCAGCCCGAAGACAGCTCGTGGACGATGGTGCTGCGCAATCCCGTCCCGCTCACCAACGGGAACAACCGCTTGAAGACTTTGGGCGGTGTCGCGGACGGGCAGCGCTATGTGATCGAACTCGGCAAGAAAAACGCCAAGTTTTTCTACGATCTGTTGATCCGCGAGGGCGGTCCCGGAGAGATCCGCTTCAAATATGTGAAGCTGGAGCGTCTGCCGTAGATACTACATACGGTCGGTTTTGAATAAATCCATAACGGATGGCAGGAGAAAACAAAATGGATAAGAGGTTTATTTTCGGTGTCGGCGCGATCGTCGCGCTGATCGCGGCGGGGTGTACCAACTTCGCCTCCTTCGACTACGGGGCGGCACAGGGGACGATGAGCAGGTTCCAGGAAGCGGGCATGGCGACCAAGACCGTCGCGGTCATGCCGTTCCTGGACCAGCGCGGCACCAAGTATTTCGACCCCCGTCAGGCGATGGAGGCTTATGATCACCCCTACGGGGATCACGGTTCGTTCTACTGGGGATTCGTCCCGCTCTTCCCCTTCGGCTGGGTGCAGAAGGAGGAGCCGGAAAACAGCGAGGATTTCGTGTCGCTGGGGCGTTTTCACTTCGATGTGCAGAACGATCTGGCGAATGCGGCGCAGATCAGTTTGAAGGCGTCGAACCTCTTCGCCGACGTCCGCCGCGCGAACAACCTCGAACAGGCGAATGCCGATTACGTTTGGCGCGGCAGGGTCACCAACACCTACTATCGCGGCAACATGTACTCCTACTGCATCAGCTATTTCTTTTCGCCGGCGCTGTGGGTGATCGGGTTCCCGATGGGCACGTCGTTCAACGATCTGTGGGTCGGCTTCGACCTGATCGACCGCAAGGACGGGCGCGTGCTGTGGACGTATGAATTCCGCGGCGGCGAGTACCTCAACCATTGGCTGTACGCCCGTTACGGTCAGGATGCCAATATGTATGCCCGGCTGATGAAGCAGGCGATGAACGGGGCGCTGTACGACCTGTCGGTCCGGTGCCCGGAACTGCTGAAGTGACGTCGCGTACCGATGGCTGCGCGCCGATATGGAATGATAACGTGAAAACAGGAGAAAATCTTTCATGAAGACGAAAAAATGGCTGATCGCTCTGCTGTTGACCGCGCTGGCGGTGACGGGGCAGGCGAAAGAGAGCGGCACGCACTTTGCCGCGGACGCAGTGAAGAAATACATCGACTCCGGCGAGTGCCCGGGCGCGATCAGCATCCTCTACAAGGACGGTGTGCAGGAGACTTCCTGCCTCGGCTTCGCGGATGTCGACAAGCAGATCCCGATGTCGCTCGACCGGACCTTCATGCAGTGCTCGCAGACCAAGGGCTTCTGCGGCGTCACCGTGGCGATGCTGGTGGAGGAGGGGAAGCTCTCGCTCGACGACCCGGTGTCGAAGTATCTGCCGGAGTTCGAAAAGCTCATCGTCGCCGGCAAGGATGAAAAAGGCAATCTGACGCGCACGCCCGCGAAAAACGTGCTGACGCTCCGCATGGTGATGAACCACACCGGCGGCTTCCCCTTCGAGATCCCGACCAAGGTAAAGAACGGCTGGTCGTCGCTTTCGCTGCGCGACACCGCCCGCGAAGCCGCCGCCAATCCGATCCTCTTCGAGCCGGGGACCAAGATGAAGTACTCCAACACCGGCATCGACATCGGCGCGGCGATCGTCGAGGTCGTCACCGGCAAGCCGTGGGAGGTGTTCCTCAAGGAGCGGGTGCTCGATCCGCTCGGCATGACGGACACCACCTTCAACCCCACCGACGAGCAACTTTCGCGCGCGATTTCGATGTACGACGTGGCGCCGGGTAAAAAGGCGACTTTCCGGCTGTTCAACAAGTGGATGCCGCTGCCGCACAACGGTCCGACGGTCTTCCCCTCCGCCGGGGCGGGCTTGTGGACGACCGCCGCCGACCAGCTCAAGTTCTACAAGATGCTGATGAACCTCGGCGTCGGCGACAACGGCGTGCGCATCCTCAAGGAGGAGACGGTGAAGAACCTGCTGGCGACGAATTCCCGTCCCGAGGGCTTGGGCGGTTACTCGCTCGGTCTGGGGGTGGATTTCGAGAAGGGTACCATGGGGCACGGCGGCGCGTGGAAGACCAACTGCCAGGTCAACTGGAGGAACAAGACGCTGATGCTCTGGGTGGTCCAGCAGAACGGCAAGAAGAATCCGTGGTTTTCCGAGTGGAAGAAAGCGGCGGAAAAGTTCTTCGCCGCCAAGCTCGACACCGGCGCTTCCGACGCCTACACCGGGCGTCTGGATTGATTCCGGTCCGGTAATAAAAAACGCGGCAGGGGGATCGCTCCCCCTGCCGTTTTTGTTTGCCGCGGTTCCTTGCTTACGCGATCTTGCCGATCGTGTAACTGTTGAGCGTCTTGCCGGCAGCCTCGATCTTGAGGTACTTCACCGAACCCGGCAGCGTGCCGATCGTGAAGTTGTCGGTTTTGCCGGAGGCGAGCGACACCGCCGCGGCGGTCTTGTTCTTGCCGCCCGCGACCTTGACCGCGACCTTGACCGCCTGCATGTCCGCACCGAAGAACGAGACCTTGACCTTGCCCGCTGTGTTTGTGAATGACAGATTGGAGAGCGCGGAGACATCGCAGTAATCCACCGTGTCGCCGCCCGCCGCCTTGCTCAGCGCGCCCGCGAAGGTCGCGTCCGCGGTGAGGGCTTCGGCGTGGTTCCAATCGTTGTTCGACCGATTGAAGGTCGCCTTTTCCGTGAATTTCAACGCGTAGTCGCTGTTCTGCGCCTTCGCCGCCTTCGGGGCTTCGATCACGGCGTAGCTGCCGCTGTCGAGGCAGAGGTCGGCAAGCGGGATGCTCGGCTTCTTCGCCGAGGCGGTGACGGTTTTCACTTTAGCTCCGCTCTTGGAGTAGACGGTGAGCTTCACGTTGTTTTTGACGCCGGAGAGGCTGAGGTCGTAGATGCCGCCCGCCGTATTGACGCCGAGTTTGTAATAGTCGACCGCGTCGCCGTAGCCGACCCAGTCGTTCGCGGTAGTTCCCGCCGCGAGCGTCTTGGCGCCCTTGAGCGTGTCGTCCGAATTGTCGCCCTTGGTGAAAAGCTCCTTCGCCTTGAGTTCCACCGTGTAGGCGGACGTGGTACCCTTCTTGTCGGTGTTTTTGACGACCACCTTGTAGGTGTTGCTGTTGTCGAGCAGCAGCGGATTCTTGAAGGTGACGACGCCGTTTTTGACCGACCCCGAAGCGACCTTCTTGCCGGTCTTGTCCACGACGGTCACGCTGCCCTTGGCGGTCTTGAAGGTACCGCTCACGGTATACAGCCCCGCCGCCTCCAGCTTCGGGGTGAACACCGCCTCCGCCCCCGGAGCGACCGTGCCGCCGGTCGAGAAATCGTCAACGATGATGTTCGACACCGTATAGCTCGTCACGTCGGAGATATTCCCCGCTTTGTCGGTACCGCGGAAGTAGACAGTGCCGTTCTCCGTGAACACCACGCCGGAAGTGTAGGCTTGCCACGTCTTCTGGTCGGTGGAGTATTGCTTCTGCGCACTGTCGTCGCTGAATGTCGCCGTGACGGTGACTTTTCCCGTCGTGGCGGTCGTGATGTCGGCGGCGGCAACCGGAGCATCCGGGGCGACGGTGTCGATGTTGGCAACCGTGTACTCGGCGACGTCGGAGACGTTGCCCGCCGTGTCGGCGGCGCGGAAGTAGACCGTGCCGTTCTCGCAGACCGTGACCCCCGCCGTATACGTCTGCCAAGTCCGGTTGTCGAGACTGTACTGCTTTACGGTACTGTCGTCCGAGAACGCCGCCGTGACGGTAATGCACTGATTGGTCGGATCGGTGACGTCCGCCGTGGCGACCGGCTTTTCCGGAGCCACTTTGTCGATATTGGTGACTTCGTACTCGGCGATGTCGGAGACGTTACCCGCTTCGTCGGCGGCGCGGAAGTAGACCGTGCCGTTGTCACTCATCACAATGCCGGTCGTGTAGCTCTGCCACGTTTCGCCGTCGAGCGAGTATTCCCGGACCGCCGAATCGTTGCTGAACGCCGCCGTGACGGTGACGTTCCGGTTCGTGGCGGTCGTGATGTCGGCGGCGGCGACCGGCTTGACGGGCGGCTCGGTATCCGCGAGCTTCACCGTCAGTCCCAGTGTCCCATCCGTTACGCCGAGGGCGTAGATGTATTTTTCGGTCGTGAGCTCGCCGCCGACGGTGATCACGCCGAGTTCCGCATCGGTGTCGGTCACGACCGTGATCGACTTGTCGAAGCCCGCCGCGCCGCCCGCGAGGGCGTAGGTCCCCACTGCCTGCGTCTCCGACGTCGTGATCGTGCAATACGCGCCCGCGTCGTCCACGAGCGACCAGTCGTTGATCAGCGCCGCGCCGCCGGGCGAAACGACCGAGATGTCGAAGTCGACGACGCTCTCCACCGCCAGAGACACCTCGCCCCCCTCGGCGATGGTCAGTTCTCCCGTAACCTTGCCGCCCGAGTAGACGAGCATGCTGCCGTTCCTGATCGTCGCCGACTTGGCGACCGTGCCCGAGTGGACCGTCGCCATGCCGGAGGTAAGCTCCAAGCCGCAGAAGGTGTTTTCGGCGAAGGTCACCACTGCCCCGTCGGCGATCTCGACCGCTCCGCCGTTTTCGACGACCTCGGTCGCCGTGCCGCCGCGGGCGACGTGAAGTTCGCCGCAGCTCCCGACCGCGACCTCGTCGGCGCTGCCGCCGCCGTAGACGTAGACGGTTCCCCAGTCGCTCACGGTCGTCGAAGTCGCCGTGCAGCCGCCGTAAACATAAACCTGCCCGTTGTTCTTAACGACCGTGGAACTCGCGACCGCGCCGTCGTCAAGATAGAACTCCGCTCCGTTCTTGACCGTGGTGGATTCGAAAACCGCTCCGGCGGAAAAAACCGGCTCGTCGTCGAACCAGTCCTCATCGGAGATGGGGTAGCGGAAGGTGTTTATGAGCGCTTTGTTCCCGGTCGCCAGCGTGCCGCTGACCGTCGCTCCCTTGGTTACGGTCAGAACGCCGCCGTTGTACACGGTGGTATCGTTTATCGTCGCGCCGCCGAAAACAAAGACAATTGCGTCCCTATAATACGTGCCGTTACCTTGGTGAGAGGTATCTAATCCGCCTGCCAAAACGGTTCCGTTCGCCGTGCCGCCATTGAAGACGTACAGATAGCCGTCTTCGTTCACGGTGGTGGAGTTCGCCGTGCCGCCGTTACGGACGTACATACTGCCGTAGCTGTTCACGGTGGTGGAGTTCGCCGTGCCGCCCGAGGAGACGTACAGCTCGCCCCATTCGTTCACGGAGGTTTGGTTCGCCGTGCCGCCCGAGGAGACGTACAGATAGCGGTCGTTCACGGTGGTCGAGTTCGCCACGCCGCCCGAGGAGACGTACATTTCTTCTCCGACGATGACCACATTGTCCGCAACTACTGCCGAACCGTTTTCGATGGCATCCCAATGCCGGTCATAATTCCAACTGAATCCGCCAAGCCAGCCGCCAGCGGAGATGGTGACATCGTAAGCATTGCCGCCCGGGGAGACGTACAGATCGCCGTAGCTGTTCACCGTAGTGGAGTTCGCCGTGCCGCCCGAGGAGACGTACAGATAGCCGCCTTCGTTCACGGTGGTTTGGTTCGCCGTGCCGCTGTCATAGACGAACAGACGACCGTATCTGTTCACGGTGGTGTAGTTCGCCGTGCCGCCATTGGAGACGTACAGAATGCCGCCGCCCCAATAATTGCCGCTCACGGTGGTGGAGTTCGCCATGCCGCCCGAGGAGACGTACATGGAATCCCAAGATGAAACGATGATACCGTTCGAAACCTGCCCGGAAGAAACCTCGTAGCTCATAGTGTGCAACTCCCTGTGATATTTGTGATTTGCGTAAAATGATGATGTAATATAACATGGCGTCAGGGGAATTGCAAGCAGGGCGAATGAATCATGAATGATGAAAGATGAAATAGAAATGATGAATGATGAGAGATGAAAGATGAAATAGCGCTTCCGCCTTCGCGCCGATGGCGCTACGGCGTGACAAGGGCGCGTACGCGGACCGCCGATAGAAAAACCGCCGTGTTAAACGGATGGAAACGGATTATAACGGAGTATAACGGAGGAAGCGTGGCTGGAACCAGAATACCAGTTGTGGTGGGTGAAGGTCTGCAAACGCCGGTTTGCCCGTGCAAAAAAACGCCAAGTGGTACCCCCGTCGTTTCTATGCCCGCATACGGTTGTAGCGAGCGGGTCGCCCGCGAGCGCGCAGGGGGCGAGCGAGGCTTGCTTTTTGCCGGTCAAAAAGCAAGCCGAGTGCACCCGAGCATTAAGGTCGCGAGCTAAACGGTCGCCGCAACTTTGCGGTGACCGTTTGGCGCAGACCGC
>Ga0310786_10005257_pt1 | contig 17677 bp, 15 predicted proteins | sample AusTroGonzalo_MG_FD_203881 | JGI IMG/M metagenome (GOLD analysis project Ga0310786, IMG submission 203881) | Bovine rumen microbial communities from tropical cattle in Woodstock, Queensland, Australia - Gonzalo_03 (v2) (version 2) | ecosystem: Host-associated > Mammals > Digestive system >... | reverse complement strand
CAATGTGAGTGCTCACGACAGAGCATTCTATATATCTTGTCGCAACTTGAACCGGACAGCCAATTCGATGTTCGGATTGAGAATACGATTCTCAGGGGAAGCGACCGCTGTACATTCAGAATAACAAAACATGAAAGTTATTGAATTAAATATCGGCTCTGCGCCGGCGCTGCTCATTGGCGAAAAGAGCGAAAAGGTATTCCTTTATGTACATGGGTTGCATGGACGCAAGGAAGAGGCATTGGCCTTTGCAGAGGTGGCTGTGCCCAAAGGGTATCAAGTGTTGGGTATCGACCTGCCTGTAGAACGCAAGCCTTGGGAAGTGTTGCCTTTGCTGAATGAGATACGTGATTATCTATACGAGAATTGGCAATCGGTATCTGTTCGTGCTAACAGCATAGGCTCGTGGTTTACGTTGTTGGCATTCCAGAGCAAGAAAGTGGAACAGGTATTGCTTGTTTCTCCGATTCTCAATATGAAGCGGTTTATAGAACTGATGCCCGAACGTGAGGACGACTATTACGAGTGGGTTGTCAATCACCCGATTACAAGTTGGAATGCACCTACATACATCCTTCGTCCAGAGACAGACTTGGTTGTCAGTGAGGAAGTAGGCCACGACTTCATCAGACAGCATCATTGCCAGGTCACAATCATGCCTGATGGAGAACATTGGTTCCATACACCAGAGCAGCTAGCTTTTTTGAAAGCATGGGAAAAGAAAACAATAATATCAAAATAAATAAAAATTATGGAACAGAGATATTGTCAGAGCTGCGGAATGCCGCTCACTGAAGACGTCCTCGGCACGAATGCCGATGGAAGTAAGAATAAAGATTACTGCATGTACTGCTATAAGGATGGTAAGTTCTTGCAGGACTGCACGATGGATGAAATGATTGAGCACTGCGCCCAGTTTGTAAACGAGGTCAACAAAGGCTTGCCCCAACCCATCACGAAGGAAGAATACATCGGCCAGATGAAGATGTACTTCCCGCATCTGAAACGCTGGCGCGAAACCATAAAGGTTACGGACGATGTCATGCCTGAAAATCCTGCTTTGGCGGGCGTTAAAGACCTTATTGCCCAAATGGCAGACACACTTTCCTTGACCTTCATCTCCTCGGTGGACGAAGAAGGTTATCCTTGCACCAAGGCGATGTTATCGCCCCGTGTCCGCGAGGGTATCAAGGTGTTCTATTTCACCACCAACACTTTCTCGCTGCGTGTGGCACACTACAAGGCTAACCCCAAGGCCAGCATTTATTTCTGCGATGCCGAAGGCTTCAAAGGCATGATGCTGCGCGGCACGATGGAGGTGCTGACGGATGCCAAGAGCAAAGAGATGATTTGGCGAGAGGGCGACACTGAATACTACCCTGGCGGCGTGACCGACCCGAACTACTGCGTGCTAAAGTTTACGGCTACGGATGGCCGTTTCTATAGCGATTTCTATCCTCGGAGTTTTGTGATTGAGTAAACTTTTGATGAAACATCTGCCAAATGCAATAACGGCACTTCGTTTTATAGGCGCCGTTTGCCTGTTGTTTTTCGTAGTCGGGAGTCCTGCTTTTTGGGTCATCTATTTTGTCTGCGGCCTAAGCGATATGGTGGATGGCTATCTCGCCCAAAGGCTTGGATGCGAAAGCAAAACGGGAGCCGTTTTGGATAGTTTGGCAGACTTGGCGTTTGTGGCTTGCTGCTGTTGGAAATTGATTCCTGTTTTACCGTTTCCAAAATGGCTGTGGGTCTGGGTGGGAGCGATTGTAGCCATCAAGGTCATCAACCAAATCTGTGCCTTGGTGATGTACAAGAAATGTGTTTTTCCCCATACCATTGCAAACAAAGTAACGGGAGCGCTGCTTTTCGTTGGAGTTCCATTGACTGTGTTTTTGGAATCGATTGTTCCGATGATTGTGATTGCCGCTGTCGCGACGTTTGCTGCTGTTCAGGAGGGGCATTTAATAAGAACAAATATGTATAATCAACCAATGTAAAGAACATTGAAATGATGACGATTGAAACAAATAGAATCAAACTGCGAGCCTGGCGCGACGATGACGCCGAGGCCCTTTACAAATACGCCTCCGACCCCGATGTGGGACCTCGAGCTGGATGGCCACCGCATAAAAGTGTGGAAGAAAGCCTGGAGATTATTCACACCGTGTTTCACAACGACACCACCTGGGCCATCGAACTGAAAGCAACGGGTGAGGCCATCGGCTGTATAGGTTATCTTCCTGCAAGTGGTTGTCCTATTCCTGCCCGTGAAGGCGAACCACTCGCTGGATATTGGATTGCCAAGCCCTATTGGAACCAAGGCATCTGTACGGAGGCGCTGAGGCTGATGATTGAACAAATCCGTAAGAATACTGACATCACGTCACTCATCAGTGGGCATTATATCGAAAATCCCGCCTCGGGACGCGTGATGGAAAAATGTGGCTTTGTGGCTACCGGGGAAACCTATTTTGATGAAACACAATATCAAGGTGAAGGAAAACCAATAAGAGTTTTAAGATTGATAATCAATCGATGATAAGTGACTTTTTTACTAATAACATATTTAAGGGTTATTAATATGTTTTTTGTATTTTTGCGGACATTAGAAATATAAATTTATTCACATGAAAAGAATACTGGTTTTTCTTTTGGTCTTTGCGGCTTTTGAGACGTTTCAGGAAACGTCTCTACAAGCACAGGACATTGACCATTATAGACGAATTGTCAAGGAATTAAGTTCCTCCAAATATCAAGGCCGAGGCTATGCCCGTGATGGTGCCAACAAGGCAGGTAACTATCTTGAGAAGGAATTTCTAAAGGCAGGTGTCGACGAGGTGGTTTGTCAGCCCTTCAAGTTGGACATCAATACCTTTCCTGGGAAGATGAAGCTATGGGCCGACGGCAAGAAACTGCAGGCCGGAGTTGATTTTTCCATGCGTGAGTACTCGCCCGGCGTGTGCGGAACATTTCCCGTGTATCATGTGGACACCTTGAATTTTGACCCTGAAAAGATGTTTGCCGATTTGGCGAAGCCTGAATATGCCAACTGTATGGTGGTTTGCGAGTTTTGGTTCGCATATCGCCACCATGATGCCTTCTCGCGTCTTCAAAAACCAGGCGAATGTACCAATGCGGGCATCATCAACACATGGTCGTCGCCCATCAAGTTCTACAAGGCTTACGGCCATCGCGTGGTGGACAAGCCCATCATTTGGATGACTCCTGAATCCATCGAAGGTGTGAAATCCATCCGCGTAAAGGTGGACAACAAATTCTTGAAGGACTACGAGTGTTTCAACGTCATCGCCAAGGTGGAAGGGGAAAAACACGATAGTTGCTATGTATTCACGGCACATTACGACCATCTGGGCAATTTGGGCAGACATGTGTATTATGCAGGGGCCAACGATAATGCCTCGGGCACAGCTGCCATCGTCACCTTGGCCGCCTATTATGCCAAAAATCGCCCACAATACGACATGTATTTCATCGCGTTCTCGGGCGAGGATGCCAATTTGCGTGGTTCGGAGTGGTTTGCCAACCATCCCGTTGTGCCGTTGGAGCAGATCAAGTATTTGTTCAACATCGACATGATTGGCGACGACAACCCCGTGCAGTATTGCGAAGTCAGTGATGAGGGCATGCGTGGCTATGCTGTGTTGGAGCAAATCAACAACGAGAAGCACCACTTTAAGGCGTTAAACCGTGGTGATCTGGCAGCCAATAGCGACCATTATCCCTTCGCCGTGCGTCATGTGCCCTGCGTCTTTCTTGAGAACGAGGAAGGTAGCGCTTTCCAATATTACCACACCGTTTTCGACGACTGGGAACACTTTGTGGACGTCAGCTATGAGCCGATTTTCAGGTTGGTGAGGGATTTCGTGGAGCGTTATTGAGTGTATGTAAGCTACTAAACCATGAAAAAAGTCTTTCGATTTCTCAGTGTTGCATTGTTGTGCGGGTGCCTGTTGACGGCGTGCTACCAAAAGAGCCAGCTGGTCAGAAACAACCGCACGGAAGTCCTTGCCGACCAGGTGTGGACTTATAGCATCACCCACCCCGACGGCTTCACGATGGACCTCAACACGATGACTACACCTACGGAGGGCATCGTTGTGGCCTACGCCGAGACGCAAGGCTGCCACTCCCGCGAGAAACTCAATTATGTCATCGACCATGCCATGACCCACAACGGGGTCGTGGGTGGCTGGCTTGACACTACCGACAGCCTGTACTACTTCGATAGCTCGCGCATCTTCCCCGAAGACTCGCTCGATGCTGCGAAAAAGTTTGGCATGAAAAATGGACAGATTGCCATATTCATCATCTCTGAAGGGAGGGAAGTCCGACTGGAGTATGAAACACAAGATTAATGATTTAAAACTATACAATATGAACATCAAATCTCTCAAAGTGCTCGTCGTGGCACTCTTCGCAGCCGCCTTCATGACGGGCTGCTGCAACAACAACTGTCAGACTACTAACGAACCTGCTAACACTAACGACAACATGAACAACGCTATCGAAACCATCATGACGCGCACCAGCATCCGCTCCTTCACCGACAAGGCCGTCTCAGCCGACACCGTCGAGATGCTGCTTCGCGCCGGTATGGCTGCCCCCACCGCCGTCAACAAACAGCCTTGGCATTTCGTGGTCATCAACGACCGCGCCAAGCTCGACGAGCTGGGTGGCAACGGCCGTCAGAGCCAGATGTGGCAAGAGTCGACTTTGGCCATCGCCGTCTGCGGCAACATGGACAAGGCCTTGGAAGGCCCCGCACAGGCCTTCTGGGTGCAGGACTGCTCCGCTGCCACCGAAAACATTCTCTTGACCGCCAAAGCCCTCGGCCTCGGCGCCGTTTGGACGGGCTGCTATCCTATGGAGGAACGCATGGCCAACGTCAGCCAGGTGCTCAACCTGCCCGAGAACATCGTCCCGCTCTGCGTCATCGTGATGGGCTACCCCAACGAGCAACCTGAGCCCAAGGACAAGTGGAAGCCGGAAAACGTGAGTTACAACACATTTGAATAATTTTGACTATTTTTGCGGCTTAATTTTTCTACTAAGATGAAGAAGACCTTTTCGTTGAGAGCCTTGTTCTCTCTGCTATTCGTCCTTGCGACAATCATATGCGTGGCCCAGCCTCCGGGTGGAGGTGGTGGGTTCCCCGGTGGCCGTCCTCCGGGAGGTCGTCCCCCAGGAGGTCGTCCGCCCTTTGGCGGTGACCGTCAGTGGGGCCAGCCCGAAGGCAACATGCCTGCCGTGAAGCCGAAGAAGAAAGTGCGCGAAGGCGACACCTTCACCATCGTCGGCGTGCTGCGCGACGCCAAGACGGGCGAGTATCTGCCTTACGTCAACCTGGCGGTGCTCGACTCTGTCGACAACGAGTTCGTCAAAGGCGGCATCAGCAATATGGACGGTGCCTTCGAGATCAACGGCGTGCCGCAAGGCAGTTTCGTGCTGCGCGTGTCGGCCATCGGCTATGAAAACTACTTGCATCCTTTCCGTGTGACCAACAACACCAACCTCGGCGTGTTGCGCATCAACCCTGGCGTGACGTCGCTCAGTGAGGTCACGGTGGCCGGCGAGAGGCCGATCTATGCCATGGAGGGCGAGAAAGTCATCTATAACGTCAGCGAAGACCCGTCCATCCAGACGGGTACTACCGAGGACGCCTTGCAGAATGCGCCTGGCGTGGAAGTCGACGTGGAAGGCAACATCACCTTGCGTGGCGTGTCGAGCGTGGAGATTTGGATCAACGACAAGCCTTCGAAACTCACGGAGGAGAACTTGAAGACCTATCTCCAGACTTTGCCCGCCAACGCCATCGCTCGCATCGAGACCATTACCAACCCCTCGGCCAAGTATGCCACCGACGCCGAAGCAGTCATCAACATCGTCACATCGGCGCATATCAAGAGCAATCAGTTCATCAGCTTCGGCGTGAACGGCTCCAGCCAGCCTTTCGTCTCGCCGTGGGTGAGCTACATGTGGAAGAAGGAGAAATGGAGCATCAATTTGTTTGTTTCGGGACGTTATAACTTCCGCGACAACCACATCGAAAGCTGGGAGATGAAACGCGAGAAGGCCTCGGAGGATAGTACGTTCGACACGGTGTGGTATAAGACCGACACAACTGATGAACGCAATCGCCGTCTCAGCGGCAATTTCTTCGCGAACATTGCCTATGAGATTGACTCCACGAGCGATATCTCGTTTGATGCTGGCGGATTCTATAATAACAACCGAAGCTCCAGTCATCGCATCGATGGTCAGACGTTCTATCTGGCAGATAGTGTGTTGGACTACCAAATTGGCGACACCTCCCTCACTCGATCGGGTTTCGGACACTTCGGCATCGACTACACCAAGAAGTTCGACGAGAAGGGTCACAACCTTCGCATTGGCTTGAACTCACGATTCAACAGGAACGCCACGGACCAGTACTACAACCGTTTCTATGACGTGTATTACGACCTTGACGAAAACCGTCACCTGCTGACCAACATGTCTGGCTATGGCCTCAATCTGGATGCGCGTTACAACCGTCCCTATAGCGAAAATGGCGAAATGAGCTATGGCTTGCGTGCTGACCATCAGTATTGGAACAACGACTACAAGCGTTTCTATTCCAACGACGGCGGTGTCACCTATGACAGCCTCGACCTGCTGCGCACCTATCATTACAATGGCGGTGAGACAGGCGTGAACGGCGACGTCAACTGGACGCACCGCTGGGGCGGCTTCACCCTCAGCACAGGTGTGGGTGTCGGCGGCGACGTTGTCTATTACGACTATGATAGTGAGATGCCCTTTGTCGACGCAAAGACGCTGTTTTTCTGGAACGTACGTCCTTCCATCCACCTGACCTACCGCACGGAGAGCATGCATAACATCAAGCTCAACTACTCGATGCGCATGTCGCACCCCGATGAGGAACAGATCAGCACCTTCCGTAGGTATGGCGAGGACAGCTATTCTACGGGTAACCCCAGCCTCAAATACAGCTACACCCACAACATGGAAGCCGGGTGGCAGAAGTTCTTCGAGCGCTTTGGCAACATCGGCATTGAGGCTTACGGTCGTTTAAGCACCAACGAAGTCAGTTCGCTGACCGATGCCACCGACAGCGACGAGTATCTGCGGGACCGTCTTGTGAGTTATTCGATACCTTACAATATGGGAACCTCATGGCGTTACGGTGCCTCACTCAATATGACCTACCGTCCGACTGGCTTCTTCAATGTCAGGTTGTATGCCAATGTCTACGACTATGGATACAAGATGGAATATGACCGCAATGGCATCCATGAGATTGACCAGCGCGACAAATGGTCATGGCAAGTGCGAGTCAACGCCTGGGCTAAGATTTGGGACCAGCTGCAGGTGACGGCGTCGGCCAACTACCGTTCGCCCACCATCGGCCTGATGAGCGAGAGTAAGGCGCGTTATTTTCTCAACTTGGGACTGCGTAGCGACTTCTTCAAGCGCCGTCTTTCGGTGTTCGTCAACGTGCAGGACATCTTCAACTGGGGCGCGAGATATGGCTCGGGGTCGAGCAACACCAACCCCTACTATCTTAGCGACAGCACCCGCAAGATGCTCAACAGCCGTTACATCTCCGCAGGCTTCACCTTGCGTTTCGGTAAGATGGAGCTCGAAAAGCAAGCCAAGGAGGGCGACAACGACAGTGGCGACGACACTATGTAAGCCTTTGGCATATTGCACAAAAAAGGAGGACTCCAATAGGAATCCTCCTTTTGTTTTACAAGCAAAAGTAATTAGCGTTTCATTACCTTTTGCAGGCTGGTGCCCTTCTCGGTGAGGGTACGTACGGCATAGACGCCGTTGGGCAATTGGCTCATGTCGACGCTTTCGGCGCCTTGTTGGCTTATCACTACGCGGCCTGTGATGTCGATGACTTCGATGGACATGACGCCTTCACTTTCCATGTTGATGATGCCGTTGGTTGGGTTGGGGAAGATACGGACAGCAGCGCTGCTGTTTTCAGCGGTGCCTTCTGTGGCTGAAATGGTGACATCATAGATAGCAAGGGCCATCTGGTCGTTGCAGTCGTGGTGACGGAAGGAGATGTAAATTGTTTGGCCGGCATACGGGGTCAAGTCGATGTTGCGTTCGTAGACCCATTCCTCGCCGTCGAAGGTCTCGCTGTAGAGACATTCCGTGAAGTCGTTGACGCCGTTGCCCGTGGTCGACACGTATACGCTGTAGTGCTCTTCATAGTCAAACCAGCCCGTGGGGGCGATGCTGTACGACAGCTCGCAAGTGCCGCCTTGGGGCAGGCTGATGGCGGGAGAGACGAGGTAGTCGTCGGGTGTGATGCCTTCTTCCGCTTCTTCGTCCCACGAGTAGTTGATGGCGCCGAAGTCTCCTTCATAGTTCCAGGTCAGGCCGTCGTTGTTGGCGTCGATGGCGGTCCAGCAGCCGAGGCTACCGAGGGCTTCAAAGTCGGTATAGAAAGGCAGCGTGGGGTTGCTGCAATCCAGCACGGAGACCGTCATCGTGGCGATGTCGGTGCCGACGGCGTTGGTGGCCTCGGCGGTGATCGTGTAGATGCCTTGTTCATTCCATGTCGTCACGATGTAGGTGCCTGTGGCAGTGGCAGGCGTTGCGCCTTCCAGCGTCCATTGGATGGTGGCGTTGCAGATGGCTGTGAAGGTGACCGCATCGCCGGAGATGACCGTGTTGGGGCCTTGTATGCTGACGGTGGGCATACCGGCTTGCATGATGGAGATGTCGTCAATCATCATGACAAACTCGTCTTCACAGTCGTGGTGACGGAAGGCAACATACACGTCTTGGCCAGCATATGAGGCGAGGTGGATGGTGCGTTTGGTCCACTCATCCGTGCTTAAAGTGACGCTGAAAATGGATTCGGTGGCGAGGAAGGCATCTACCGTGTTGGCGCTGGCGATGTAAACCGAGTAGTGGTCGGCGGGATAGTCCGGGTCAAGGGCGGCATCGAACCATGAGAGGTCGAAGTCGCTATTGGTGGGCAGCTGAATCAGCGAGCTGATGAGCCAGTTGTCGGGAGTGAGCACGTCTCCGTTGTCGTTGTCGTACGACATGCTGACGATACATTCTTCACCGTTGTGGACATACTCGTTGTCCAATCCGTACTCCGAAATCAGCATCCAGTTGAATCCGTCGTTGTCGGCATCGACTAAGGTCCAGTCACCAAGGCCGTTCTCGAAGCCTTCATGATAAGGGAACTCGTTGATGCGGTGGCTTTGGGCAAACACCATGGTGACAGACAGTATCATCACGGTGGCAAGGGTTAAAAATCTTTTCATAACTGATGATTTTGTGAATGTTTATTGTTGAATATGATTGAATCAATTAAGGTTTGACGGCCTTAGAGGTAAAAGTCTTTCCGTTGGTTTGGACGACAAGCATATAGGTGCCACTGGAAAGCGGCTGGAATATCTCGCCAAGTTCGATGCGGTTGTGGCCTTTTTGTGAAACGCCGATGTTTTTGTGAACCATCAGCTTTCCATCCAATGTATAGAGGTTGGCCATCATCGCGCTGTTGTTGTCCATTTCGATTTCGGCATAGCTCGAGGCCGTGATAGGGTTGCCGACGATGTGGATGGTGCTTGAGTTTTGTGCGCTTTCATGGAAGCCATCAAGGTCGTATTCATAAGCGCCTAGGTCAATCATGCCATCGTTGACACGACCGAAGCCGTCAAGGTCCAAGCCCTCAAGGATGACGTCAGGCGTTTCGGGTGCACCAGCGTTGATGCAAGGGCTGTTGGCACTGAGGTGGAAGTCTTCGTTTTCAAGGTCAACGAAGAGCGGGTCTTCGTCGATGCAGTTGTCGTAGACGGTGATGAACTCATGGTTTGAGATGTTCTCCAGGCCATACTGCACCAGGCAGTTGTGGAACTCTGGAGCGAAGTCCTCGTAGGTCCATGCCCACATTTGCACAGGCTCTTCCAAAGCGGCGTAGTTGAAGTTGTCATAGACGATGCAGTTCCAAACGACGGGAGAACTCTGTTGGTAGAAGAAGATGCCGCCGCAGTTGACGCCGATGGAGAGGTTGTTGACGACGGTGAGGTTGGCAAGTAATGGCGACGAGTCGCTGATGGCCAGGCCACCGGCGAAATGCACCGAAGTGTTGTTGGCGAAGAGCGAATTGGTGATGCTGCACGGGTTGTCGTAGCAACGAATCAGATAAAGCCCACCGCCGTTGATGCCTACGTTATGCTCGAAGCGGCAGCGATCGATGCGGACGGCGCAGCTGTCGATGCTCATGGCGCCGCCAATGGAGGTCTCGCTGTAGTTGTAGCGGAAGTCGGTGGCGGTGATGTCGACGTCGCATTTCAGGAAACGCAGTCCCGCACCATACATGAAATAGATGGTGTCTATCTCGCTGTGTAATAGGTTGTTGCTGACGTCGCAGTCGTGCATCGTTACCTTTGAGTTCTCGGCACTGAGCGCTCCGCCGTGTTCGCGAGAGAAGTTGCAAAACAGCTTGCTGTGGGTGATTTCCACCGCGTTGCAGTTGAAGATGCGCAGGGCACCGCCGTCTTGGTCGTCGTCTAAAGCGGCCTTGCCGTATTGGAAGCGGCAGTAGTCAAACCGACAATCGCCTGCTTTGTCCAGTCTTATGCCATTCCAGCCGCCGCAACCATAGTTGAAGAGGTGGAACCCTGTTGTGTCGGCCACGGTGAAGACAACGGAGTCGTTTTCAGTGCCCAAGGCCTTCAATGTGGCACCGTGTTCCACAGAGATGCTGTAGAAACTCTCAAAAAGCACCGTGGTGCCAGCAAGGATGCACAACGAGTCCTGAACGTTGACATTATCCGTGACCAGAATCGTGTCGGCTTCCCAGACTCCTGATTGTAAGCCGGAAACTTCGATGGTTTGTGCCTTCGCGAAAAGGCCGCATAGCAGCAAAAACAATAATAATCTTGTTTTCATATTGTTTGGGTGATGAATGAAATGCAAAAGTAATTGTTTTTCGTTTTAATGGCATATTATCAGCCATAATTCAAACGAAATTCCTTAACTTTGCATCCGTTTAATACAAAAAGAATGAAACGCCCTAACATAAAGAAGACGCTGGCACCCGTGAAGGAGAAGCTTTCGCCTGTCACAAATAAGTTGAAGCCTATCCCTGTCTTTGGGGCTTTGGTGAAGGCGGCAGCGCAGATCAAAAACATCCCCGTCGAGATTCGTCAGAACCACACGGATCCCATCCGTGCCCAACGTCGCGAGCTGCGCAAGCTGTTGGTCAAGGCACAGTTTACGGAGTTTGGCAAGTTTTATCATTTTGACGAGATTCTGTTGTCAAAAGACATCCTCCAAGAGTTTCGCAAGCGTGTGCCTGTGTTCGACTATAATAAGATGCATGACGAGTGGTGGTACCTCAACCTGCAAGGCAAACGCAACATCGCCTGGCCGGGCAAGATCAAATACTTTGCATTGAGTTCGGGCACCTCGGAGGCCGCTTCTAAATACATTCCCATCACCAGAGGCTTGAACAACAAAATCACCCGTGCGAGTATCCGTCAGTTGGTGTCGGCCACGCGCTATGACTTTCCAGTCGATTTCTACAACCGAGGCATCCTGATGATTGGCGGCAGCACCGACTTGCAATATAACGAGGAATACGGCTATTATGCCGGCGACCTCTCGGGCATCTCGGCAGGCAAAATCCCCGCATGGTTTGAGGCTTTCTACAAGCCTGGACAGAAGATCTCGAAGGTAAAGGACTGGGCGGAGAAGATGGACCTCATGGTGAAGGCGGCTCCAAAGTGGGACATCGGCATCATTGTAGGCGTACCGGCCTGGGTGCAGATCCTGCTGGAACGCATCATTAAGGAGTATAACCTCAAGACCATCCATGACATCTGGCCGAACCTGATGGTGTATGTGCATAGCGGCGTGGCTTTTGCTCCCTACGAGAAGAGTTTCGAGCGCATCTTCGGCAAGGAAGTGCTGTATGTTGAAAGTTACTTGGCCTCAGAAGGTTACATCGCCTATCAGGTTGACTTGAAGAAACGCGTGATGCAGCTGCTGGTCGACAATGGCATCTATTTCGAGTTTGTGCCTTTCAACGAGGAGAACTTCGACGAAGACGGCACCATCGTTGCCAACCCCAAGACCTTGTTGCTTTCTGAGGTGGAAGAGGGCATCGACTACGCCTTGCTGCTCTCCACCTGTGCCGGCACATGGCGTTACCTCATCGGCGACACCATCAAGTTCCTCAACACCAAGAACTGCGAAATCGTCATCACAGGACGCACCAAGCAGTTCCTAAGCATCACGGGCGAGCACCTCTCGCAGGACAACATGACCCGTGCCGTCGACATGATGGCCGAGGAGTTGGGTGTTACCATCACGGAGTTCACCGTGGCAGGCATCCGCCACGACACGATGTATGCCCACAATTGGTATCTTGGTTGCGATGAGCCTATCGACAAAGATTTGGCTATCAGAAAGATAGATGAGAATCTTTGTAAACTCAACGATGACTATGCCGTGGAACGCACACATGCCATCAAAGAATTGATTGTCGACGTGCTGCCCACCAAGTGCTTCTATGAGTTCATGGAGCAGAAAATCGGCAAATGGGGCGGTGCCACAAAGTTTCCACGTGTGCTCAAAGGCAAGCGCTTGGAGATGTGGGAAGAATATGTGAAAGGATTGAAATTATAAGTCAAACGCTATGGGGAATACTAGTATTAATTGGTTTGGAAATTTGTCAGGGGACCAGCTGGGGTTATCCTTAATGTGGGCTATCCTGATAGGTGTGTTCCTGTCGGTGGTCGTCAACATGGGCCCGGCATTCATCACCTTGGTGCAGACTAGCCTTCATCGTGGCTTCAAATCAGCGGCTTGGTTTGCCTTTGGTGTCATCCTCAACGACGCCATGATCATCTCGCTCTGTATCTTGACCTCAGTGCAAGTGAAGATGGAAGATTCGAAGATGGACCCAGCCTTGTTCTGTATCGGTGCCGGAGTCATCTTGATGTTGTTTGGCATTTATACGTATCGAAGGAAAGTTGAAGATAGAAAAGAACGCGACGAATTCATCGAAAAACGCACTAACGAGGTGTTAAAAAAGCAAGAGGACAAGCCTGCATGGTTTGTCTTCCTCGCCAAAGGTTTCGTGCTCAATATTTTGAATCCCTTCGTTTGGATCTTCTGGTTCTCTTCTGTGGCTATCGTGGCAGGTAACATGGGTGGCAGCAAGATAAGCACTCTGGTGTTCTTCGCCGTCATCTTGGGAACTACCTTGGTCTGCGAGCTATTGAAAGCATGGGGTGCAGCCAAGTTGAAGGTTTTCTTCAACGCGGAACGCACCACGCTGATGAATAAGATTGCCGGCGTCCTTCTGATGCTCTGCGGAGCTTATTTCATCATCTTCAGGGGAATCGTAAATCTTATTTGATAGTTTGAAGTTTGCAGTTGTCAGTTTGCAGTTATTGCACAACAAACTTCCAACTGCTAACTGTTAACTTCCAACTGCTAACTGCTTAAACGCCGTCCATGGCGAGACTTCAGGCAGGGGTGCCGTAATTTCGATTTGTTCCTTAGTCACGGGATGTTCGAAGGCGATGCGCCAGGCATGCAGGCTGATGGAGGCGTCGGGGTTGCTGCGGGGATAACCGTATTTCAAGTCACCGCGAATGGGGCAGCCGATATGAGCTAGCTGGCAGCGGATCTGATGATGACGCCCTGTAAACAACTCTACCTCGAGCAGATAGAATGTGTCTGATTTACCGACCACACGATAACTAAGCCTTGCCAACTTGGCATCCTTGGTCCCTTCGGCCACCACGAACGACTTGTTCATCTTCTCGTTCTTGATGAGGTAGTCTTCGAGGACGTCGGCTTGCTTAGGCGGGTGGTTCTTCACGAGGGCCAGATAGGTCTTGCGGAAGTCACGGTCTTTCACCTTCACCGTCATGCGCGACAGGGCCTTGCTCGTTTTGGCGAACACCACGGCGCCGCTTACGGGTCTATCGATGCGGTGGACGAGGCCAGCGAACACATTGCCCGGCTTGTCGTACTTCACCTTGATATATTCTTTCACGTCATCGAGCAGGCACACGTCGCCTGTCTTGTCGCCCTGCACGATTTCCGAGGGGAGCTTGTTGACGATGATGAGGTGGTTGTCTTCGTAGAGTATTCTGTTATCTATGTTGTTCATGGTCTTGTTGTTAGGCAGGGACGCACGTCGCATGCTATGGGTTATTGGCTTCTGTTTAAGAGCAGGGACTTACGTCGCCTGCTTATGGGTCTGTCGTCCCTACGGGACTTGGTTAGATGAGATAGCGTTCGTCAAATTCGATTCCGTTTTCTTTCAAAAACTGTATGAACTCGTCACGAACTGATACTTCGTGATGATGTTGCTCTTGGGTTTCTATATAGCGGATGGTCTTTTTTAGTAGCGAGGGGCTAACACAAAACGCACCATAGCCTTCTTGCCACGCGAAGGTCTCGTAATACTCGTCAATGGTTTTTATCCACTTGCTGCTGTTTGCCTTGATTTTCTGCACAAACTCGGCAACGCTCATGGTCTTAGGCATGGTTGCTAGGATATGGATGTGGTTAGTGATGCCACCAATGATGAGAGGATATCCGCCTACATTCTGTATTATGCCTCCGATGTACGCAAAGACCTTTTCGAGGTCTTCCTTGCGGATGGTGATACCAGTGCTTTTTACATGGAAGACGATGTGGATGTTGAGTTTTGTGTATGTGTTAGCCATAACTTGTTCTTTTATTTGTCATGTAGGGACTTACGTTGCCTGTTCAAAGGTCTTTCACCCCTACGGGGTTCCGCCCAGTCCCGTAGGGACGGTATATCAGTATGCAGGTTACGTAAGTTCCTGCTTTCAGTGCAAGTGACGTCAGTCGCTGCTTTTAGTCTACGCCTCTGGTTATACTATAACCCCGCTACCCACAACAAACGGCTCCACCTCATGATAGACCACCCCAAACTGCCCCGGCGCCACGCCCGAGATGGCTTCCTCCGAGACGATGTCAGCGCCACACTCTGTCAGGCGGATGGTGCCATAAGTGAACTCCGGTTGGTGACGGATCTTGAAGCGGATGCGTTGTCCGTCGACGAAGTGCAAGGCAGGGTTCATGGGCTGCAGGTCGCCCAAGGGGACGATGTTGGTGTATTGCGCCACTGGGTCGTAGCCCTGAGACACATAGACGATGTTGTTCGGGATGTCTTTCTTGACCACAAACCACGGCCCGCCACTGAGGCCGAGGCCCTTGCGCTGCCCGATGGTGTGGAACCAGAAGCCCTTATGCCGCCCCAGTTTCTTGCCCGTTTCCAACTCCACGATGTCGCCAGGCATCTCGCCTAGATATTCGCGGATGTAGTCGTTGTAGTTGATCTTGCCCAAGAAGCAGATGCCTTGGCTGTCGTGACGTTCGGCACTCGGCAGCTTGTATTGTGCGGCTAGACGGCGCACCTCGGGTTTGGGGATGTCGCCGATGGGGAAGATGACCTTGCTCAGCTGGGCATAGGTGATGCGCCCTAGGAAATAGGTCTGGTCCTTGAAGGTGTCGGCGGCGGTGCCAAGCCAGAAAATGCCGTTTTCGTCCTCCCACGAGCGGGCGTAATGTCCCGTGGCGATCTTGTCGAAGTTGTGGCCTTCCTTCTCCTCGAAGGCGCCGAGTTTGATCCAGCGGTTGCACATCACGTCGGGGTTGGGCGTGAGGCCCTTGCGCACCATCTCCATGGTATATTTTCCGACGGTTTCGAAATACTCGTGTTGCAGGTCGACGAGGTCGAATTTACAGCCGTATTTCTTGGCGATATAGGTCGTGATTTCGATGTCTTCCTCCGACGGGCAGCTCGACAGGTCTTCCTTGCCTTCCATACCGATTTTGATATAGAAGATATGCGGGTCGTAGCCCTGCTCCTTGAGCAGCGGCACCACCACGGAGCTGTCGACGCCCCCCGATACCAGTGCGGCAATGTTCATCGTTTATGTTTTTTCAATCAAAAGGAATGTAGGGCTGTCATACTACGGCAGCCCCACAGACGAAATCATCCTACCGAGCAGCCCGGCGCCACCAAGTCACTCGGCGTGAGCAGCACGAGGCGGCCGTCCTTGTCCTCGGCGGAGAGGATCATACCCTCGCTCACCACGCCCTTGAGCTTGCGCGGCTCGAAGTTGGCGACGAAGCACACCTGCTTGCCCACCAGTTTCTCGGGTTCGGTGTAGTATTTGGCGATGCCGCTGACGATGGTGCGCTTCTGCATGCCGTCGTCGATGAGGAACTGCAAGAGCTTGTCGGCCTTCGGCACTTTTTGGCATTCGAGGACGGTGCCCACGCGGACATCGACCTTCATGTAGTCGTCGAAGCTCACCACGGGCTTCACCTTGGCGGGCTTCCAAGCGTTGAGTTGGTTGGCTTTCTTGATGTCGTCCAGACGTTTGAGCTGGGCCTCCACCACGCTGTCTTCCACCTTTTCGAACAACAGCTCAGGCTGACCAATCACAAGGCCTTCAGGCAGCAGGACGGTTTTTTCGGCATCGTCCCAACCCTTGAACAACAATTTTATCATTTGCTGCAGCTTCTTCGCGCTGAAGGGCAGGAAGGGCTCGCTGAGGATGGCGAGGTGTGCCACAATCTGCAACGACACGGCCATCACGGTCTTGACGCGCTCAGGGTCGGTCTTGATTTGCTTCCAAGGCTCGTTGTCGGTAAGGTATTTGTTGCCTAAGCGGGCCAGGTTCATCAGCTCCGACAAGGCCTCGCGGAACTTGAAGGTCTCAATCAAATGACCGATTTTGTCGGCATAGCCGTTCATCTCGGAGACGACAGCCTGGTCGGTATCGTTCAAACCGGTCATGGCGGGCACGGCACCTTCATAATATTTATGTGTCAGCACCAAGGTGCGGTTGACGAAGTTGCCGAAGATGGCCAGCAGCTCATTGTTGTTGCGGTCTTGGTAGTCCTTCCAGGTGAAGTTGTTATCCTTGGTCTCGGGCGCGTTGGCGGTGAGCACATAACGCAGCACGTCTTGTTTGCCCGGGAACTCTTGCAGATATTCATTCAGCCAGATGGCCCAATTGCGAGAGGTCGAGATTTTGTCGTTTTCGAGGTTGAGGAACTCGTTGGCGGGCACGTTTTCGGGCACGATGTAACCGCCATAGGCCTTCAACATGCAGGGGAAGATGATGCAGTGGAACACGATGTTGTCCTTGCCGATGAAGTGTACTAGCTTGGTCTCGGGGTCTTTCCACCATTTTTCCCAGTCTTCGCCACGTTGCTCGCAAATCTCCTTGGTGTTGGAGATATAGCCGATAGGAGCGTCGAACCACACATAGAGCACCTTACCGTCGGCGCCTTCGAGCGGGACGGGCACGCCCCAGTCCAAGTCGCGGGTGACGGCGCGGGGCTGCAAGCCACCGTCGAGCCAGCTCTTCACCTGGCCGTAGACGTTTGACTTCCATTCCTTGTGGCCTTCGAGAATCCACTCGCGAAGCCATTGCTCGTATTGGTCGAGGGGCAGGTACCAGTGGTTGGTCGGCTTTTTCACCAAGGCCGCGCCGCTGAGTTGCGAGTGTGGGTTGATAAGCTCATCGGGGCTTAAAGAGCTGCCGCATTTCTCACATTGATCGCCGTAAGCGCCTTCTGCACCGCATTTCGGGCAGGTGCCCACGATATA
>Ga0310786_10005256_pt1 | contig 17681 bp, 8 predicted proteins | sample AusTroGonzalo_MG_FD_203881 | JGI IMG/M metagenome (GOLD analysis project Ga0310786, IMG submission 203881) | Bovine rumen microbial communities from tropical cattle in Woodstock, Queensland, Australia - Gonzalo_03 (v2) (version 2) | ecosystem: Host-associated > Mammals > Digestive system >... | reverse complement strand
GATGCCCTCGTGCTTCAGCTTCACCTCCTTGTAGCTCGTGCTCCAGGGGGTGACGGCCTTCGAGGCCTCCTGCTCGCCGGCAGCGGTGACGGCGCGGACGGTATAGCTGCTCGTCGTCGTGCCGCCCTTGTCGGTGAAGTTCGACACGCTGAGGGGCTCGTCGTTCAGTTTCGTTCCGTCGCGGTAGACGTTGTACGTGACGTCGTAGTACTCCTCGGCCAGGATGCGCCAGCTGAGGTACACGCCGCCGGACACCTTCATGGCCACGAGGCCGCGGTCCAGACGGTCGGTGTTGCGCTGTGCCAGGGCCGTGGTGACGGCGCATATGACGACACAAAGCAGCAAGAAAAGTCTTTTCATCGTTATTTGTTTTAGTATGGGTTCAGTTAGCGGCTGCAAAGGTACGGAATTTTTGCCATCCTCACGGACAATAAAGCGTCAAATTTAGTTAAAAACTAATGGTCAGGAAATCCCTGGCCATTAGTCCTTTATGAAAATGTAGACTTTCTTAATACGTCATCTTCGGCTCAAGCTCCTTGGCCTGGTCGATCATCTTCTGTACCTCGCTGACGGCAGGCACGCGGTTGCAGATGTTCTTCTGGTCGTTGACCTCGACGAGCTTCGGCTGGAGGTTCTCGGCCAGACGGTGACGGAACTCCTTGACGGTGTCGACGCCGGCAGCCTCGAGCAGCTCGGCGAACTGCGGGCCTACGCCGTTGATGCGGAAGAGGTCGGCATGGTTCGTCCACTTCAGGATGAGCTTCTCGCTGATGCCCGTGGCCTCAGCCAGCTCCTTGCGGCCCTTGGGGGCTGCGCATTTGTCGAGCAGTTCGCTGACCTTGTTGATACCTGCTGCAATGAGTTTCTCTGCGTAGACATCACCTACGCCCTCGATGTCGATAATCTTGTAATCCATAATGTTTTTGGTTTTAAGTGGTTGGTAAAAGGTTTCTGGGGGCAAAGATAGTAAAAAAAGGAGTTCGTTGCAAGCAAAATCGGAAAAAAATCGTACCTTTGTGCCGCAATGGTGTATATTGACGACCGTCTGTGGGACTTCGACCTCGACGCGGCGCTTCAGGAAATCTCCGAGGAGCGGCGCCGGCAGGCCCTGCGCTACCGCCACGAGCTGGGGCAGCGGCAGTGCGTGCTGGCCTACCTGCTGCTGAAGCGGGCCCTGCGCGAGGAGTACGGCATCGAGGGCACCCCCGCCTTCGGCTACGGTCCCCACGGCAAACCCCTGCTTGCCGGACGGCCTGACATCCACTTCAGTCTGAGCCATTGCCGCGAGGCCGTGGCCTGCGTCGTCAGCGACCACCCCGTAGGTATCGACGTCGAGAGCGTCGGCCGTTACCGCGAACGGCTGGCGGCCTACACGATGAACGAGATGGAGCTGGCGGAGATAGCGGCGGCACCATCGCCCGACGTGGCCTTCACCCGTCTGTGGACGATGAAAGAGGCGCTGTTGAAGTGTAGTGGACAGGGGCTTGTAGACGGTCTTAAGACAGTCCTCGACGGTGTCGAGACGCATCGTTTCACCACCGTCACGGCGCCCTCGGGACGCTATGTTTATTCGGTTTATCCCGCTGTTTCTGTCCGTTGAGACAAAAACAAAAATCCGTGCAACATAGCCAATATAGGTGGGACGATTGCCTAAGACGAGCGAACGTTGCAATAACTCCCACGCGTATATTATTAGTACCTTTGCAACCGAAAATTACCTAAACAAAATAAACTCAAAAAAACGTTATGAAGACCGAAAGACCATTTGACCTCCTGAGGTTACTTGCCGCCGGTGTGCTGTTGGCTGGTTGTAGCGTCCTCATGTCGTGCTCAGACTACGATCTGGATGAGCGGACTCCCGAAGGATGGGGTTCGAGCATCTACAACTGGCTGGCCGAACAGGGAAACTACAAGAACACAGTACAGATGATTGACGACCTGGGCTATCGCGAAGTGTTAGCCAAGACAGGTTCGAAGACACTCTTCGTGGCCGATGACGAGGCGTATGCCCGCTTCTTCAGCAAGAACAGCTGGGGGGTGAAGAGCTATGCCGACCTGTCGACCTCGCAGAAGAAACTGCTGCTTTACGGCAGCATGATTGACAACTCGATTCAGTTGCAGAATCTCTCGAACGTACAGGGAACGCCCCCCAAGGAGGGCGAGTGTATGCGCCGCTATGCATCGAGCTCGATGTACGACTCCGTCCGTGTGCTGAAGGCGTCGGAGATGCCCGACAACCCCTATTGGGCACGCTACCGCGAGAGTGGCACGCCGATGGTCTGTATGCACGACCAGACGACGGTGCCCCTGGTGCAGTTCATTGAGAAGCAGCTGGTGAACAAGCGCATCACCAATGCTGACTACGACTTCCTCTTCAACCACACCACACAGCGCCAGACGGGCGATGCCTCTATCAACGGCGTGAAGGTGGCCGAGCCGAACATCAGGTGCTCGAACGGATTCATCCACAGAATGGAAGAGGTCATCACGCCGCTGCCTAACATGGCCGACCTGATTGCCTCGAAGCCCCAGGTGAGTATGTTCAACAGCCTGATGGAGCGTTTCTGTGCACCGTATCCCGACCGTACCCAGTCCGTCACCCGCCAGTATAACTACCTCTACGACACGAATGTCGACACCGTGTTCCAGAAGCGCTTCTTCTCGGAGAAGTCGCAGGATGGCGACAAGCTGGAGCGTTCGCCCGACAACAAGGCTGTGCCGGCACTGCTGAAGTTCGACCCCGAGTGGAATGCCTACTTCAGCGGACTGAACGACGAGAGTGGTAACATCGTCATGCAGCGCGACATGGCTGTCATCATGGTGCCCAGCGACGAGGCCATGGAGGAGTACTGGGAGCGTGGAGCCGGCCGTGTGCTGAAAGACTACTACGGCACATGGGACAAGGTGCCCGACGACGTTATCGTGAAGCTCATCAACAACAACATGCTGCAGTCCTTCGTCTCGTCGGTGCCGTCGAAGTTCAACACGATCCTGAACGACGCCAACGACCCGATGGGTGTCAACGAGAGTGCCATCGACAGTGTGTGGATGGGCTGTAACGGTGCTGTCTACCTGACCAACCGCGTCTACTCGCCGACGGCCTACGTCAGTGTCTCCTTCCCCGCACTGATCAACCAGACGATGAAGATCCTCGACTGGGGTATCAACCAGAACCAGTACCACGTCTACCTGAACTCCCTGAACGCTTACTATAGCCTGTTCATCCCGACGAACAACGCTCTGCTGGAGTATATCGACCCCGTGAGCTACGGAAAGGCCAACACCCAGCTGTTCCGCTTCTACTACGACGAGTCACGTCCCGTCAGCGAGCGTGTATGGGCCAGCGTCTGGAACTACGACCCCGAGACGGGCGAGATTGGAGACTCCCTGCGTAAGGAGACCAACCACGACGTCATCGTCAACCGTCTGCGCGACATCCTGGAGACACACATCGTCATCGGCGACGTCGAGGACGGCCATAAGTTCTATCGCACCAAAGGTGGTACCGAGATCCGTGTCAACGACGTGGCCAAGGGCTACAACGGCATGACCGTCGAGGGCAGCTACCAGATCAATGAGGGCGAGCCTATCCCCGTCAGCTTCATCTACGACCAGACGAAGGGCGGTAACGGTAAGAGCTACATCCTTGAGGACCGTCCCATCATGGGAACACGTCAGACCGTCTACGACATTCTGTTGCAGCACGAGGAGTTCTCGAAGTTCCTGGAGCTGATGGAGATTGCCGGTGTCTTCGAGCAGATTCACGACGAGCGTAACGCCTGTGGCGGTACGAACATCTCGCTCTTCAACACCTATCACTATACCGTCTACGTGCCTACGAACGAGAGCATCCAGGCTTTGCTGGACAACGGCGACCTGCCCACATGGGAGGAGCTGGACCAGGATGTAGAGCTGGATAAGGAAGCCCAGAAGCAGAGGACGGCCGACTCGTTGAAGATTGTGAACTTCGTGCGTTACCACATCCAGGACAACGCCCTCTTCATCGGCGCTGCTACTGAGAGCGGTGACTACGAGACCGCCCAGATCAATCCGAAGACCGAGCGCTTCTTCCGTCTCCATGCCACCTTGGGCGACGACGACATCACCATCGTCGATGAGAAGGGCAACACCCGCCATGTCGTCACCTCTAATCCGGAGCTCTACAACCTCCAGGCACGTGAGTACCAGTACGACGGCAAGGACCCGTCGAAGTCGACAACGCTGGTAACGAGTTCTTCGGCTGTCATCCACTTGATTGACGGTCCGCTAATCAACTTTAATGAGTAACAATAACCAATAGACAATTATGATGGAAAGAAAAATAATGACGCGACTGACCAAAGCGATAACGGTTATTGGTTGTTTGTTATTGGTTAACGCATCTGCCATGGCCCAGAAGACCGGCGACATCATCAGCGGTACGGTGACCGACAACATGGGTCCCGTGATGATGGCCAACGTCGTCGAGATTGACGCGGCCAACCGTATCGTCGCCTCGGCTGTTACGGATATGAGCGGCAACTTCTCCTTCAAGCTGAAGAACCCGAAGGACAAGCTCCGCGTATCGTTTGTCGGTTACAAGACCGTCACACTCCCCCTGAACAAGACCCACTTCGCCATTAAGATGCAGGACGCCACGCAGATCCGTGAGGTGACCGTCACCTCGAAGAAGCGTGCACAGGGCTCCGGACTGGCCATCCCCGTCGATGAGATCTCGACGGCTCGCCAGAGCATCGACATGAAGGAGTTCGAGGGTCTGGCTATCACCACCGTCGACGAGGCCCTGCAGGGTCGTATCGCCGGCCTCGACATCGTGGCCAACTCCGGTAACCTCGGTTCCGGCACCTCGATGCGTCTGCGTGGTGTGTCGAGTATCAACGGCTCCAGTGAGCCCCTCATCGTCGTCGACGGCAACGTCTGGGAGACGAACGTCAACAACTTCGACTTCAACAGCGCCAACGAGGAGAAGTTTGCCGAGCTGCTGAACGTCAACCCTGAGGACATCGAGAGCATCTCCGTGCTGAAGGACGCTGCCGCCACCGCCATCTGGGGTTCGCAGGGCTCCAACGGTGTCATCGAGATCAAGACCAAGCGTGGTGCACGTGGTAAGACGCGCGTGAACTACAGCTTCCGTCTGACGGGCACCTACCAGCCTAACGGCTACAAGCTGCTCAACGGTGACGAGTACACCATGATGCTGAAGGAGGAGTACTTCAACCCCGCAATGAGCGACTCAGAAAGTGATATTCCCGAGCTGAACTACAACCCCAGCTTCTCGGAGTACCAGATGTATAACAACAACACCGACTGGGTGAAGGCTGTCAAGCAGACCGGTTGGCGACAGAACCACTACGTGGCCATCAGCGGTGGCGGTGAGAAGGCTAACTTCCGCATCGGTGCCGGTTACGACCACGAGACGGGCTCTATCATCAAGCAGCAGCTCGACCGTTTCACCTCGCGCGTGAACCTTGACTATTTCGTCAGCGACCGTATCAAGATCGAGACGAACATCGCCCTGACCTACACCAAGAACAAGCACAACGGCGATCCCCTGGGTATCGCTCTCGTCCGTATGCCTAACCTCTCCATCTACGAGCAGGACAAGGACGGCAACGACCTCGACGAGTTCTACACCATGCTTCCCACGGTGTCCAGTCAGCTGCGTGACCGCCTGAGCAACAAGAACCCCATCGCCCTGTCGTACCTGCGCAAGGACTACGAGACGAGCTACAACATCGAGCCGGAGTTCAAGCTGCGCTACAACCTGCTGTCGCTCGAGGAAGAGAAGACACGACTGCAGTACGAGGGCAAGGTGGTCTTTAATATATTTAATAGGTATGGCGACCAGTACATGCCCCTGTCGCTGAGCACCTCGGGATGGAACGACAGCCAGAGCAACCGCACGACGGCCAACTCGAACAAGAGTCTCGGCGTCACCACCACCCATACGCTGACCTTCACGCCGTCGTTCAAGAACAAGGACCACATGCTTACGATGATGCTCCGTGGACAGATGACCGTCGGTGAGTCGACATCGCAGAACACCGTCACATGGGGTCTGCCTTCGGGCTCTATCCAGAGTACTGCCGCTGAGGCTATCATCGACGGAATGTCGACGGGCAGCAGCCAGTGGCGAAGCATCTACTTCACCTACTCGGCCCACTACGCCTACAAAGGCCGCTACATGGCTGACTTCTCAGTACGCCGTGACGGTACGACGCGTTTCGGTGACGACAAGCGCTGGGGTAACTTCCCCGCCCTGTCACTGCGCTGGAACATCAGCAAGGAGCCGTGGTTCAGGAACGCCCTGCCCTTCGTGTCGATGCTCTCCATCCGTCCGGGCTGGGGTATCGTCGGCCGCGCTCCCGGCTCAGAGTACCTCTACTTCAGTAAGTACAGGGAAGGAAAAGGCTACATGGGCGAGGGTAGTGTATATCCTGAGAACATCCGTCTGAACAACCTGAAGTGGGAGCAGAAGGAGACCTACAACGTAGGTATGGACTTCGGATTCTTCCACGACCTTATTACAGGTAATGTCGAGGTATACCGTCAGTACACCAGCGACCTGCTGATGGCCAACCGTGGTATTCCTTCATCATCGGGCTATTCCAGCCTGGCCTACCAGAACGTCGGCGACATGAAGAACGTCGGTTGGGAGTTCAACCTCAATGGTAACCGCTTCGTCCGCGCCGGCAAGTTCGCCATGGACTTCAACGTCACCTTCGCTAACAACAAGAACGAGATTACCGCCATGGACGAGACCTGTCTGGCTACACTGAACCAGGAGTTCGACCGCAGCAACGGTTCCTACCTGACACGTGTCGAGCTGAACCGCTCGTTCGGTAGTATCTACGGATTCCGCTACAAGGGCGTCTACCAGTACTCAGAATATTCTGCAGAGGAGGTTCCCGGCGTCAGCGGTCCCAACGCTCCGGTGGCCCGCGACGAGAACGGCATCGTCATCCTTGACGAGAACGGACAGACCAAGCCCGTCATGTTCTGCGCCGGTACCGTCGACTACGAGTTCCGCGGCGGTGACGCTATCTACGAGGACATCAACTACGACGGTCAGATCAACGAGCTTGATATCGTCTACCTCGGTTCCTCGCTGCCGAAGATCACCGGTGGTTTCGGCCTCCGCTTCTATTTCGGTCGTCTGACATGGAACAACCAGTTCAACTTCCGTTACGGCAACAAGATTATCAATGCTGCACGTATGGACGTTGAGAAGATGTACGATAACAACAACCAGAGCCGCGCCGTCAACTGGCGTTGGCGTGTCGAGGGCGACATCACCGAGATTCCGCGTGCCCTCCGTCAGACGGGTTACAACTACCTGGGCAGCGATCGCTTCGTCGAGGATGGCTCGTTCATCCGTCTGAACTACTCTCAGCTCAGCTACTCTCTGGACCCGAAGATCATCAAGCGCTGGGGACTGAACCAGCTCAGCTTCTATGTCTCGGCCAACAACCTGTTCGTGCTCACCAAGTATTCAGGCTCCGATCCTGAGGTGGGCTACGGCGGCTACGGCATCGTCCGCGACGGTGCACAGACACCGCGTGCCAAGTCGTTCACAGGTGGCGTTACCATCCAGTTTTAATTAGTAATTAGTAATGAGCAAAAGATTATGATTACCAATATATATAACAAAATAAAGAGATTTGGACTGTTCTCCCTCCTCTTTCCGCTCTCCGCTCTCCTCTTCCTGAGCAGCTGCTCCGACTTCCTGGAGGTGCTGCCGATGAACGAGGTGGTGCTCGAGAACTACTGGACGGAGAAGAAGGATGTCACCAGCGTTGTCAACGGCTGTTACGAGGCTCTGGAGACTTCCGATGTCATCACCCGCATGGGCGTTTGGGGCGAGTTGCGCTCCGACAACATCATCGCCGGTGCCAACGTGTCCAACGACTTCAACGAGCTGCTCAAGGAGAATATCCTGCAGACGAACGATATGTGTAAGTGGGCGAAGTTCTACGACATCATCAACCGTTGTAACACCGTTATCCACTATGCCCCCAGGGTGCAGGCTCTTGACCCGAACTATACGGAAGCCGAGCTGCGTGCCAACATCGCTGAGGTGTCGGCCATCCGCGCCCTGAGTTACTTCTACCTCATCCGTACGTTCCGTGACGTGCCTTACACCACGGTGCCGAGTATCGACGACTCTCAGAACTACATCCTTCCGGCTTCGCCCTTCGAGGACGTTCTCGACTCGCTCATCACCAACCTCGAGAGTATTAAGAACGATGCTGTGAGACGTTACTACCAGGATGACAGCCCCAACGCCTACCAGAATTCCAGCCGCATCACGCGTAACTTCATCTATACGCTGCTGGCTGACCTCTACCTGTGGAAGGGCGACTGGGACAACACCATCAAGTACTGCGACATGGTGCTCGACTACAAGCGCCAGCAGTATCAGGAAATGCTTGACCGCGAGGGTAACATCTCCGATATCGACCTGTTCGGTGACATCCCACTCATCCTCGAGAAGCCCGCTGGAACAAACAACAGCGGTCATGTCTATAACGAGATTTTCGGTACAGGCAACTCCTTCGAGAGCATCTTCGAGCTCTACTTCACCGCCAATCAGGACGTGAAGAACTCTTGGGTGAACAGCTACTATGGCAACAACAACAACGTCCTTGGAAACCTCGGCGTTCCCGACCTTCTCATGGACCAGGTGCCACAGGGCTCCAACAGCATCTTCCGTGCCAAGGACTGCCGTGCTTACGAGTCGATAGAGCCCAGCAATTCGAGCTATGCCATCTCGAAGTACACACGTACTGAGGTGTCGTTCTCCACGCAGACCGTCAAGACCTACAATGACGTGAAGCTGCAGGCCTCACGCCGTGCACAGTCCGACGCTAACTGGATCATCTACCGTATGAGCGACATCATCCTCATGAAGGCCGAGGCAGAGATTGAGCGTGGCCCAGAGTATTACACCGAAGCCTTCACGCTTATCAATACGCTGAACAAGCGTGCCCACAACGTCACACGCTCTCAGGTGAGTGCTGACACGCTGAAACTCGAGTCTTACAATGCCTCGAGGTCCGACATGATTGAGCTTCTGCTTGCCGAGCGTCAGCGCGAGTTCCTCTTCGAGGGTAAGCGCTGGTACGACCTCGTACGTGTCTCCCGCCGTGAGGGAAACACCGCCCGTCTCTCCTCTCATGCTATTGAGAAGTACAAGACCGGTAAGAATGTCATCAAGATTAAAATGTCTGATCCCAACTACATCTACTTCCCCTACGCGAAGTCCGAGCTGAAGGTTAACCCCTTGCTGAAGCAGAACCCGGCCTTCAACAAAGGTGAAGATTCTGAGTTGACGAAGTAACAATAAAGAAACAAGAGTTATGATTACCAAGAACATCAAACATATTCTGCTGGCCTGTTCTGTCTGCTGCTGCTTCCTGGCAGCCGTCTCTAGCTGCGTCGACAATGACGACGATGTGCCCCAGAACTACTACCAGGCCAGCAAGATGACGGCGGCACAGTTCCTGACCGCCAACGAGGACAAGCTGGGCGAATTTATTGAGCTGCTCAAGCGCACGCCCTACTTCTCGATGCTGGCAACCTACGGCAACTACACTGTCTTTGCCGCCAACAACGAGGCGATGGACAAGTACCTCGCCGAGAATGGCTACAGCAGTGTCGCCGACATCCCTTCGGAGATGTGCGACACCCTCGCGCGCACGCATATTATTAAGAATGGTGCGTTCTTCACCACCGACGTCATCGAGGGCGACTTCCCCGAGCTGAACATGAAGGACGACTACATCGTCCTGTCGCTCGATTCCGACGTGTCGAACAACAACGCACTGCTCTATTACATCAACAAGGTCTCGCAGCTCGTAGAGTACGATGACTCCGTCATCAACGGTGTGGTACACGTGGTGAACCGTACCATCAAGCACACCAACAACCTGCTGCCCGACGTCATCGAGGCCGACTCAACGCTGACGCTCTTCTATTCGGCCCTGAAGCTGACGGGCATGGCCGACTCACTGACGCGCTATCTTGACGAGACCTACACCTGGGGCTCCGACAAGAAGAGCCTTGACTCCCTCTACAACGGTGTCGACGTGCGATGCACCTCCGGCGGCCGACAGTGGACGGACTCTTACTGGCCGGAGAAGCGTTACTTCAAGTATACCGCCTTCGTCGAGCCCGACTCCGTCTACCACCGCTATGGTATCTACACCATCGACGACCTGAAGGCCTATGCCAAGAAGATCTACGATGCCACCTACCCGAAGGATGCCGGTCTTTATGATGACAACCCACGTGACCGCCGTAACCCCCTGAACCGCTTCGTCAGCTACCACCTGCTGAACCGTGTGGGACAGTATAACGGATGGGTAGGCTCTAAGCAACTGCGCGATGGCTGTTGGATTACGTCACTTGCTGACGCTGAGGACTATTACGAGACGATGCTGCCTTACACCATCCTGCGCTTCTGTGACCCCGCCGACGGCCTGTTCATCAACCGCAAGGGCCTGGGTAGTCGCTACACCATCCGTGGCGCCAAGGTGCTGTCGCCCTCGGAGTCGGGCTCGGCCAACCAGAATGCCCTGAACGGTGTGTTCCACTATCTGGACGATATCCTGGCCTACACCGTCGAGGTGCGCGAGGAGGTGCTGAACCGCCGCATCCGTATCGATGCCACCACACTCAGCCCCGACTTCATGAACTGTAACGCCAAGGGACGCTACGGTGAGGATAAGCTGATAGGTTTCCGTAATAACTACATCACTGACTGGACCGTCCGTGGTACCGCTGCCTATGTCGGTGTCCATACCGACGTGGGCTACTGGAACTCCTATGAGGCCAACGCCGTCTGTATCAGTGGTATCTTCGACGTCACCTTCAAACTGCCGCCGGTACCTCCCGGGACCTACGAGATTCGTCTGGGCTATACTGCCAACGAGGAGCGTGGTGTCGTGCAGTTCTACCTGAACAACAATCCTTGCGGCATCCCCGTCGACCTGCGTGACTACGGTACCGTGGCCCATATCGGTTGGATTGAGGATACTGACGATGAGGAAGAGAATACCGCCAATGACAAGGCCATGCACAACCGCGGCTACATGAAGGCCATGGACAGCTATCGTTCCGAAGGTGCTGAGAAACCGCTGCGTGCTAACAACTGGAACCTGCGCCGCATCCTGGCTACCCAGCGTCTCGAGGAGAATACCTCCTACTACCTGCGCTGCCGTCAGGTGCTTGAGAACCCTCTCTGCTACTGGTCGTTTGACTACATCGAGCTTTGTCCGAAGGATGTCTATGCCAGCCCTACTGGCGAGGATACACATTGATACCCACCCCTAACCCCTCCCCAGAGGGAGGGGAGATAGGGGGGGGGAAGATAGACTTACATAATATATAAGATTCTAAGAATATGAACAAACAGCTTATAAAAAACAGAATAAAGACATCACTAGTATGGCTATGTGGTCTCTTGGCCCTTCTCCCTTGGGGAGGGGTAGGGGGTGGATTGCTCTCTTCCTGTGCCGACTGGAGTGACCACTACGAGGACGAGGGTGCTGTCGCCGGCGCTAACCAGACGCTGTGGGAGAGACTACAGGCCAATCCCCAGCTGAGCGACTTCTGCGAGGTGCTCCGCGAGACAAAGGTGTACCGTATGCACAAGAAGACGACCGTCAGCTATGCTGACCTGCTCAGCGGCGGACAGTCGTTCACCATTGTGGCTCCCGTCAACGGGTCATTTGATAAGGCTGCCCTGCTCCAGCAGGTACAGACTCCTCAGGGCGACTCCGTCGTCGAGAAGTCGTTCGTTCAGAACCACCTCATGCGTGCCCTGAACTCCCTGCAGATCAAACCTTATTCCGCCCGTCTGCTGAACAGCAAGCGTCTGGCCTTTGAGGAAAACAAGATTGAGGGTGTTAACGTCGTCGATGGCAATGTTCACGCGAAGAATGGTGTCCTCCACATCGTGGAGAAGCCCATGCCCTATCTGCGTAACATCTTCGAGAACTTCTGTGACATGGAGGAGTTCAGCGCCATTGGCAATAACCTCCGCTATTTCGAGGAGGACTACTTCGATGCCGATGCCTCTGTCTCCAGCGGCATCATCGAGGGTGTGCCCATCTATGTGGACTCCGTCGTCATCCAGCGTAACCGTGTCCTCGATCAGATAGGCTATCTCAATGCCGAGGACTCCACCTACTGGGTCGTCACGCCCACGGCAGAAGGATGGCAGCGTGCCTATGAAGAGGCCATGACTCATTTCATCTACGATGCCAAGGTGCTCCGTAGCGACTCCCTGCAGCGTCTCTATGCGACACGTGCCCTGCTCGACGATGCTGTCTATAACAGCTCGTACCAGCGCTCACCCGAGGACTCGCTCATCTCTGTACAGTATGACCGTCACCACCCGGAGTGGCACTGCTTCTACAAGCCGTTCCAGCCCGGTGGCATCCTTAGCGAAGCCACGCCTTTGAAGTGTAGCAACGGTATTATCTACCAGACCGCTGAGTGGCCTTTTACGCCAGAGCAGACCTATTTCAAGGAGCTTTGGAGCGAGGCAGAGTCCACATGGCTCATCACTGAGGAGAAGGACTGCTCCTACGATGCCCGCCGCATTGAGGCTGACAGCATCTCCGAGGGCGCTTATCTGCGCATCACGCCAAAGTCATCGACATCCAGATGGGAGCTGGGCTTCCGTGTGAACAATGTTCTCAGTGGCTACTACGATGTCTGCGCCATCATCGCACCGTCCAGTGTCTACTCGACAACGGGCTCGGGATTCTCGAACAAGTTCAAGGCAACCATTAACTACGTTGACGAGAAAGGCAACAAGAAGACGTACGACTGCGGAGGCAACAATTTCTTCAACGACCCCCTGCATGTCGATACTGTGGTGCTGGCCGAGAATTTCTACTTCCCTACCTGTAGCTATGGCCTGGACGATATCAAGACATCTGTCACGCTCAAGTGTACGATGACGTCAAGCGACAACCAGCGATACAGTCGTACGATGTACCTGGACTGCATCTATCTCCGTCCCCGTTCCTCTAAAAACGAATAACCCATGAAGAAGTATATCATATCATTTGTCTTGCTGCTCACGACGATGTCGGTGGCAGCACAGGAGAAGGCAACGGCGGCAGCAGACCAGACGCAGACCGTCACCGGTAAGGTCGTCGATGCTGCCACGGGAGAACCCTTGGCAGGTGTCATCGTTGCCGCCTACGGCGAGACGAAGTTCTCGACCATGACCGACGAGAAAGGCTGCTATGAGCTGAAGATTCCCGCTTTCGTCCGCTCGGTGTCAATGCGCGTCGACGGTTATAACCTCGAACAGCGCGCCATCTCCAAGGGTGTCGCCAACGGTCGTCTCTACCACGAGGCTTTCCGTCAGGACTATTCACGTACCACACAGGCCACCCAGAGTGCTGAGGCTACGCAGTTTGCCAATACCTCGGCCCTGAGTATCGACCCGCTGGTGCAGCAGCAGCTTGGCGCCGACATGCGTTCGGTGTCTCACAGCGGCATCCCCGGCCTGGGCAACCTCATGCTCATCGATGGTATCCACTCGCTGCAGGCTAACGCCCAGCCTCTCATCGTCGTCGACGATGTGCTGCTCGACATGCAGTATGGCCGTGAGATGCTCCATGACGGCTACCTGAATAACCTCCTGGCCAACCTCAATGTCAATGACATCGAGCGTGTCGAGGTCATCAAGAACGGTACCGCCCTCTATGGCGTCAAGGGTGCCAATGGCGTGGTGCACATCCACACCAAGCGTAACAAGTCGATGGCGACGAAGATCGACGTCACCATCAACGGCCGCTACGAGCTGATGCCGAAGACCCCCGAGATGATGGGTTCCGAGGACTACCGTCTCTATGCCACCGAGCTGTTGTCGAACCAGACATCCAGCCTCGGACGCATGAAGTTCGTCAACAACGACCCCAGCTACTTCTATTATAGCCAGTATCATAACAACACCGACTGGAAGGACCTTGTCTACGACAATGTCTTCTCGCAGAACTACGGCATCAACGTACAGGGTGGTGACAATGTCGCCTCCTACAACTTGTCGGTGGGCTACTCCTTAGGTAATGCCACGCTGAAGAACAACGACTACTCGCGTTTCAACATGCGCCTGAACAGTGACATCGAGGTGATTCGCAACCTTGACGTCCGTTTCGACGCTTCCTACAGCGATGTCGACCGTGAGCTGCGCGACGACGGTGCTCCGCTGAACACCCTGACGGGTGTCATCACCTCGCCGGGCTTTATCGCCCTTGCCAAGGCACCGTTCCTCTCTCCCTACGCCTACGACAAGTCTGGTCATGTCAGTCACTATCTGGCTGAGGCCGACGACTACCTCGAAGGAATGTTCCAGGGCCGTGGCCGCCTGGCTAACCCTCTGGGCATCCTGCAGCAGGGTGAGGGCAAGAACCGTAACTCCTTAGGCAACCGTCTTATCGTGTTCTCGGTAATGCCCCGTTACAAGCTGAACCGTCATCTCACCATCAGCGAGCACTTCTCGATGTCGCTCGTCAACACCAACGAGATGTACTACCTCCCCATCCAGGGTGTGCCGACATTCGTCGTCGACGGTCTTGACGACGCTACGACGCTCCAGAACTACGCACAGAGCCTCGCCTCGCGCCAGACGATGCTTCAGAGTGATACCCGTGTGACGTGGCAGCATCTCTATGGTGCCCACGACATCAGCGTGAAGGGTGGCGTCCGCTATCGTAACAACGACTATGCCCTGACATCGCAGCGTGGTTACAACACCGGCAATGACAAAACGCCGAACATGAGCACCTCACTGCTGTTCAAGACGACTGGCGGTGACGAGGACAAGACGCGAGAGATTCAGTGGTACGCACTGGCCGACTATAACTTTGCACAGCGTTTCTACCTCAGTGGCGGACTTTCTGCCCATGCTTCGTCGCGCTTTGGCGATGCAGGCCCCGGCCTGAAGGTCGGTGGCGTCGTCTGGGGACTGTTCCCCAGCATCGAGGGTGCCTGGGTGATGAGTAACGAGCGCTGGCTTGCCGGCGTCAAGGGTATCGACTACCTCCGTCTGAACGTCGGCTTCGACATCAGCGGTAACGACGACGTCGACCCCACGGCAGCACGTACCTACTTCGTCTCGAAGCGTATGCTTAACAACCAGGCTACGGGCCTCTCCCTCGGCAATGTCAGTAACACCGAGCTGCAGTGGGAGACGACACGCCGTCTGACGGCAGGCTTTGAGGGTAACTTCATGGACAACCGTCTGAACGTCCGTCTGAATGTCTTCCGCAGCTGGACATCGAACCTCCTTGCTCTGAGCCAGCTGGCATGGACCAGCGGTCTGCAGCAGAGCTGGACCAACGATGGTAGCCTGCAGAACGACGGCTTCGACGTCAGTGCCCGTGTGAAGGTGCTCAACCTGCGTAACTTCCGCTGGGAGATGGGTGCTTCTGTCGGACACTACAAGAACCGTGTGACGGCTCTGCCCGACAATGATGCTCCCTTTGAGACTACCGTCTACAATGCCAGCATCCGCACACAGGTGGACCAGCCTGTCGGCGTGTTCTACGGTTACCGCACCAATGGCGTCTATGCTTCTTCGGCTGATGCTGAAAAGGATGGCAAGTACATTGTGCGTAACAACGGCGACAAGGCCTACTTCTCTGCCGGCGACATGAACTTTATCGACCTTGATCAAAACGGTGAGATCAACGATGCCGACCGTGACATCATCGGTGACCCGAATCCCGATATCTACGGAAACATCTTCACCAACTTCAACTGGAAGAACATTACCCTGCAGGCAGTATTCAACTACTCCCTCGGCAACGATGTTTATAACTACCAGCGCTCACTGCTCGAGGGCGGCTACCTCTTCATGAACCAGACGACGGCCGTGAACCGCCGCTGGACCACCGAAGGCCAGGTGACCGACATTCCTCGTGTCAGCTACCGTGACCCCATGGGCAACGCACGCTTCAGCGACCGTTGGATAGAGGACGGTTCTTACCTGCGTCTGGCGTCTGTCACGCTCAGCTACTACCTGCCGTTGCAGAGCACCTATCTGCAGGGCTTCACCGTCTGGGCTAACGCGTCGAACCTCTTCACCATTACCCGTTATCTGGGTAGCGACCCCGACTGCGCCATGAACGGTAGCATCCTCACGCAGGGCATCGACCGTGGCCAGCTCACCTCGGGCCGTTCGTTCTCTGTGGGTGTGAACATTAACCTGTAGTCAATGATTAATGCTTAATGATTGATGATATAACGTAATAACGATATAACGGAATAACTGAAAGATGAAACAAAATAGATTAATGAGAGTTCTGCGTAGTCCATTATGCATTGTGCATTGCGCATTGTGCATTAGCATGACCTTCGCGTCATGCTCCGACATGCTCGAGACAAGCTCCGACCTGGTGGAGTACGAGAAGGACAATACCCTGAACCACGCTACGGACTCTGTCTACAGCGTGCTTGGCATCCTTAACAAGATGCAGCTCATCGCTGACCGTTCCGTGCTCCTCGGTGAGGCTCGTGGCGATCTGATGACTACCACCGAGTCAGCCTCGGCCGATCTGAAGCGCCTTGCCGCTTTCGAACGCAACGGTGACAATAAGTACAATGCCGTGAGCGACTACTATGCAGTCATCAACAACTGTAACTACTACATCGCTCATGCCGACACGTCCATGCAGCGCCGCGGACGCCGTCTCTTCATCCAGGAGTATGCCGTCGTCAAGGCTTACCGCGCATGGACCTACCTGCAGCTCGTTACTGCCTATGGCCGTGTGCCCCTGGTCACCGAGCCGCTGATGACCGAGAAGGATGCCCGTGAGGCCGTCAATGGTAACTATACCGATATTGCCGGCATCTGCAACTTCTTCATTGACGACCTGACGCCGCTCGTCGGCGTGGAGCTGCCAAACTTCGGTACCATCAACAACTTTAACTCGCAGCTCTTCTTCATTCCTATCCGTGCTCTGATTGGTGACCTCTGCCTGTGGGCCGGACGCTATGAGGAAGCCGCCCAGTGGTATCATGAGTTCCTGACCTATCAGGACGACCCGCATCCTATGAACACCACGCGTTCTTACTGGTCGTCGGCAACGGATATGACCTATCCTACAACGGGCTATAGTGTCACCAGCACCGACGAGGTGATGAGCTTCATTCCCATGGAGGAGCGTGTCTTCGATGGTGTCGTCAGCGACCTGCCGAACATCTTTAATTCCACGCGTGAGACGAACTATTATTTCCAGCTGCAGCCCTCAGCAGCCATGCGCCGTCTGTCAGCCGACCAGGTCTACTGCTTCGAGAACAAAACCGATGTCCGTAGGGATACGCTCTACGCTCCGAAGGACGGACTCATGGATGACCTGCTGATTGGTGACCTGCGTCTGTATAGTAGCTACACGCTGCGCGCCACGGGTGGTAAGGATGAGTATTCGGAGGACAACTCCGATCGCCAGACCATCAAGAAGATCTGGACTGACCGTGTGCCCACCAGCCGTCTGACAATGATCTATCTGCGTTATGCCGAGGCGCTGAACCGTCTCGGACTGCCCCAGTCGGCTATGGTCGTGCTGAAGTATGGCGTCTGCCCGGAGTACTTCTCCGAGTATGTCGACAGTACCGAGCAGGCTAAGGCTGGCAACCTCATCGCGTTCGACCGTCTG
>Ga0310786_10005255_pt1 | contig 17683 bp, 15 predicted proteins | sample AusTroGonzalo_MG_FD_203881 | JGI IMG/M metagenome (GOLD analysis project Ga0310786, IMG submission 203881) | Bovine rumen microbial communities from tropical cattle in Woodstock, Queensland, Australia - Gonzalo_03 (v2) (version 2) | ecosystem: Host-associated > Mammals > Digestive system >... | reverse complement strand
ATCGCCTTATCTTCAATAGGTATTAGTTCTTTTAAGGTAAAAAGATTGTTTTCAGGATAACGTTGGCAAAGGTATGGAAAATATTTGAACCACACAAGTTTTTCTTAAACTTTTTTTTGCAAAAATTATTGTGTGGGTACACATTTTAAATATTTAACATCCATTAAACATTAAAATGCCCGAATTTGTCTATTTCGGGCATTTTTTTATCGACAACAGTCTAAAGGTGATTTTAACTAATTTGATGTACTATCTGTTAAAACTTCAGAAAATTCATTCTGTTCTGTGCCAAGACTATCTTCATTAAGACTGTCAAGAGGTTCGTAAGTGCTCACACCTTGGTACATGGTGCCAAGGATGCTAGCGTCACGAGGATCGGAAAATTTACCGCGATAGTGCTGGAAACGTTTATCGCTGAGTACGGATTCAAAGAACTGACCGCAGATAGGCAGAGCCGTACGGCTGCCTTGTCCAAGTTCGCCCGTACGGAAATGGATGGCACGATACTCACCGCCAACCCATGCTCCGCATACAAGATTAGGGCTGATGCCTACGAACCAAGCATCAGAATGGTTATTTGAGGTACCGGTCTTGCCGCCGAAATCTGTATCAGGGAAGTTTCTGACGTAACGCCAGAGGTTCATGCTAGTACCACCAGGTTCTCGTAGACCTGCCATCAGCATCTGTTGCATGAAGAATGCGGTTTTATAGCTCACAGCCTCCGTCTGCTCTGTAGGTGCCTCGTAAATCAAGTTGCCGTCGCGATCGAGGATACGGGTAACAAGGATGGGGTCGTGAGCCATACCATCATTAATAATGGTAGAGTAGGCGTTGACGAGTTCCATGAGGTTAACATCGCTGGCTCCCAATGCAAGTGAAGGAGTCTCGTGAAGGGGACTCTTGATACCCATCTTATGAGCTGTTTGCGCAATTCGGTCAATGCCAACTTCCTGGCCTATCTTCACGGCAATAGAGTTGACACTCTGGGCAAAGGCCGATTTCAGTGTCATGTTATAATCTGTGAAGAAACCATTGGCGTTAGTAGGAGCCCATAGTACTTCCTTTTTCTTCTCATCATCCCAAACCTTCATGCTGAAGAATGAGTCAATGCGACGATCATTAGGGGTAAGTCCCTGATTCATAGCTTCTGTATAGACAAAGAGCTTAAAGGTAGAGCCAGGCTGTCGCATAGCTGTCACCTTATCGTATTTCCACGTATCGAAATCAAGATCGCCCACCCAGGCTTTCACGTGACCAGTCTTTGGTTCTATAGCCATGAAACCGCAATGCATGAAATGCTCCATATAGCGAATAGAGTCGAGCGTGCTCATCTCCGTCTCATAAGGCCCGTTATAGCTGAAGAGCGTAACAGGGTGGGGCTGGTTCAGATAGAAATCAATAGAGTCTTGATTGTGATTGAAACGCTTGTCAAAATACTTATAGCAGGGCAAGCGCTTGGCAATATTCTCAATAAAATTGGGAATCTCTTGATAATGTTCGTCGCGCCAGGGATTCATGTTGCCCCAGTGACTATTGAAGCGCTGCTGCAGTTGCTTCATGTTATCCCATGCAGCTTGTTCTGCATAGTGCTGCATTGTGGTATCGATGGTAGTGTAAATCTTCAGACCGTCAGTATAAAGGTCGTATCCAGTTTCATGACACCACTCGCTCAGGTAGTCTTTTACGGCCTCACGGAAATAGAGTGCTTGTCCGTCGTAAGCATTCTCAACGCTATAGTTCAATTCAATAGGTTTTTCTATCAAGGCCGAGTATTGTTCCTGAGTAAGATGACCTCTGCGTAGCATATTACCCAGAACAACATTGCGACGGTTTAAACTGTTTTCTGGATTCAGTCTGGGATTATAATAGGTGGTGGCTTTTAGCATACCTACTAATACAGCGGCCTGTTCTGGGGTCAGATTTTGTGGAGTTGTATTGAAATATGTCTTACATGCCGTTTTAATACCAAAAGCATTAGAACCGAAATCTACGGTATTGGCATACATCGTTAGAATCTCTTCTTTACTAAAGTTTGACTCTAGTTTGACGGCAGTAATCCATTCCTTGGTCTTCATGATAAGCATCTTGAAACCTGCAATGTTACCTAGGAGACCTGTAGAATATTCTGTGCGAACACGGAAGAGATTCTTGGCTAATTGTTGGGTAATAGTAGAGGCTCCACGAGCATCATGGTGGACGATATAATCCTTCAGCGCTGCACCAAAGGCTTGGAAGTCGATACCGAAATGATGATAGAAACGCTCGTCCTCAGTATCAATCAGAGCTTCCCAAAACACAGGGTTTACCTCTTCGTATTTGACAGGTGTACGGTTCTCACTGAAGTATTTTCCTATCAAAACGCTGTCGGCACTATAAATTTCTGAGGCTTGGGCTGGGCGCGTGTTAAGGATAGTGCTCATGCTGGGCGATTTGCCAAAGAGTCCAAGGAAATTAATGTCAACAGCTCCAAGATAGAGTATGACAGCTACAATAAGGGAGGCTATTGTTGATAATATCTTAATATACCAAGGGCGTCCCCTGAAGATTCCAATGTACCATTTGAACGCATTCTTCATGTAAAGCCATGCGGCTCCTATAATTTGCCTGATATATTTCATTGCTTTGTAATATGATTGAGAATCAGTTGTTTTTCATCGGGTGAGAACCAAGTAACAAGAGGATCTTTCTTGTACCAAGTAAGTTGTTTACGAGCATAACGGCGGGTGTTGCCCTTGATGCGCTCTACGGCTTCGTCTAGTGACCATGTGCCGTCTAAGTAGGTGAACAATTCTTTGTAGCCTACGGTGTTCAACGCGTTAAGGTGGCGCAGGGGATAGACACTACGGGCTTCGTCAAGAAAGCCTTGTTCCATCATGCTGTCAACGCGTCTGTTGATGCGTTCGTAGATGATTTCACGATCGCGGTTGAGCCCTATCTTGATGATTTTGAAGGGGCGCTCTTTGCGCTCGTTGGTGCGAAAGGATGTGTAAGTGCGACCAGTCATCAGACATATCTCCAATGCATGAACCACGCGACGTGGATTCATTCTGTCAACGACTTCATAATGCTCTGGGTCTAAAATACGCAACTGTTCGCAAAGGCTTTCCAGACCTTCGTCGGCTAGTCGTTTCTTCAGCGTGTTACGCGTCTCGTCATCTACTGTGGGGATATCATCGATACCATTGCATACAGCATCGATATACATCATGCTTCCCCCTGAGAGTAGAGCATAGTCGGAGGCTTGAAACAGCGTGCTGAGCAGACTCATCACTTCCTGTTCGTATATAGATGCACTATAATAATCGGTTAGAGCTTGTGTCCCTACAAAATAATGTCGCACCTGCTGAAGTTGTTCTTCAGTAGGTGCGGCTGTACCGATTTTTATTTCGCGATAGATTTGTCTGGAGTCAGCATTAATGATTGGAATGCCAAAATACTTGGCAATGTCCAGACATAAATCCGTCTTTCCGACGGCTGTTGGTCCAGTAATAACTATCAGCGTCTTATTCAACGAATGACTCCGCGCTTTGAGTTCTCAAAGAACGAGCAGATATATTCTACTTCCTTGCTGTCAGGATACTTAGAACGGGCTTCTGCAATGCCGTCCTTGATAATTCCCTTGGCATAGATAGTGCGATAGGTGTCGTGAATCATCTCAATGGTCTCGTTTGAGAATCCACGACGACGCAAGCCAATCAGGTTAACACCAGCAAAACGGATAGGCTCCTTACCTGCAATGATATAAGGAGGAATATCCAGACTTGTGCGACTTCCACCCTGAATCATCACGTAACTGCCCACGCGAATAAACTGGTGGAACAGTACTTCTGCAGAGATGATGGCGCAGTCATCTACTTCCACCTCGCCTGCAAACTTGGTAGAGTTACCAATGATACAACCATTACCAATGACGCAGTCGTGGGCAATATGCATATTCTCCATCAAGAGGTTTCCAGAACCTACAACGGTCTTACCGCGACTGGCAGTACCACGACTGATGGTTACGTTTTCACGAATAGAGTTGTTGTCACCAATCTCACATGTAGTCTCTTCACCTTTGAACTTCAAGTCTTGTGGCTTTGTAGAGATAGACGCACCAGGGAAAAACTCGTTTCCATTACCGATGCGGGCACCAGTATGAATGGTAACATTGTTTAATAAGTTATTATTGTCGCCGATAACTACGTTCTTATCGATAACGCAGAAAGGACCAATGATATTGTTATCACCCAATTTTGCCTCGGGATCAACAACAGCTAACGGATGTATTTGATTCATATATAGATTTACTTGTTCTTTACGATTTGTGCTGTGAAGGTAGCCTCGGAAACAACGTGGTCGCCAACGAAAGCATAACCGTGCATGCTTGAGATACCATGACGCAGAGGAGCAATCAGCTCAACCTTGAAAATCAGAGTATCACCAGGTACCACCTTTTGACGGAACTTCACACCGTCAATCTTCATGAAATAGGTTGACCAACGTTCGGGCTCTTCTACTGAGTTGAGCACCAACAGACCTCCGCACTGAGCCATAGCTTCAATCTGAAGCACACCAGGCATCACGGGCTCCTGTGGGAAGTGGCCAGTGAAGAAAGGCTCGTTGCTGGTGATATTCTTCACACCAACTACGCTAGTAGGACCAATCTCAATCACCTTATCCACTAACTGCATGGGATAACGGTGGGGGAGCAACTCGCGAATGCGGTTGACATCCATGATGGGCTCCTCGTTAGGATCGTATGCAGGAGCCTGAATCTCATGCTTGCGAATCTCCTTGCGAATCTCGCGCGCGAACTTATTATTAATAGTATGTCCTGGGCGGGTGGCTATGATACGTCCCTTAATGGGCTTGCCAATAAGTGCCATATCACCAATAACGTCAAGCAGTTTGTGACGTGTGCACTCGTTCTCCCACTGTAGGGGCTTATGCTGAATGTAGCCAAGGTCTGTAGCATCGCGATGCTCAACGTGCAGCATGTCAGCCAGCATGTCCAAACGCTCCTGAGTGGTCTGGCGCTCGTAGATAACGATTGCATTGTCCAAGTCACCACCTTTAATCAGGTTGGCCTGAATCAGAGGCTCAATGTCGCGTACAAAAACAAAGGTTCGCGCAGCTGCAATCTCTGTGGCATATTTCGATACGTCATCGATAGTGGCAAACTGACTGTTGATGAACTTCGATTCAAACGAGCACATCGTAGTGAGCGACATCTGATCATCGGGCAGGATAGTGATGCATGAACCTGTCTCTTCGTCCTTGACCTCAATCTTCTTGCGAATAACATACCAGTCCTTGGGGGCATTCTGCTCCTCTGTGCCAATTTCCTGTATCTTATTGACATACTGAATGGCTGAACCGTCAAGGATAGGGAACTCTGGGCCGTTAACCTGAATCAAACAGTTGTCAATGCCTAAGGCGTAGAGTGCCGAAAGACCATGTTCAACTGTTGAAACACGAACATCACCTTTTCCCAGTACGGTGCCGCGCTGTGTATCTACTACGTTCTCAGCAATGGCGTCAATGACGGGCATACCGTCAATGTCAATACGCTGAATCTTATAACCGTGATTCTCAGGAGCGGGATTGAACGTTATCGTGAGGCTTAGTCCAGTGTGTAGGCCTTTTCCACAAAGAGAAAAACTGCCTTTCAGAGTCTTTTGTTTCATATACTTATTTGTTTGCTTTTAATTCATCCAATTCTTTTCTCAATGCACTCATTTCCTTGTACATATCGGGCAGACGACGCAGCATAGCCATACCCTTGAAGTATACCTTGGGATCCATTGCAGGTGATCCAATGAGCTGCTCGCCGTTACCTTTAGTATTGCCGATGACACCACACTGAGCACCAACAAATGTCTTATCAGCTACATGAATATGTCCTGCAAAGCCAGCCTGACCACCAACCATACACCAAGAACCAATCTTAGTGCTGCCAGCCATTCCGACCTGAGCAGACATAACGGTGTTTTCACCAATCTCGCAGTTGTGAGCTACCTGAATAAGGTTGTCCAGCTTGACGCCTTTGTGGATAATGGTAGAACCCATTGTAGAACGGTCAACGCAAGTGTTGGCACCAATCTCTACGTTATCCTCAATAATGACAATACCTATCTGAGGAATCTTGTCATAGCCTTCTGTGTTAGGTGCGAAGCCAAAACCATCAGCACCAATTACGCTGCCAGCATGAATGGTAACATTATTGCCTACCTGACATCCCTGATAGATGGTGACGTTAGGGTAGATAAGGCATTTCTCGCCCATCTTAACACCTTCACCAATTACAACGTGGGGGTAAATCTGTGAGCCGTCGCCAATAACAGCTCCGTCTCCGATGCAGGCAAATGCACCTACATAAACGTCTTTTCCCAGCGTAGCCTTAGGTGAAACGAAAGCCAATGGGTCGATGCCTGTTTTCTTTGGCTTCATAGACTCATAAAGCTGAAGTAGCTTTGCTACAGCCTCATAAGCGTTCTTTACGCGAATAAGGGTTGGCTTAACTTCCTTTTCCAGTTCCAAATCCTCGTTTACCAAAACGATGCTGGAAGATGTTTCGTATAGGAAATGCGTATATTTAGGGTTTGATAGGAACGAAATAGCTCCAGGTTGACCCTCTTCGATTTTAGCAAAAGTATGGACGGCAGTGTTCTCGTTACCTTCCACTCTACCACCGATAAATTCGGCAATCTGTTTGGCAGTAAACTCCATAATAATGATTCAGTTTTCTTTTTTTATGATGCAAAGATAAACATTTTTATTGAAAACGTTGATAACAAAGGTAATATTTTCGTATTTTTTTAGAAAGAAGTGCCACATTAAGTATCTCAGAGGCTTCTGAGATGTCTTTTATGGTGCCATCTTTGTACAAAATATCAATAGAATCATCGTCAACGGAATACATGTCTTTTTGTATTCTGTTGATGCTCATCATATAGTGAGCGTCACTCTTGTCGATACCCATTTTTTCAGCAATCATGGTCTGCAGTTCATCGATGCGTTCGTCTGAAATAGGAGTGTCGTGTATTTCCACTTTAAAGATTTTACGGTCCAGCATGTCTGTGGCCAAAGTGGACAGTATTTTGTCGTCAGAATGCTTCCAGGCTTTCATTGCGCTCCAGATGTCGCTATCATCCAGTTCCTCATACATGAGGAGGGCTTCTTCATGTTCGGAAAACCACTTTGAATTGACGTCGTTCTCAATGAAGTAGGAGAGGGCAGGCGAAGCAAAAATCTTATGTCCCTGTTTTGCTAAATCCTTAGCCCTTGTCAGCATGTTGACCAGTACTTTCTCGTAAGATACAGCTGTCTTGTGAAGATAGACTTGCCAATACATTAAACGTCTGGTAGTCAGGTAGTTCTCTAACGAATAGATGCCTTTTTGCTCAACGACCAGACGGTCGTCTACGACATTGAGCATCTTGATGATTCTGGCCGACCCGATATTACCTTCTGTGACTCCCGTAAAGAAGGAATCGCGACGCAGGTAATCCAGTCGGTCCATGTCTAGCTGACTGGATATGAGTTGGTGTAGGAATCGCTTGGGATAGTTATCCTTGAAGATTGAGATAGCCAGATTCAGTTGTCCACCTAAATCCTTGTTGATTTGTTCCATCATCATGAGCGAGATATCCTCGTGAGATATTCCTCGGATGAGGGTGTTCTCAAGTACATGCGAGAAAGGTCCGTGACCAATGTCGTGCATCAGGATGGCTGCTTGAACAGCTTCTGCTTCAGAATCAAAGATAAACTGCCCTTTTTGTTGCAATGACTGAATGGCTTCGCTCATCAGATGGAATGCACCAAGTGAATGTTGGAAGCGTGTGTGACGCGCACCAGGATAAACCACAGAAGCCAATCCTAGTTGGTTGATGCGGTTAAGCCTTTGAAACAGAGGATGTTTCACGATGTCATAAAGCAGTCCGCGTGGTATTTTGATAAACCCGAATACTGGGTCGTTAATGATTTTTGCGTCGTTCATTATAACTTTGCAAGTCAATATTTGATTAACAAGCGGCATGTTGCAGCCAATGTGGGTGCAAAGGTACGAATTTCTTTTGACAATCTATCGTAAAAAGCTCTTAAGTTTTTACTTTCATTAAATAATTAAACGAATGCAAAAAAGAAATGTCTTCTCGCAAACGGATTTTAAATGAAGATTTGGAAATGTTAAAATGCAAGAAAAAAGTATGACAAATTGGCGGTTTCCTAAACTTTGAGCATATATTTGCATCAAAACATTACAACAGTGAAGAATTTATTAACAAAACAAGAAAGGATATGAAAAAGATTGTAAATTATGTGGTTCCCGCCCTTAGTATGGCGGCCATTGTTTTCTCGGTAGCGGCGTTTAATGAAGCTCAAGCAGCACCTCAAGATCCTGAAGTTACAGAAATGTCAACAGCAACAGCTGTACAACCTGTAGACTTGACATATGCAGCCGAGAAGGCTCTCCCATGTGTAGTACATATTAAATATGTGCAGAATTCAAAAATCCAGACAGTGGAGGTTCAGAGTGATCCTTTTGATGATTTCTTTAGTGACCCGTTTGGTGGCTTCTTCGGACGCGGCCAGCGTGGTCAGGGTGGCACACGTAAGCAGCAGGTGCAGACACCTAAGAAGACAGCTACGGGTTCTGGTGTGATAATCTCGTCAGATGGTTATATCGTGACCAATAATCATGTAGTAGATGGCGCAGATGAGCTGACTGTGACTCTGCACGACAGCAAGGAATACTCTGCACGTATTATCGGTGCTGACAAAACGACAGACTTGGCTCTGATTAAGATTGATGGTAAAAACCTGCCAGCTATCCGCATAGCCAATAGCGATAACGTGAAAGTAGGCGAGTGGGTACTCGCTATAGGTAACCCCTTGGGCCTGAATAACACAGTAACAGCAGGTATCATCTCAGCTAAAGCCCGTACTCTGGGTGCCAACGGTGTTGAGAGCTTTATCCAGACGGATGCAGCTATCAATGCAGGTAACTCTGGTGGTGCGTTGGTTAATACTAATGGCGAATTGGTAGGTATCAATGCAATGCTTTATTCTCAGACGGGTTCGTATAGCGGATATGGATTTGCTATTCCTACTGCTATGATGAATAAGGTAGTTGCCGACCTGAAGCAGTATGGTACTGTGCAGCGTGCAATGATTGGTATTAGTGGACGCGATGTGAAGACACAGGTCGATCTGGAGAAGGAAGACGGTAAGGAAGTTAAGGACTATGGTACGATGGAAGGTATCTATGTGGCTGAAGTCGTAGATAATAGTGCTGCTGCAGAGGCTGGCATTGAGAAGGGTGATATCCTTGTCGAGGTGGATGGACAGAAACTGACAAAGTTTGGTGATCTCTCTGGCATCATTGCTCAGAAGCGCCCTGGTGATAAGATTAATCTGACTTATCTGCATAACAAGAAAAAGCAGACCAAGCAAGTAACCCTTCGTAATGAACAGGGTAATACTAAGGTAGTGAAAAATGCAGACCTTGATGTGCTGGGAGCTGACTTCCGTGAGGTGTCAAAGGCACAGAAGGAACAGCTGGAAATCTCTTATGGTTTGGAAGTTATCAAGGTTAACGCAGGTAAGATGAAGGATGCAGGCATAACTAAGGGCTTTATTATCCAGCGTGTTAACGATGAGGCGATGAAGACTGTAGAAGACCTGCAGGATGCTGTGAAGGATGCTTCTACTTCTAAGGAGCCTGTGCTCGTCATTAAGGGTCTATATCCTACGGGTAAGCGCGGCTACTTCATAGTACAGCTACAGAACGATTAAAAGTAAAAAATGCAGATTCAAGGTGCTAATCCAAGAATCTGCACTTTTTTTTTGGCGATATCGTTTTTTTCTCTTACCTTTGCAGATTGAGTTGCAAAGACTGATATAACGATGAGACAACTTAAGATTATAAAGTCGATTACTAACAGAGAGGGTGAGTCGTTAGACAAATACCTTCAGGAGATCAGTAAAGAGGAACTCCTGTCTGTTGAAGAAGAAGTCGAATTGGCTACGCGTATAAAGAAAGGTGACCAAAAAGCATTGGAAACCCTAACCAGAGCCAATCTTCGATTTGTTGTCAGTGTAGCTAAACAATATCAGAATCAGGGTCTCTCTTTGCCAGACCTTATCAATGAGGGTAATTTGGGACTTATCAAGGCTGCCGAGCGTTTTGACGAGACGCGTGGCTTTAAGTTCATCTCGTATGCAGTATGGTGGATTCGTCAAAGCATCCTGCAAGCCATAGCTGAGCAGAGCCGTATAGTCAGGCTGCCCCTTAATCAGGTCAGCTCTGTAAATAAAATTAGTCAGGTGCTTAGCCGTTTTGAGCAGGAGAATGAGCGTCGTCCTTCAGTCGATGAGATTTCTGAGAAGATAGATTTGCCGAAGGATAAGATAGACGAGGCTATGAGCATCAGTGGTAAGCATGTCTCGATGGATGCTCCCTTTGCTGATGGCGATGAAAACTCATTGTTGGACGTATTGGTAAATGATAGTTCTCCCTCTGCTGATAAACAACTGGTTCTAGAGTCTTTGCGTCAGGAAATACAGGAAGTTCTTTCGTATCTCAATGATCGTGAACGTACTGTTATAGAGGCATATTTCGGCATTGGTCAGCAGGAAATGACCCTTGAAGAGATTGGTGTTAAATATGGTCTCACCCGTGAGCGCGTACGCCAAATAAAAGAAAAGGCTATTCGCAGGCTTCGTAATAATACGAAGAACAAAATGTTGATGAGCTATCTGGGGTAAGCCTTGTTTAGAAACAGAAATTATTTAAATAACAGATATTTTGAAACGTATATTATTATTGCTTATCGCCGTTATGGCACTTGGCATAAGCACACAGATAAGTGCCAAGAAAGTACAGGTTCCTAAGATGTATATCTTTGGTTTCGCGGCTTCTTTTAATGACACTATTGTTCATTTTACTAATGTGCAGGAGATTGATAGCGCTTGGATGGATACAAAGAACAAGTTCTTGCAGACTCGTGAGTTGTATTCATACCAGTTGCGTGATTTCTTGGCAAAAAAGAAGCAGATGCCTAGACGCACTTGTATTGTTGTAGCTAATAAGAATCGTAAGAAGGTTGAGAAGAAATACTTGAAGTTCAAGAAACTTTACACGCAGTCGAAGGATAAACTTCAGCATTACGATATAAGGTATATTGAAGATCAGGAGTTCCAATTCAATACCATTAATCTGAGAGACTTTTACGATGACGTGAATGCCAAGGAATAATTATTTCCTCATAGCAGGGCATCTCATCTGTGTCCGATTCGTTGATACTACTGTTAATTCAATGAGTCTGCTTCCTTCGTTTGGAGCGTTTCAGTGTCAACAGGGATCGGATGATATTCTCTTCACGCTGATAGTTGATGATACTTTACAGCCTGCTGAGAATCGTAAACTGGTTAGGAAATTCGACACAGGTAATGGTGACACCCTTGTTTATCAGTTGCCTGATGGCGGTTATCAGTTCATTATTCGTGATATTAGGAATCGTGATTGCTGCCTGTTGATAGCTAATAGTGACTTTTCCCTCTGTCGTTGTGCATTAAATGGTGACTGGGTGATGCGTTCCTTCGGACTTAATGACGCTTTGATGCTTGTATATGCCTTTGCAGGTGCTTTCCGAAATACGATACTCGTGCATGCCTCTACCATTCTGTATAATGGTTATGGCTATCCGTTCATTGCAGAGAGTGGTACAGGAAAGAGCACACACTCATCGCTCTGGCTGAAGCATATCGAGGGATGTGAGTTGATGAATGATGATAATCCTATTGTGCGTATTCTGGATGATGGTTTACCTTATATCTATGGGTCGCCTTGGAGTGGAAAAACGCCTTGTTATCGGCCTGTAAGTGCGAAACTTGGGGCTGTTACGCGTATTGAACGTGCTCCTCAGAATAGTATCGAGGCGCAGGGACCTGTTCAGGCTTTTGCCTCCTTACTGCCTGCCTGTAGCAGCATGAAATGGGACTCCGTTATCTATAATCACCTGTGTGATATCGTTTCACGTATCATAGAGACGACACCTGTATATACCTTGTATTGCTTACCTGATAAAGAAGCTGCTTTGCTATGCCACAAGACAATAGTCAGATAAAGACAGTTCAAATGCCAAATGACGTGTTCCTGCCTTTTGTTGTAGAGCAATTGAAAGGTGGACATACCGTTACGCTGCCTTTGCGTGGACGCAGTATGCGACCGTTCTTGGAGGATGGACGTGATAAGGCTTTACTGGAATCATGCAATGAGCCAAGGGTAGGGGATGCTGTGTTGGCAGAGATAAGCCAGGGACATTTCGTCCTTCATCGTATCATTCGAATTAAGGGACAGAACGTAACGCTTCGTGGGGACGGAAACTTAAGCGAAGAATATTGCTTATTGTCTGATATTAGGGCGAAGGCAGTTGGCTTCTATCGTAAAGGACGAGAGAAAATCGATTATTCTAACGGTAGGAAATGGCGTATTTACTCATGGTGGTGGATGCATCTTTTTCCCATCCGTCGTTATTTACTGTTTATTTTATATCCACATATCCCACAACGATTCAAATGAAGACAAAGAAAGGTTTTAATTTACGTACAATCTGCGGTGAGAACATCATCGTGGCAGAAGGTATTGAGAATATTGATTTCAGTCGTATCATTAGTATGAATGAATCGGCTGCTTATCTTTGGAAAAATATTCAAGGAACAGATTTCGACGTTGATTCATTGACGAAACTGCTCCTTGAAGAATATGAAATCGATGAGGCTACAGCTCAGAATGATGCTGCGCAACTTGTCACGAAGTGGCAGGAAGCGGGTATCATAGAGTAAGTACCTTGTTGTACATCGTACCAAAGTCAGTGCTAAGGTCGGGCTGCTCACGGAATATCCCAAATACAGCACTACCACTGCCACTCATTGCAGCATAGACGGCTCCCATGTCATAGAGCCGTTCTTTTATTTGTCCTATTTCTGGATGCAGTGCAAATACGCTTTTCTCGAAATCGTTTACTAGTTCCTTGCGCCATGTCTCTATAGGCTGTCCTACAATCATACGACAGTTCTTCTCTGGCTTACAAGGTACGATGCGTGAAAAGGCTTCTTTCGTAGGTACAGGAATATCGGGCCTAACTATTGCAAGATAATATCCTGATAGATTCAGGTCTATTGTTTGTAGGCGCTCTCCGATGCCTTCAGCATAGGCTGGCTTGTTCAGAATGAATATCGGACAATCGGCACCAAGCTTGGCTGCATAATCTATCAACTGCTGTTCCATTAGTCCTAATTTGAACATGTCGTTCAGCAAGAGTAGCATAGCAGCGCAATCGCTTGATCCGCCACCCATTCCTGCCTGTGTGGGAATAGCTTTGTATAGATGTGCATGTACACGGGGCATCTGTGGGAAATCCTTTTTTAGCAAGTTGTATGCCTTGACTACTAGGTTACGTTGCTCTTCACCTTCAATGTTGATATTCGTAACTTTAAGGTCGCAATCAAAAGGCGAGGGGAATGCCTCGTCCATTAATGTAACCTCTAGTGCATCTTCCAGTTTTACGGGGAAGAATACTGTTTCCAAGTTATGGTATCCGTCAGGACGACGTTCTACGACGTTTAGTCCTAAATTAATCTTTGCTATGGGAAATACAATCATATTATCAATGTTCTAATCTTGAGTTTTCAAATAATTTCGGACAAACAGACTCCAATGCACATTTATTGCAATGAGGAGTGCGTGATGTGCAGACGTAACGACCGTGAAGCAATAGCCAGTGATGAGCACGAGGTACCTCTTCTTCTGGAATATATTTCATCAAAGTCATCTCCACCTTATAGGGCGTGTTATCTTGTTTTGATACTAAGCCTAATCGATGACTTACCCTATATACATGTGTATCTACAGCCATTTTTGCCTGTCCGAAAGCAACTGCCTGAATTACATTTGCAGTCTTTCGTCCTACACCAGGCAAATCCAGAAGTTCATTCATGTCTGATGGTACTTCGCCGTGATGCTTCTCCATCAGTAGTCGTGCCATCTCAGAAAGATGCTTAGCTTTAGAATTGGGATAACTCACACTACTGATATACACCAATAGCTCTTCCGCTTCAGCTTGAGCCATGTGCTTAGCGTCTGGGAAATGACGGAAAAGTTCTGGTGTGACTTGGTTGACGCGCTTATCCGTACATTGTGCACTAAGTATCACGGCAACAAGTAATTGAAATACGCTACCAAATTCTAATTCTGTGTTTACTTCTGGCATCTCCTTGCGGAAGTGCTCTAATATTATCCTATAACGCTCTTCTCTTTTCATCAATCGTAATCATTCAGTTTCAAAGGTAATTCAAGGACGAAACGGCATCCTTCGTGATACGTTTCATCGAGTCTCATATCACCACCAAGATTCAATGCATGGCGTTTTGCCAATGGGAGTCCCAGTCCTAACCCCTCTGATAAATCATCTACTTTCGTGAAGAATTTGAACATGCGCTCTCTGTCAGCTTCGTCTATCCCCATTCCTTTATCTTCTACAATAAAACTTACCAACTTTGATGTGTGTGAGATTTTAAGCAGAATATGTTGTCCGTCAGAGTATTTCGCAGAGTTATATAAAAGCTCTCGCAAACAACGCAGGAGGTATAGGTGATTTGTCTGGAAGCAGAAATCATCAGGAAGGTCAGATTCAAATGTAATGTTAGCATTGGGGTAATGCTGCTTGAGATAAGTGATGGATTCTCGTGCAATATCATTGCAGTTTACTAGGTCAAACTGATGGTTGTTTAGTTCCTCAGAGAAACCTGTGTCAGAACTGTCAAACAGCATATTGACCAAACGATATAATAGTTTTGAATGGTGCTCCATTGTACTAGTAATGCTCTTCATCTCGTCTTCTGACATTGCTTCATGTTGTGTGCCCGTCTCTTTCAGAATCTGTGCAAACCCCATGATGATATTGAGCGGTGTGCGTATCTGATGTGACACGTTCTGTATGAAAGCCGTTTTCTGATGGTCAGCCTCTTTTGCAAGTTTTGTGACCTGCTCCAGTTCCTCATTACGGAGTTGGGTCTTTTCTGTGATATAGCGTACGCTGCCTATGTGGAAGTTGAGTGCTTGTAACATAGCTGCGAAACTATTTTGAAGACGTCCAACAGCATCAATTCGCTTACTACTACTTATGTGTACTTCCATATTGCCTTCAGCAATGCTGCGTGTCTTTACTAACAATTGGTTGATAGGGCGTATCGCATGAGCAACGGCTCTGTGACAAAGCACCATAATAAGTAGTAATCCTACAATAAGAAGTGATATCAGAATGTTTGTCAGTTTATAATACCCTTTCAGAATATCATTCTCAGGACAAACGATAGCAAGGCTCCATGTGGTTCCTGGTACGGGTTCATAGCATACCAGACAAGAGGTCCCGTTAATATCGACGGGCATGCCTCCCTTCTTTCCAGCGGTCATTTCATGTCCCAGTGTGATGAGGTCACTATGGTCGCGTGGATTGGTGCCGTCAAAAATAGTCTTGTTGAAAAGACGTGAAGAGTCTGGATGTACAACATAGTGCCCATCGCCGTCAAGCATCATGAAGTAACTGTTGGGGTAGGGACGCTCCTCAGACATAATCTTCGAAAGCTGAAGTAATGAGAGGTCAGTAGAAATAATACCTATTATTATATTATTTTCATTATATAGGGGCTTGCCGTATGATGCCAACATACCATCAATGGTAAGATCCAGTGAATCGGCTTCATCAAAATATACAGCCCAGCATGGTGCACCCAGTTGTTTCGGTGTTTTATACCATATTTTCTGGAAATATTCGTATTTCTCTTCAATCACAGTAATGACGCTATCGTTCTCTCTAATGGTATAAGCTGAGAAATACCGGCCCATTTCGGGAAATAACTCTGGTTCGGCGCTGATAGAACAACCGTCAATGTGGGGATTGAGGGCAACTACATTGTGAGAAATGGCAAGCAGGGAATCTGGGTTCATCTGTTGCTCAGCCAACCAACTATAGGCATTCGTGGCTGTTTCTATGGTGATGAGATTCAGAGCCAAACGTTGCATCGTAGAATTAAGGGCACTGTTGGCACGTCCTACGGCTTCATGTCTGATAATCTGTCGCGACTGGAAGAAGAGTACCCCCATCGATATGATGAATATGGGCGCAGCTAGGAGCAGGATGCTGATAGCGAGACGTGTGGAAAGACTATATGACTTTATCTTAATCATGAGCACCCTCCTTTCTCATTTCCTCTTCCGACATGCGAATCAGGTCGTTGAGCAGTTTGGTGATAGTATTTCCGCTTTGCTGTATATCTTCAGCCAGTTGGGCAGTCTCTTCAGATGAAGTGTCGTGGTCACAAAGTTTGGTGACATCTTTGTCAATACTTTCGGCTGGACTAATCATTTGATTAGTCATGTTATGTAGGAAAGCAGTTTTTATGCGGTCTGCTTTTTTGACTTCGTTATATACTTTCTTTAATTCTTCACCACGTTCCTGTATGTTGGCTTTTAGCTGTTCTAGTTCTCCGATATTGGAGGCCAGTGATTGCTGCATTCTTTGGAAGTTGTCCTGTAGTCGGCCAATCTCGTCGTGGTGATGATGTCCCTCAGGAATCTGTTCGTTGAATTTTCCCTCCGCAATACGCTGTGCTGATTCTGTGAGCATCCTCAATGGCAGCAATTGACGGTGGATAATGAATCGGCAGAGAATGAATATCAGGAGCAGACCTATAAGAGCTATGGCTAATACATAAGTCAGCAGACTGTCATAATCTCCGAAGATGTCATCTTCAGGATAGATGATTCCTATATACCAATGTAGCGCTTCCATAGAACGTACCTTTACGGATGTACGTACAAACGGCTTATAGAAAATGAAGTGGTTGATGTTATTCAACTTGAATGAACGGTATCCTGATTCGCCTGCAAGCATAGCCTTTGCAGCTTCCCTTAAGTTTTCATCTGACTCGTATTCCTTCTGTGAGAAGATGACCTGTCTAAATAACTTGTTGCTATCGGGGTGTACGATATACTGACCGTCACCATCGAGCATGGTGCAATAGGAATTAGGAGAAGGTTTTGCCTCAAGCACTATGTGCGAGAGTAGTTCAAGTGATACGTCAATCCCCATCACACCAATGGTCTCTCTCTTACTATTCCATATAGGCAGACTAAAGGTTACGATTGGCTCGGTTACGCCTTCAACGTCAGTCATAGGATTAATCCATTGTGACTTTCCCGTTTTCATGGTGTGCGTGTACCAAAGTTGTTGTGTATAACTTGTTGTGCCAAAAGTCCTTGACTTTATTATTTTAGATTCTTCTTCCTCAGAACGATGGTAATAAGCCATGAATTCGTCACAACCCTCATAAAATCCAGGTTCAAAGGCGATGGCACATCCGGAAATATACGGGTTGGATTCTACCAGTTCTCTACTGAACGCATAGATTTTGTTTGAGTCGTTCAGTTGGTGGCGCATCATAAAGTAGAAATTACCAGCGGTCTGTTCTGTGCTAAGCAATATGTTGTCTATGCGGGCTATAGTGCCGTCGAGTGTCTGTGAAGCTTTCTGTAGTGCCTCTTCCTTGACAGCTTTCCTAGAATAATGTAGCATAAAGACTAGTGAGGACATGAGTAACAGTGTCATGGCCAACACAACCATCAAACTAAGTCGTACTG
>Ga0310786_10005254_pt1 | contig 17684 bp, 12 predicted proteins | sample AusTroGonzalo_MG_FD_203881 | JGI IMG/M metagenome (GOLD analysis project Ga0310786, IMG submission 203881) | Bovine rumen microbial communities from tropical cattle in Woodstock, Queensland, Australia - Gonzalo_03 (v2) (version 2) | ecosystem: Host-associated > Mammals > Digestive system >... | reverse complement strand
AACAATCCGGCTCGCAGCCGCAAACAATCAAACAGATAACGGTCAGGACATCCGCGGATATCCGAGAAGAGTGGAAACGTGGAGGATTGATAGAATTTGTCAGAAGCGAGAATTTAAGAAGGGGCTGGGCTTAATGCTATACTTACCAAACAACAGATTGAGACCTTATGGTAAACTGCCAACGGACGGCAGAGGCACAAACACGCCGAACTTTGAACAGCCTACTCTATCCGGCTCCGAACCGTCTCTTTCGTGGAAGGGGCAGTGTTGGTGGATGGAGAGAACAGCGTCAATCATTGATGCTAAGTTTTGCGGTGCGTCAGAGTTATTAAGTAATCAGTATTATCATGGCACAAACACCAACCAAAGATGGTGTTTTCCAACAGGCTTAGAACCAGTTATTTATAACGAAAATGGCTCAACTAATATAAAACCAATAATAAATGTTTTCGATGAAGATAACCAGATGCTTGTCCAATCAACTCACTTAGATAACGAGCTAAACTTTTCTGGAAAACCTTGTCCTCTTATTAAAAATCTAATTTATACAAACAGCGGAAGTTGTTTTACACGTTATTATCTTGTTGTTGGTATTTACACACTCCCCTTCTCTGGCGAACAAAATGAGTATAGCGTGTTTCAGGTTCAAATAGCTGGTAATACGGCTTTTGATTATCTTATCAGTAGAAATGGCAGTAATTTTTCTTTTTCAAACACAAGATACCGTAATTCACAAGATGAGGTGATACAGTGGCCTAGCGGTGATACTTTGTTTTATGATCCTAATTCTTCACTAACCAGAACAACATCCCCTTTAACAATAGATGATTTGTTTCCGCAAACTGGCGGTATTGATACTACTGGATATTCAAAGTCGGTAGAATGCAAGGTTGTACCCGGTAAACCGTTTTATCTGTGTTTATTGTTTGATTCCATCCCGGATAATGAATCTGGCGAATGGGCTAGATTGAACTATGGAAAAGATAATAGTGCATATTTTAAGTCTATTATCGGAGAGACAGATTTATCTTATTATGCAACAGCTAAACCAATAAATGATGTAACAAATACAAATAACGCTTATTTATATGGTAATTATATAAATGAAAAAACATCTAGTGCTGAGGGTATTCCGGGAGAAGAATATAACAAATACATCCAATTTTCTTATACTGTCAGAGTCAGAGAGATAGATAAAAGCGCAACTCTTTCAAATGGTTATGTTTTTAGAAATGAAGAATTAAAAGAGATACTATTAGATCCATTATGTTTTAGAACTGTTAGAGTAAGCCAGACACTAAATAATGATGTAGTAGATTATAAGACAAGCATTTATAGAATAGTAAACAATAATTTTGAAGCCGCAAACCATAGATACTGTCTATCTTCTAACTATACTATAGGTGAAACTTCTTCCGATTCTGTTTTATGGGGAAAACCGTGTATGCTTAATTATGCTCTATCAGAATTAGATACATACGCAAAATATATAAATGTTGAATACACAGATGACGAAGATATGAATTATCATAATTTTGGAGCTATGACAGCTTTGTCTATTCCTAACAGTTATGTAATTGATACTTTAGCTGGTATTCCTCCAAGCAATCCTTAAAAAAAATGAGTGCGAATTTTCAAAGGAGATACAATTTTTGCGGCGGTGCTCAAATTATCCCAGCCGCGCCAGACTATAATTCATCCTATTCTGTCACGTTTTCCGCTCAGACTGCGATCATAGAATCTCTTACGGGTGCAGAATATAGAGTAGGACGGTATTATCGGCCTCTGGTCAATCAGAACATGAGTCTTATCAATCTGGACAGTGATACGGGCAATTATATACAAACTCTATTAAAAAGCCGTGGAAATACGCCTATTGGATTGCCGGTCTGGATGGACGCGGTTCCATTATTGGAATTTTTTGATGTAAATGATGTAAACAATATATACCAAGAAACAGAATCATCTACAGATCGGTTTTATAAATTCCATAAGATAAGAGTTGAAGCGCACGGAAGGTTATTCCCGTGGTTCCGCTATGCAATGCTCTGGACCAGCGCGGGAGATTGGGAAGTCTGCTCTGTGAAGCAGATAGGTTTTGATAGCTCTGATACAGTGCTACTCCGAACAAATATGTATATAACCTTTGACAGCAATAATCAGCCAGAGGAAAAAACAAATTCTTATCCTTATACACTAACGCGCTCGCATGAAGCAGGGAGTTTATTGGTTCCTTTAGTGTTTGGATATATGAAGATTCCCGATGTTGTTTGGAGAAACGGCAATATAACAGGATGCACGGTCCAATTCTCGGAACGTCAGGGATTGGAACCTTGTAATTTCTTGGATGACACTCACGCTTGCAGTGCCGCTTATGGTCATACACTGCTGGAACTATACGAAGCGACAAAACCAGTAGAAACAAACAGCACAGACACACTCAGCACCACAGATTTTCCGTTTGATAACGCTGAATGGTCCTCTGCGCCCAAGAGTGGATTGATAGACAGTCAGGACTTCGCGGCGATAGATGCCGGTGTAGCTAAACCGTATATCGCATTCACAGACTACAAAAACACCTACAGACTGCACTTCCAGGGCGACCGTTACACGCTTCAGCAGTTGATAAGACATTTTGAAAACAGGAAAGGCCGTCTGGAAAACTTCAAGCTGGCGATCAACTCCAATAATAACGCGGAAACACAGCGTTATGTTGCGGATGAAACAAACGCTTCTTCTCGTGTGCGTTACCAAGATGACGAACTGAAGATAACCGCTCTGGGGAACAGCTATTTTAAGGCGGATGTTGGATTTATCAAAGACTTTTTGGGGCAGGAATATGTGAGCGGTTCAATTTCATGCGAGAAGACATTTTTATACCGATTCACAAAGGGAAAAGAAGCTGACAATCAGAAATTACAATGTACACAGCTCTATTGTGACTATGGATTTGCGCTGAAAGAACATTTTTTAATGGATGGAGTGGATTATTACTCTACATTTATTGGTGCCGATATAACTCACAGCGCGATAAAACACAGTGATGAAATGCTGGGTGAACAGGTTGAAATCCAAATGAAGGGGTTTGCCCGTGAGAATCTTATGCTAGAAAACGAAATACCTATAGAAGTAGAGATTTACGAAAAGAATTTCACTACCTACTCGGTCAATTCTGTTTTCAAGGGAATCATTGTCAGCCGGGAAATAGGGATGGGCGGCGAACTGACAATCAAAGCAAGCTCGGATTTGCGAGTGCTGGAACGTGAAATGCCGCGCTTCTTATTGCAACGTCAATGCAATCACACTCTAGGCGATGATCTCTGCGGTGTCTGTCTGGCCGGAGAAGAAAGCATTGTGGCGATTGCGACAGTACAAGGCGTTGGCAGTGAAACTGGAGTCAGCGGAAATACGATAGGTTTATTGGTAAAAGAAAATCCAAACAATGAGTATTTGCCTGTGCCTAAGTATGGCGGTGAAGGAAGCGAAAACTTTTTTATCGGCGCAACAGTTCTCGGCGAGGATGGAAAACGCTATGTGATTCTGGATTATGTTAAAAACGAAAATGAAACTCAGATTTTCAGACTAAACAGAGAATTTACTTCGCCTTATAATGAGTTAGGAGAAAGCGATCTTGGCACACACGAAGTTTTGATATATCCGTGGTGCAATCACAGCATCCACCATTGCCGATATAAGTTTGATAATGTTCCGCACTTCGGCGGCTGTCCGTGGCTTCCGTCTAATAACACTCTGGATAACATAAACTTTAATCAGTCAGTAGGTAAGAAATAATGTTGTATTTTGAGAAAAAAGAAAACATAGACGCGCTTATAAAAGAAATCAGTGAATGGCGCGGTACTCAATTTCAGCGGAACACAAGCGGCAGAGCGTGCAAGGGCGGAGGCGGCGACTGTATATCTTTCTGTTTAACAGTTTATAAGAACTTGGGAATCATACCTTTAGATTATATTACTCCGTCTTATAGAGTTGGAGATACAGCGGAAGCGTTTAATGTAATATGCCGTGCGGTAGAAAGTTTTGCTAATTGGAGCTTGATTTGGGACAGCGAAAAATCGGAAAATAGTTACACGGCAGATACTATGGCCGGTGATTTGGTTATTTGCGCATCACGCTATGTAATGCAGCATACTTTGATATGTTTGCCGGATAAACAATGCGCCCATGTTTACCCGGATTTTGGATTTTCGATCGTGCCGTTCGGCTCAAAATTGATTGAGAAAAGAATAAAGAGGAAATACAGATATGCTTATAAGGTCTAATATCTCTCACGGCAGGCCGGTTGGCACACCGCAAGGGAGGCTTTCACGCCTCTATGCGTTAGAGGCTAAATATCTATCCGATCTGGACCAGAGCCAGCCTGTGACCGTTCTGCATGGAAAAGATATTCTGAATGGAACACTCTTATCCTGTATGGAGAACGTGAGAAAGGTATCAGGCGGAAGCGGTAAAGATAAGAGTATATCAACTACTCGCTACGCGGCGGCTCTTGCAATGGCTTTTTGTTGTGGTCCTGTTAAATTCCTTTATTCTGTTTATAATAGTGAAGTTAAGATTTTTGACTGTTACGATCTTCCAGGCGGCCCCGTAGAACTGGGCGAGAACTCTCTGACAACGGACCCGGTATCTATCATTATTCCAGAGTATTCCAATGAAAAATATCCTGTCCGCATATATAGTGGTTCGCAGATACAAACGCAAGATGATATATTTACGGACGGAATTGATGTAGATAAAGATTTTAAAATAGAGGCAGAAGAAATCCCCGACTATAAGGGGCTTTGCTACTTGGCAAGCAATCTTATTGTTATTGGTGCATCGCCTCAAATGCCTAATTTCCGCCTCGAATTGTTTGCGTGTCCGTCCACCGGCTCCTTTGGATGGGATGAGTCTCTTGACGGCTCAGGTGATATTATCCCAGATACATGGGTTAGTGATGATATGGATGTAAATCCGGCTGTCATTATATTAGATTATTTGACAAATAAAAGCTGGGGAGTCTGCCGTTTAGATATGTCTTTAATCAATGAGCAGAGTTTCAAAGATGCAATCAACCAATTATTTTATGAGCAGATTTATATAACATCCACATTGGATAGTAGCTCGACCGTCAGAGACGCTATATCGGATATATTAGAATATATAGACGGTGTTCTCTATCTCGATACAGAAGGGAAAATCGCTCTCAAACTGATACGGAAGCCGGATAATATCAACTCTGTGCCGTGTCTGGATGAAAACTGGCTGACAGATGAACCCAATATCAACTTTGGAGCGATGGATGATACCTGGGGCACAACAAAAGTCAGCTTCAATGACCGCAATAATGTATATGAGGAAACGACAGAGATTTTTGAAAGTCCGTATTTTCAGGGGCAGGAATTAGGGAATCGCGTAACAAAAGAGTTTAATTTACCTTTTATTAAAACTAGAGACCTTGCCGCTCGTACAGCAAAGCGTTTAGGCTCTGCCGGTTCGCTCCCATCTTATGAATGCTCTGTCAAGGTATTGCCCTCTTGCCCGATAAACTCCGTTGGTGATCTGTTCACACTAACCTTTAACGCTTACGGCGTGGAAAAGGTTCTTTTCCGTGTTTCCAGCATTACCCGTTCCAACTCTTTTGACGCGGCGATAGAGATTGAAGGTGTTAGTGTTCCATTACTCGATTGGCAGATAAACGATTCAGTCTGGCAATCCACACGAACAGGCTCCCAGCAAAGTCCGGCACTTCGCAGCGGCGATAGCTATTTCGCTCCAAGAGCTTTAAAATTTACTGAAAGCGGCTACACGTATTTCATTGAGGAAAGCGACAAACCCGGTATCGTTGAAAGAGTCTTGGTGAATTGTAACAGAAGTCAGGACTATTTCAATACGGAGTACGGCATCCAATGTGAGCTTGTACAATGGAGTGTGATGAATAATAATGACAGATTTGATCTGACTGTTCGCACTAAAAACGAAGATATATTCAACACAATCAACTCCGGTAACGCTAACTATCTTGTGTGCTGCGCGTTTGAAAACGGAGAACCGATATTAAAGCCGATGCTGTTCGCGCTCCATAGCAGGGATATTTCAGCGATTCAAGCAGATGGTGACTGGCTTCGGTTTACGATCTCAGGGGTGCTTTGTATAGTCCAATATGATGAAATGCAGATAGGCGTTACACCGGATTCAACAAACAGCATGCTTCCGGGAAGCGTATGCTATATTGTCAGAAAACTTTCATATAAAACTTATTCACAGCAAGTTTGGAACCAAGACGTTGCTATGTCGGTCTGCGCAGTGGACTGGAACGGGACACATGAAAGTACCGGATACAGCGGCGATGGAAACACCAGCTCACCGGCAGCGGGTTATTTCTCCTATGATTTTGAGACAGGAAATATCAAGACTTGGAAAAAACTCTATTCTTCCGCTTCTGAAACCTATTTCTGGGATTCTATAAGCGCACCGTGGGGAATACCTCTTTCCCCGGCATCCGGCGCAGTGGTATCCGCGGCGAGTGAACCGTCAGACACATCCGCGCTCTGGATAAACACCGACACAGGGGAATACTCTATCTATGAAAACGGCTCATGGACAGGCACAGGCGATATTATAGATGTTGAACAACAGCATGAAGGACAGAATATAACGGAATCCGTAACGAATAACACCATGATAAACCTTCACCGAGGAAGAAACACATTTATCCATGTTAAGATAACAGACAGCCCAATCACTGTTACACTGTCAGACGCCGCAAACTCCGCATTAGGCGATAGAGTGACGGTGATATGTACTAGCAACAATAACGCTACACGCTGGACGGCTACACTGGCCGGAGTTACGAATAACTTCGCAAAAGGCGATGAAACGTATCTATCCAGCTTTAATGTTGCGACAGGAACAATGACCGAGTTGTTATGTATCGGTTTAGGCGGTTCACAGAAATGGATGATTGCAAGTCTTTCAATTATAAAACAGAACTAAAAAATAAAAGGAAAACATCATGTACGACTATCAAACTCTTACTCTTACAAACGTGGACGGCTCAATCTCACCGTTCGCGAATGGTAATACTGGCCTTGTGCTACTCGGTCAAGGCGCAGGCACGGCGCCCGCTTGGAAAACGCTTGCACAGGCGAACATTGCATCGCTAACCGACCTTGCAGGATACCTACCCTTAACAGGTGGCACTCTCACAGGTGCGCTCACTGGCACAACAGCAACATTCACAGGATTGACAGTTTCCGGCTTAGGCTCTGGGGTTGTCAAAGCATCTTCCGGTGCGTTGAGCGTTGGCAATGTTGCACTCGGTTCGGAAGTCACAGGAACGCTCCCGGTTGGTAACGGCGGCACAGGTCAATCATCTTTGACAGCCAACCAAATTTTGCTCGGTAACGGGTCAAGCGGAATTTCATCTATTACAATCACAAACAACGACAAAGGCAAACTGCTCCGTTATACAACATCTGGAACATATGATTGGGTATCTGTTGGAGATGTTTTGACTTTGCCAGCGATCAATCAGCTTACTTGTGCGAATTCTGCTTCAGATAATTATGGGCAGAATGACAACCAACGTGTTCTTTTTAGAAACACTGCATACAATGGAACCCCAGAATGGAGATTGATCCATGAATCTGATATTTATGGAGCCCCGGCAGATGATTTATCTGTCCTTGCTAATTACAAAGGCAGTGGCGGCCCATCGGAAGGCGGGACTTCATATTCTAATTCTACTTGGGTCGGTGTAAACGGAAGCGAAGTAACATCAGCACCAAAAATGTTAGCGGCTAAGTATGTTGGTTCTGATAGCAATGCTTCTTTAGACTTCTTCTCTGCTTCTGAGCTTGGTCTTGTAACGTCAATACCGACAATTAAAGGACTGCAAGTTGGCGAAGCCTCCACAGCAAGCAAGGTCTTGGTAGGCAACGCATCTGCTACTGGTACACCATCTTGGGTTGCCGCCGCACCAAAAGCAACAGTGTTGGCGACACCGAGAACTTTAACAATAGGGGATGTAGGAAAAACATTTGACGGTTCGGCTAATGTTGCTTGGACGAGAGAAGAGATTGGCTACGCAAACTATGCTACTCAAACATTTTCAGGTGATTTTACTGAAAATACATGGTATAGGATTGCATTTTCAACAGATGTACAATATAGTTATGCAACTTTCGTCATCAGAGGCGTATCAGGCAACTCTCGAACATTATGTGTATTTGATGTTTGCCTTACAACTTACGCAAACCCTACAATTAGGCAAATCTCTTACAGTGTTGGTAGTAATATAGCCTTCAATAAAATAAGAATAGTATATAAGAGTGGAACATCCGGCGGAGCTTATTTGGAAATATTATCAAACCTTACCCGTAGTAACGCTTCGTGGTATTGCGAGATGTACTCATATCGTGGTTTCAGTTTTTTAGAAACTCTTACAACTGGAAGCGATGAATCAGCAAATGGTTATTCCGTTTATGAATATACATTCCATAAAGATACAGGTTCTAACGGACAATTCTTATCTGCTGTCAATACTACAACAACAGATCAAACGACAAACCAAGTTACACAATCAGTTTCTCAGTCATGGCAAACTCTGACAATTCCGGCGGCTCCTTCCGCTCTGCCTTTGGTTGACAACGAAACAGGCTCTCTTGGCACTTCTGGAACATACGCTACAGCCGACCACCAACATCCGCTACCTTATGCAGTGCAAGCTGCGTATAAATTCTATTATCCGCGCAAGCTCGGCATTGGCGGCGCTATCACCGCTGAAGCACAGGAATATGACGGCACAAGCGATTTAATACTGCAAGTTACGGAGATTGACCCGGCGGCGATAATAAACACCGTCCCGATTGAAAAGGGCGGCACAGGAGCTTCAACAGCAAGTGCGGCGCTAACTAATCTGGGCGCGGCGGCATCAAATCATAATCACGATGGAACTTATCTGAAATTGTCAGGCGGTAGCTCGCAAGCAATGACGGGAGCGCTGTATTTTAACAGTGCGCTTTCAACGGCGATTGTTGCTCCCGGTATGAGTGAAGGTGTCGTAACAGTAGGAAGTAATGGTGCTTTCTCCTCTACTAGCAATGTTAATTCTTACGTCACAGGACGCAGAAACAATATCAATCTGTATGATGCGGACGTGTCTGCAACGGCCGGAACACCAACAGACATCAACCACGTTGCGAAAAACGATACCACAGTCAATATCGTTTGTGGTTCAAGTGAGACTAGGGCATATACAAGATATATCAATCTGCCAACTCCGACCGCCGATATGCTCGGTGATACAATTACAATCTATTTTACCAACCAAAAGCCAGCCGTGACAGGAAACTTGTGGGCGACTTGTTCGACTGATGAGCGCATTATGGATTATCGTTACGAACACTTCAAAAACGCTGAAACCACAGGATGGTCTAATTGCAAATGGGCGAATGGTAATGTTGTGCAGTTTGCTTGTATCAAACTGGAATCCACTGGCACGACTTATTATTGGCGTGCAGTCAAACTTGTGGAACAAAGCTGGTAACAATTTAACCTTTAACAAATAACTAAAACTATGAGCGAAGAAATTATCAATGAGGTTGTGGAGAATCCTACCACAGAAAACGAACAACAGAACAATGTAAATCCTGAAACTCAGACTCAGGAAACACAGACAAACACTGATCCTACCCCTGAAAAGGGCGGCCAGAAGGAAGAAGAAAAAAAGCCTTCTTATACAAAGATTGGCCGCGAAATCCGGCAGAAAGTGACGTTTTTTAAGGATGACGCGAGAAATGCACTTGCCCGTGAAGTCTCTGAAAGTACTCAAAGTCGAAAAGCCAAGATCACGCAAAAGCAAGAACTGATTGAGAAATTCAACAAAGACCTTGCCGCAATCGAAGCCGAAATCAAAGCGCTTGAAGCAGAGATTATCAATAAATCGGAAATCGCTGTCACTGGCGAAAAACGCGAAGATGTTTTGTGCGATGTGTACCAAACAGAGAACGAAATCATCTACATCCCGGAAGGAAGTGACTTTGAGAAAGGTGAAGTCATAGCGAGATCACAGAGAACGCCGGAACAGCAGAACCAAGAGGAGAAGTAATCATGGCAAGCACAGCTATTGAAATGGAATGTGGGCGCATTGAATTAGTCACACCCATACCGAACGCTACCGTTAGCGCGTCAAATTACTTCACGGGTGAAACTTTATTGAGTTATACTGATCTTAATAATCAAACAGTCGACTCATTAAACAGTCCCGCAAAAGTATTTGAACAACAATCACAAACTCCGGCAGGAACTTATCGTGTTGTTGGTGTGAATCAGCAGTCTCTTTTGTCATATAACGAGACATGGAATGGTTCGTCAACATCTACAATTTTTGGTAGCTCGTGGCCGGAAGGTTATTACAGAATACACGTTACTTTTACTTGTACTGTAAATAATCAGTCTGTAACAGTTAATCTCGAAAAGAAGCCTCTGTATTGGAACAAATCCAAAGTCGCGTGGATGGTTTATATAGCTCCAGGCTCTTATCTGTGCGGCTCTCCTACAACGGAAATCGGGAGAAGCTCAAATGAAAATCAGCACCGTGTGACTATCTCCAAAGGGTTTTATTTGTCGCGGTGTCAAATGACGGTACAACAGTATAACGCTATAATGGGCAAGACAGCCAGCACAAGCATCAAGCCGAAAGCGTCTATTTGCTATAGCTATTACAATTATCTTGGACAAGAATATATCAACGATGCGTGGGCTTATCCTAGCTCCACGACTGAACCGACTTGGCCAGATATGATATATGCTTCTACTGGTCACGTTGGAAGCGCCACAGGAACGGCTATAAACTCTCCGAACGGATTGATAGAGACGATGGAATCTAGTCTGGCAGTAAGTAATTGGAAGTGGGAACTGCCGACCGAGGCACAATGGGAATTTGCTTGTCGCGCTGGTGTTGGCACAGCTTTAAATAATGGGAAGAATAATTCATTCAGTGATGATACTTTTGACGAGAATCTGAATGAAATAGCATGGTATAAAGCAAACGCTTCAAGCGGTACTAAGGCTGTTGCACGGAAGCGGCCAAACCGCTGGGGTTTATATGATATGGATGGTAACGTATTTGAGTGGTTATACGATGATAGACGCTCATATTCTACTGCTGCGGAGGCGGATCCTGTGGGTTCTCTTACTTCGTCCGATCGCGGCTGTCGCGGTGGTTGCTATAACTACGCCGCCGCGTACTGCCGCTGTGCTTATCGATACAACTACTACGTTTCGGTCAGCACCCTCAACCTCGGGCTCCGCCCTTCCTTGCAAGCCATACAGTAAAAGTAAAATTTCTGTGGGGGTGTCGCGCAGAGCGCGGACATACCCCCACAGAATAAAATTATATAATAGATAGTATGCAGTTTGTTACTTTTGATGTTAGACAAAACAACGCAGAAGAATTAAATAAATTCTTAAAATCACATAGAATTTTATCAATAAGTAAAGTTTTTAACCAGCTTGATGGTTCTTGGTCATTTTGTATTGAGTATATTCCAGACGAAATTTTTCAAAAGGATAAAGAAAAACATTTTGGTAAAATTGATTATCGAGAAAAATTATCAGCAGAAGATTTTTCTAAATTTAGAGCTTTAAGAGATACACGGAAAGCATTAAGTGAAGAATTGAATGTTCCTGCGTATGTAATTTTTGTAGATACCGATTTACTCTTATTATTAGATAAAGATGTAACAAAAGAGACCCTTAAAGAAATAAGTGGATTCGGAGAAAAGAAATTTGAAAAATATGGTCGGAGGTTTCTTGAACTTTGGGAGAAATATAAGCAGCTAATTCCAGGCTACCTCGAAAAAGAAAAGGAAATTCGATCTGTAAATGAAAAGGCTAAGTAATGTATTTGATGAATTAGTTAGTATTGAAAACCTTAAAAAAGCATACTGGAAAGCAAGAAAGAATAAATCTAATCGTAAAGATGTTAGACTTTATGGGAAAAACTTATCACAAAATTTATATATAACACATAAACAGCTTTTAGATGGAACAATTAGATTAGGACAATATAATAAATTTTATGTTTATGAACCCAAAAAAAGAGAAATTTGTTCTGTGCCTTTTCGTGAAAGAATTGTCCATCAGGCTATTATAAATATATGTGATGAAAGATTTGAGAAATATCAAATAGATCATTCTTACGCTTGTCGAAAAGGAAAAGGAAGTCATAAAGCTATTGCATTAGCTCAAAAATACAGCAGACAATTCAAGTGTTACCTTAAACTAGACATCCATAAGTACTTTGATAGTGTTGACCATATAGCGCTGATCCGTATTTTAGAAAGATTGATAAAAGATCGCCGTTTATTGGAATTGCTATGGAAAGTAATAGATTCAACAGGAAGTGATAAGGGGATTCCAATAGGTAATTTAACAAGTCAATTTTTTGGAAATATATATCTTTCCACATTAGACCATTACATAAAAGAAAACCTGCATTCTAAAGGTTACGTTAGATATATGGATGATTTTTTAGTTTTTGGACAGAGTAGGGAAGAATTAAAAGAGAAACTTAAACTTATTAAATTATTTTTAGAGGAATACTTAAAACTAGAATTAAATGAACCACAGCTTAATTATTGCTATTTAGGGATTCCTTTCCTTGGGTATAGAGTATTTCCAACAAAGATAAAACTAACTCAAAAAGCAAAAAGAAGATTTAAAAATAAAATGAAAATAGCTCGTTGCCAATTAGATAACGGTATTATTTCACAATCTGAATACGCGAGAACAGCGGAGACATTGCTTGCATTTGTTAAACATTCTAATATAAAATACCTTGTGGAGTGTGAGTCATAAGGAAGGGCTTCGTCCAATCGCGGCTATCGCGGTGGTAACTATAACAACACCGCCACGAACTGCCGCTGTGCTTATCGAAACAACAACAACGTTTCGAACAGCAACAACAACATCGGGCTCCGCCCTTCCTTGCAGTCCTTTAATAGAAATTTTTTAATGGCCAGACCGCATATCCTGACCGCCTTTGGCGGCAAAATATATTTCAAAAGCCGGTTAGTAGGTATATCCGAAAGCTGGCCTTCCTTTAATTTTGGAAGATTTTGGAAGATTTCAAAAAAAAGTTGCGAAAACAGTATTTTTCTGACAAAATCTTCCTGTTGGTTTAAGTCGCGAACTGACAAATATGCACGTTTTTGAGAATGTGTCAATTAAGGGTATTCTGGAAGCGCAAATTTGGTGCTAACAAAATTTAAAAAATCTTTGTAAAATGTTTTAATGGAGAATAGTTTATTAAGACGACCCCTTCCTTCACACGGAAGAGGTCAGAAGTTCGAATCTTCTAGTGAGCACCATCTTGAAACTCAACAACTTATCCCACACAAAAACTTCAAAAAACAGGCAAAAAACAGCCCTTTTTTTCCTTCATAAGTCCTTGAAAAAGGTTCTAAATTTATTCTTGTTTTAGTGCAAAAATGGTGCTATAGATTTTGGCCGGACGGTTAAAATATGGCGGTCAAAAAACATAGTTTTATTTCCAAAGGAAAAGTGTACACATATTTTGAAGTGTATATTGGCAGAAAAGATGGAAAATCTATCTGGAAACGGTGTAAGTCACTCACAGAGGCACGGCAATTAGAGCGGCATTATAAAAATAACCATAACGAGATAGAAGCGGGGATCGTTAGTCTTCCGGCTCCGGCTAAGATAGAAATAATCAGAGTCTTAGAAGGGTGTATGCGTTTAGAAGTATCTCTCACACAGATATATGAATACTATCTAAAACATCATGCTACGGATGAATCCCTGACTATCTACGAGTGCGCACAGCGCTATATGGATGAATTGAACGCCTCCGGTCGCCGCGAAAACTACAAGAAGACTATGCGTCAATGGATGGCGCAATTTACTGATTCATTGGGATATATCAAAGCCCCGGCACTCAATCAGAACGATATAAAGTCACTTTATAACAAAGTGCCGGACCGCTCAAAAAGCACATGGAGAAACAGGTGCAGCGCCTTTTTCTCATGGATGATTCGGAACAATTACCTGCACGATAATCTCGCGGAGAAGCTGCAAACCCCTATCCTTGATAAAAAACTGCCTTACATCCTATCGGTGGCTCAGTGTCGGACGTTATTAGCTAAATGCCCGGCAAAAACGCTTCCAGGACTCATTCTAATGCTGTTCGGGGGTATCAGACCTTTCGAGGCCAAACAAGTCGTGCAGCCGGCGATTTCGTTCGAGCGTCACACCGTAACGATTGACGGGTCAATAGCCAAAACACGATCTTTCCGGACCGTTACGATGTCAGAGAACGCAATGGAATGGCTCAAGTATTGCAAGAAGCATGATATGAGGCTCCCCATCACCCCGGCGCTAAAACAAGTGACAGAGCAGTTTGCAGTGATATTAAATCTGAAAACGTGGCCTAGAGATTGCCTGCGTCACACCGCGGCGAGCTATATGCTTCAACGCGATAAATCAGCGGAGAAAGTAGCCTTGGAATTAGGGAATAGTCCTCAGATTTTACACAGGCATTATAAGAATCTGGTCAGCGAAGAGGATTGCCAAAAATTCTGGTCCCTGACACCGGAAGATGTAGGCCGAAAAAATTGACACCTCTCACAAAATAGATAATAACCTATTCAAACAAAGATAGTTTCAGTTATTAAGCAAAACTTTACAACTGAAATTTTCTTGTCTTATAAGAATCACAGACTGTACACTCAAAGCATGAGTGCGATAGAACTCACCGATCTATTCTGTATCATCATCCTCTGGGGAGTAATCCTCTATAACATAGCGACTTTTAAGGAAGACCTTATAGAGTATGTTAAGACAAAAAAGCGCCAAAAAAAGTATAAGCGTTAGAATCCAGAAATCTCTTTTGTCTGTATTCGTACATATACAATATAAGCTGACTATGGAACCTATCAGCGAGATGGTTTTTCTTAAAATATACTCGATATGATCCACGATTCTTTTCTCTATTTTCTTCATATTTTTACTCTTATCGTTTGCGTAGGAATTGGCACGTTTGAAGTCTATGTCCACGGCAAAAAGATGTGGCTAGACTATAAAGAACTGAAACGTCATAAAAAACAATTAGACCGTCCTACATCTCCCCAAAGACCAGGTATTTAAAGGCTACTACTTTATAGGTAGCGATGATGTATTTTTTGGGGATGATCTTGTCGGGGTATTTGTCGGAGTTGTAGGAGTGGAGGCGGAGGGTGTCGCCCTCGTCATAGATGACTTTAACACAGGATTCACGGCCACCGGCGCGGCCCTCGATGATGACTAATGCCACTTGGCCGTTCTGCGGCTGCACGTTCGGCGCGACAAAGACGATACATCCATCCGGCAGCCGCGGGGTCATACTGTCGCCTGTAATAACCAGAGCAAAGCCGTTGGGGTCAGGGCATTTCACACCTTCAGGCAAAGCTTCCCAGCGGTCGGCCACACCGGGATATTCGCTGATCTCCACCGCGCTGAGCTGAGGACCGGCGGCGGAAGTGCCGACAACCGGCCATTCGCGGCGATGGTCGTGGATGCCGCTATCCCGTTGCGGTTCAAGCGGTCTTGTGTTCAAATCCACCGGACTCAGCAGCTCTTCTTCCGGAACACATAAATCCTCATACTTTATATGAAGAATACGTTCAATGGCATTTATTGCTATGGGATTTTTGATTTCGTCAACATTATCCCATGAATAAACTGTCGGGCGAGGTATATTTGCTAATCTTGCAAAATCACTGATTTTCAAATTGTTTTCAACAAGAAGGTGTTTGAATGCCTTAAAATTAAATTTTTTTTTCATAATTTTTCTATTTTTTTTGTTGACGTTTTCATATTTTTTACACATACTTTGCGCAGTTAGCACGCTTGGGCTGACAAAACAATCCGAGCGTCCGATCTTTTCCATCTAAATCCGCGTTTAGAGGCTTGGCCTCAAGTGAAAAACTTTGGGGCCACGAGAAGCCACGCAAAGCATATCATAAACTATTTTTCATCTTTTTCCAATTTTTTAAGGAAAATTATGGCAATTAAAACAATCGAAAAAATAGATAAGTCTGGAGAAAAGAAGGTTTATAGTTATGACTATAAGTCTATCATCGTACCGAGAGAGGTTTATATCCAAACGAAGGTATTCGCGGCGCGGCAGGGGATGACCCTGAAGCGCGCGGCGGAGCAACTGATCTTGAAAGGGCTGGCTGAAAATGTTTAGGGACAAAGTACAGTTTCTGACGTTGGCGGCAGCGGCTCACAAGCTGGCTATGCCAAAGAAAACGCTGGTCCGGCTGGTGAATGATGGTGTGCTTCCGGCATTTGTTTTTGAGGAGAAGGGGAAGACTCATTACCGGTTTGACCCTTTGGATATTCAGAAGCGGATGTTGAACGTGAAGATGCCATCCACATGGCGAGGCTACAGACCTGGGAAGTTGGGATATGACCGTCAGCTCAATCTTGTTTAGCGCGTATCTGGTATTTATTGCCGCTCTCTATATCTGGAGCGGCATAGATTGCCGGTACCATAAATGATTTGCCTGCACACAGGCGCAGCAATACATAAGAGTGTATTCTTATTCATAATCGTATAATAGACTATTGACATAATAACTGGCTGACTCAGCAAGTAATTGAATCGTCTAGGGGCCCCGTGAGTGCGGGGCCTTTCTCCACGCCCCGATTTTTAAGGCTTTCCATGGTTTGTTCATTTTCCATGGATATATCACAGTCATACTGTAAGTCGTTTCGTAATTCGTTAATGAAGCGGATCGGGAGAGGTCTTCATCATTCTAACTCTCCCGGTCTCTTATTATCCTCACCAAAACGAAGAGCGAGAAAAAAGTGGACAAACTGCATATATAATCCAATCGAGGAATCAACACGCTGCCGGGTTTTGAATCGTATTTTTACCGGCAGCCCCCTTTAAAGGCTTGGCAAACCGCCAAACTGAAAAACAACCTCATGTTTGATCTTTATAGGAGAGGAAGGCGGCAAAGCAAGATTTTAGGTAGTGTTTTCAAAGAACTGAGTGCCCCCGAAAACCAAGTCTTATTAAAACTTTAGTCTGGAATGGCTAATATAAAACGTTGTTGTTGCTGTTCGCCGCTGCGATTGGCGCGCAGCTCTTAGCTGGCCGGTAGTGTAACGAGGAGCACGCCGCGCTGGAACTTCGGAAGAGATGGTGCATACTCCATCCCGGCCAGCTTTTTCAAGCCCTTGTAGCTCAATGGTAGAGTACCTGCTTTGTAAACAGGTTGTTGTTGGTTCGAGTCCAACCATCGGCTCCACTTTACATTATTGTAGGGTTCATTGTTCTGACGTGTGATAATAGGTGTCGGTTCAATAATTTAAGTATAATAATGTTTGTTTCATATAATTCCTTACGAGTCCGCCGGAAACTATATTCCGGCACCAATTTCGGCAAAGCCAAAGGAACAGTGAAGAATCACTAAGTTTTCCCGTGCGAAAATCGCCACGTGAGCCGCGGCGTTACGGCGGCACCAATTTCCCTTGAGACCTGAGAATACCAAGAAGCAACGGAAACAATGAAGAGTTTATGGTCGCGCTGGTAGTATAATTGTAGTACACCGGATATATAAGGTTCCCCGCCTTTGATTTATTCCGGTAGTGAGGGTGCAACTCCCTTCCGG
>Ga0310786_10005253_pt1 | contig 17686 bp, 8 predicted proteins | sample AusTroGonzalo_MG_FD_203881 | JGI IMG/M metagenome (GOLD analysis project Ga0310786, IMG submission 203881) | Bovine rumen microbial communities from tropical cattle in Woodstock, Queensland, Australia - Gonzalo_03 (v2) (version 2) | ecosystem: Host-associated > Mammals > Digestive system >... | reverse complement strand
AGATTTTAGGCATCACAGACTAGAATGGAGCCTGAACAAAATGTCTCTTACAAAAAAATGGAAACTTATCCTCGCCTCTCTCTCCTTTGCATTCTTTACCGCATGTGCCGGCGGATCTAACGGCGGCGGCGATGACGGCTATGCCGGCGACGACGAAGGTACGGAATCTGTCTCTGGCGGCAGCGGCAAGAAGTCTTCTGCCCCGAAGGAAGTCGTCGACGAGAACAAGCTGAAGAAGACCGAAGACGAAGCCATGGCCGCTACCGAAGAAAACCACAAGCTCCGCAAGGAAATCTTCGAGGCCAAGAACAAGTTGGGCATTCCCGTGGAACGTCCTGACGCCGAGTAGGTCGTTTGGAACATTATTCCATCTCTGATAATCTGAAACGTCTGATTTCAGGAGAAAATGAAACGGTTTTCCGCCTGCTGGAGAGCCGTTTTTGTGTTGAAATACAGACAAGGCTCCCTGGACTTAACGTCATGACAAACGACAAGTCCGATGTCCAGGGGCTTTTCTCCGTGCTGGACCAGTTGAAGATCAACGCGAAGCACGGCGACATATTCACCGCAAGCGAAGTCGAACGGCTCCTTGGGCCAAATGAGCCACGCGAAATTTCCGAACTGGAAGGCATCCCGACCGAGCCCATCATCCGCAACCGGTTCGGTGTTGCGATTGCGCCCAAGACCCGCGCCCAAGTCGAACTGGTGAAGGCGGTCGCGAAAAACGATGTCATCTTCGCGAAGGGGCCCGCCGGTACAGGAAAGACGTTCCTCGCCGTGGCGCTTGCGGTGGCAAGCCTCGAGAACCGCGAAGCCGAACGCATCTGCCTGGTCCGCCCGGCAGTCGAGGCGGGCGAAACGCTCGGGTTCTTGCCCGGCGACCTCAAGGAAAAAATCGCGCCCTACCTCCGCCCCATCCAGGACAGCCTCTCCGAACTCATCCCGGCAGAAAAGCTCCGCCGCTACGAGGAGACCGGCGCCATCGAGGTGGCCCCGCTCGCCTACATGCGCGGTCGCACGCTCAAGCGGGCATTCATCATCCTCGACGAGGCGCAGAACACGACCGTCGCGCAGATGAAGATGTTCCTCACCCGCCTCGGGCCACACAGCAAGGCAATCATTACCGGCGACACCTCGCAGGTCGACCTCGCGAAGGGCGAGGAATCGGGCCTCAAGCACGCCATGCGTATACTTTCGGGCATACACGGCATAGCGCAAATCACATTCGACGCGACCGACGTGCTGCGCCACCCGCTCGTGAAAGACATCCTTCTCGCCTACGAACAAAAGGAAAAGAGAAAATGAAAAAGAAGCAGAAAAGGTTTCACCTCGTCATCGGCTGGGTGCTCATAACGGCGCTCGCCATCTTCCTTTTCCCCGACAAGAACATCGCGCTCCAGGCGGAACACCCGCACCTCGGCCAGCTGAGCACGCGCACCATCGTCTCGACGCTCAAGTTCGACATTCCCAAGTCCAAGCAGGAGATCGAAGCCGAGCGCCAGCGCGCCGAAGAGAAGGTGAGCGCCATCTTCGGGTACAACACCGACGAAACGAACCGCATCAGCGAAGACCTCAAGCAGTACCTGCAGAAGCTCGCCCAGTACGGCTACCTGCAATCGCAGATCAGCGCAAGCGGCAGCGCCTCCGCCGAGGGCAACGATTCCCTGCAGCGCAAGGTCCAACAGGCAAGCCGCATCTACGAGACACTCAAGCAACGCATCTCCGTCACGGCAATCCGCCCGCTCAGCCAGAACGCCAAGGCCCGCGACTCGCTGCTTACGATATTCAACCGCATGCTCGAGAAGGGCGTGTCGAACACCCTCGTCGCCAAGACCGAAACCGAAGTGCAGCTGTTCAGCAATAACTACAACCTGCAGAACACCAAGGCCCTCATCTACAACAAGCCCACGGTTTCGCTCATCAAGGAAGGCGACGAGATCACGCTCGAGGTGAGCGAGATCCAGCCCATCCAGCGTCGCATCGAGGAAGCGTTCAGCCAGCTGCAGCGCGCCTTCCCCACCGAGCAGGGTCTGCAGAGCGCCTTCTACGAAATCCTCTACGTGTTCACGCTCCCCAACGTGTTCTACCTCGAAAAAGAGACACTCGCCCGCAAGCAGGAGGCCCGCAACAAGGTGACTCTCATCAAGGGCATGGTGCCGCGCGGAGTCGAAATCGTATCGCAGGGCACGCCCGTCACCAAGGAAGTACTCGAAAAGCTCGAGGCGTTCCAGCAGGCGCAGCAGAAAGAGGAGAACGCACGCACGCTCACCGCCCCCTACGGCCAGATGCTCGTGTTCTTCATCATCATCACCGTGCTGTTCAGTTTCTTCGCATTCTCTACAGCCACAAAGTCGCTACGCACACCGCGCCAGCTCTGGAGCCTCATGGCGCTCCTCGCACTGCAACTCGCCGTGTACTGGCTCATGCACAACTTCTCGGGCAGCCTCAACAAGCTCGAGATGATGCCGCTTCCCGAAGGCATCGACTTCATGTGGATGGCTCCCTTCGCGCTCACCCCGGTCATCGCAATGGTGCTCTACGACCAGCGCGTGGGCATCGCATTCAACGCATTCTCTTCCATCATATTCGGAATCCTCAACGGCTACGACCTCGCCGCCATGATTGCCGTATTCAGCGTGCTATCCATACTCACCTCCCCGCTCATGCGCATCCGCTACCGCATCCAGTTCATCTGGGCTATCATCGCGGGCATCGTGGGGCTTGCGGGCGCCATCTGCGTCATGTTCCTGTTGCGTAACCGCATGGGAGTAGTCCCCTTCTACCAGACGCTCATCGCGGGCTCCGTGAACATCATGATATGCACGGCCATCGCATCCGTGTTCTTCATACACCTCATCGAGCGCATCTTCGGAATCACTACAGTACTCACCCTCATGGAAATGTCCGACTTCAACCGCCCCGCGCTCAAGCGCATCTCGGAACTCGCCCCCGGTACATTCCACCACAGCATCCAGGTATCTAACCTCGCCGAGAAGGTTGCCGACAGCATCGGCGCGAACTCCCTGCTGGTACGCGTCATGGCCCTATACCACGACATAGGCAAAACGACACGCCCCGAGTACTACACCGAAAACCAGAAACAGGGAATCAACCCGCACAACGACAGCAAGCCCGAATATTCCGCAGCGATTATCGTCGATCACGTGGAATCGGGTGCCCTGCTGGCCAAGGAATACAAGTTGCCCGATATTGTTACCGCGGGCATCCGCGAACACCACGGCACCACGCTCATGCAGTACTTCTACCACAAGGCGGTCGAGAACGCCAAGGAAGGCGGCAAGCCGGTCGACGAATCCAAGTTCCGCTACAAGGGGCCCAAGCCGCAAACCAAGGAAACCGCAATCCTCATGCTCGCCGACATCATCGAGGCAACAAGCCGCTCCATGACCGACCAGACCCCCGAAGCGATTGCCGACATGATCCACAAGACCATCCACGGCAGGTTCGACGAAGGGCAGTTTAGCGAGTGCGACCTCTCCATCAGGGAACTGTTCAAGCTCGAGAAGGAATTCCTGCACAGCCTCGACGGAACGTTCCACACCCGCGTCAAATACCCTGGACAGAAGTGACAAGGATGTGCGAAGCACACCTTGTCATCCTGAGAGGCGAAACCCTCGATATACGATACTAGGCGCTTTAGCACCTTAGTAGAGTTAAGCTCTATGAGCTAGGATCCAGACCTTAATAAAGCCTTTTTCTTAAAAATCTGCAAAAAAAGGCTTTTTTTCACTTGACAGAACGCCATAAGGTTTATATATTTGGCACGTTGATTGAGCAATCAGTCACAACCACTCTGGGGTGGTAGCTCAATTTTGGTTAGAGCACCGGCCTGTCACGCCGGAGGTTGCGAGTTCAAGCCTCGTCTATCCCGCGATAAAGACCCTTCGAAAGAAGGGTCTTTTCGTTTATTGAACGTCGCGAAATAAACATAAAACCCGCGCAGGTTCGCTGCACGGGTTTTGTCAATTCAATCCAGAAGGGAGATTATTTCTTCTTCTTTTTCTTCTTGCCCTTCTTGTCGGCCTTGTCTTCCTTAGGCTCGTCCTTCTTCGGTTGCTCGGCCTTCGGGGCGGGCTTCTTCTCGCCACCGCGCAGGTCCTTCATCTTGAAGGTCACGTTGACTTCGGCGGTTTCGACCTTCGAGAACACTCCACCCGGGTCCCTCACCTTGAAGGTGAACTCGTCGAGACCGGAGAATCCGCGGTTCGGCGTGTAAGTGAAGCTACCGTCCTTCTCGTTCAGGTCGATTTTGCCGTTGCGCGGGCGCTGCACGAGCACTGCGGCCACCGGCTTCTCGCCATCGGGGTCAAGCACGCCGGCGAACAGGCCTTCAGAGGCCGGCACCTTGAGCGCTTCGCCTTCCTGGGTCATGTAGGTCTGCGACTTGGCAACCGGCGGGTCGTTCACGGCAATCACCGTGAAGGTAGCCGTCTTCTGGGCCTTAGCACCTTCGGGGTCCGTGACCGTGAAGGTAATGCGTTCCGGCTTGCCGTTCCAGTTATCGTGCGGCTGGGCAACCGTGATGGTCCTCTTGAACTTGTCGTGCTTCACGTCAAGGAACTTGTTGCCAGTCCAGCTCCACTTGAGCTCTTCGGGCCTGTGGTCCTTGTCGCGGGCATACTGGTCGGTCTTGATCACCGCAAGCACGCCGTCATGTTCGTCTTCCTTGATGGTGTAGTCAGGAATGTCGCGCATCACCGGAGCGGCGTTCACGTGCTTCACGACGAACTTCACGACAGTCTTGTCCATGCCGCCGGCAGGGTCCTGAGCCATGAACACGAGTGTTTCCTCGCCGAACCAGTCCTGCTTCTTGGGCTTCACCACGGCTTCGCGACCACCGGAAATCATCACGTCGAGGTTCTTGGCACCCGTGACCTTCCACTTGATCTCGTGCGGCTTGTGGTCGGGGTCGCTCACGTATTGGTCGAGCTTGATGGGCTTGAAGGACTTGCCTTCGAGCGTTTCCTGGCCCGGGATTTCCTTCACGACCGGCGGGTCGTTCACGGGTTTCACGGTGTACTTCACGTTGATGGAGGCCTTCTCGCCTGCCGGGTCAAACACGTTCACGGTCACAGTCTCGGTACCGTTCCAGAACTTGTCCGGAGTCTCACAAGTGAGCACGCCCTTGTCGCTGATGTTGAAGATGAGTTCGTGCTTCGTCGGGGCGGCCTCGGGTTCGGCAGCCTTGCCCTTCTTGCCCTTCTTGGCAGGAGCGGCCTTGGCACCCGGAACGTCGTTATCGAGCGTCCACTTGAGTTCGCTGAGCTTGTTGTCCGGGTCGCTTACGACCTTGCTGAAGTCAAACGGCTGGAACTGCTTCTTCTCTTCGATAACGAACGGCTGCACCGGCTTGAGGGTCGGCGGATCGTTCACCGGAGCCACCTCGAAGGTAGCCTGCGTAGAAGCCTTGTCACCGGAAGGATCCTTCACAGTGAAGGTGAGCGTTTCCTTGCCGAACCAGTTCGGGTTCGGGGTCACCACCATGGCGCGGCTACCCTTGATATCTACCTTCAGGTCCTTGTTACCAGAAACAGACCACTTGAGTTCCGAGGGCTTGTTGTCCGGGTCTTCGGCGGCCTTCGAGAGGTCGACCGGTTCGAACTTTTCCTTCTCCTTGATCTTCTGGCCCGCAATATGCTTGATAGTCGGCGGGTCGTTCACCGGAGTCACTTCGAAGGTAATCTGCGTCGTAGCCCTTGCACCCTCGGGGTCAGTAACGTCGAGCTTGATCTTCTCGGTACCGCTCCAGAACTTGTCCGGAGTCGTGACCACGAGTTCCTTCTTGGCGTTCACGGAAGCCTTCAGGGAGCGAGTCGAACCCACTTCAAACTTGAGAGCGCCAAAGGCATGGTCCGGGTCAGACACAAACTGCGAGAGATCGATAGGCTTGAAGTGTTCTTTCTCCTGGATGGACTGGATGGCAATCGGCTTGATGACCGGAGCATCGTTCACGGATTCCACGAGGAAGTTCGCCGTCTTGGAGGCCTTCGCACCCTCGGGGTCGGTCACCGTGAAGGTCACCTTGCGTTCGCCATGCCAGTACTGGTCAGCAATCTTGATGCGGGCGATGTTCCTGTTGTCGATTTCCACCTGGAAATCATCAGCCGGAGCAGGCGCCGGAGCGGCTTCCTCTTCCTTCTCTTCCTTTGCACCCTTCTTGCCCTTCTTCGCAGGCTTCTTGGCAGGCTTGGCCTCCTTCTTCGGGGCGGCAGCACCGGACTTAGCGACAGTCGCAGTCCAGGTGAGCTGTTCAGGCTTGTGGTCCGGGTCCTTCACAAACTTGTTCAGGTCGATTTCCTTGAACTGGCCCTTCTCCTTGATTTTCTGATCAGGAATGTCCTTCATTTCCGGAGCATCGTTCACGGAAGTGATTTCGAAGGTCACCGTCTGCGAAGTCGCAGCGCCATCCGGGTCCTTGACCTCGAGTACCATCGTCTCGGGTGCGCACCAGAAGTACTTATCCGGAGCGGAAACGGTAAGGATACGGCTCGGGGAAATTTCGGCCTTGAGCTTCTTGTTGCCAGAGACAGTCCACCTGAGTTCGCCGGGCTTGTTATCCGGGTCGTTCACGAACTCGTCAAGCTTGATTTGCTTGAACTGTTCCTTTTCCTTGATAGTCTGGTCAGGAATCTTCTTCGAAAGTACCGGCGGGTCGTTCACGCGGGTGACTTCGAAATTCATCCTGTGGTTCGCGGAAGCGCCTTCCGGGTCGGTCACGGTAAACGTAACCATTTCGCGGCCAGACCACTGCGGATCGGGCACGGAAACCACGGCCGTGTTGTCCTTGCGGAGTTCAACCTTCAGCTGCTTGTTGCCAGAAACGGTCCACTTGAGCTTGGATGCCGGGTGGTCCGGGTCGTTCGCAAGGCTTGCAAGGTCGATGGTCTTGAAGCGGCCACCCTCGCGGATGGTTTCGCCCTGCGGAGCCTTCTCCGAAATCTTCGGCGGGTCGTTGATGGAACGCACCTCGAAGTGGGCTGTCTTAGAAACCTTCGCACCCTCGGGGTCTGTAACCGTGAACGTGATATTCGCAGCGCCGTTCCAGTACTTGTTCGGGATTTCGATAGTAGCCGTCTGGTTAGCGTCAACCTTGACCTTCAGGGTTTCGCCAGCAGGCGCCTTTTCTTCTTCCTTGCCCTTCTTGCCCTTCTTCGCGGGTTCGGCGCCACCGGCCTTCGCGGGCTTAACGTCGAAACTCCACTTGAGTTCGGAACCCTTGTGGTCCGGGTCCTTCACGAGGTCGGCCAGCTTGATGGGCTGGAACTGCTTCTTCTCGTCGATGGACTGGTCCTTGAGTTCGCGCACGAATTCAGGAGCGTCGTTCACGGATTCCACGGTGAACTTCACCTTGCGGGAGTCCGTCGCACCTTCCGGGTCGGTCACGGTAAACGTGACGGTCTCGGAGCCATGCCAGAACGGGTTCGGTTGTGCCACAGTCACGTTGTGGCCGGCATCCATCGAAACCTTGAGTTCCTTAGCACCTTCCATCTTCCACTTGAGCTTGTTCTTCGGATGGTCGAGATCTTCGACAAAGTTGTCGAGAACGATCGACTTGAACTGGCCCTTTTCCTTGATGGTCTGGTCGGCGATATCCTTCATGACCGGCGGGTCGTTGATGGACTTCACCGTAAAGGCAACCATCGTCTTGGCAGAAGCGCCTTCCGGGTCGGTCACGGTGAAGGTCAGCTTCTCGGAGCCGTTCCACATCTTGCTCGGGGTCTTGATGGTCGCCTTCTTGTCCTTGGAAATATCGACCTTCAGTTCCTTGTTGCCGGTAACCTCAATCTTCAACTTCTCGTACGGATGGTCGGGGTCCTTGATGATGGAAGCGAGGTCAATCGGGGCAAATTCCTGCTTTTCCTCGATGGTCTGGTCTTCAATCTTGCCGATAGTCGGAGCGTCGTTCACGGAGGTCACGGTAAAGAGGGCCGTGCAGGTAACCTTGCCGCCTTCCGGGTCTTCCACCTTGAACGTAATCTCTTCGGCACCGTTCCAGTTCTTGTCCGGAATGACGATGCGGGCCATGCGCTTGTCGTCCACCTTCACGGAGAGCTTCGGGGTATAGCCCTTCGGAGCGCCCTTCGCACCCTTCACATCAAAGCTCCAGGCGAGCTGTTCCGGCTTGTGATCCGGATCCTTCACGATATCTGCAAGGTTGATAATCGCAAACTCGCGCTTTTCGGGAATCGTCTGGTCCTTGATGGGCTTCACGAATTCCGGCAGGTCGTTCACGGATTCCACCGTAAAGGTCACCGTACGCTTGTCGGAGGCTCCTTCGGGGTCGGTCACCGTGAAAGTCACCTTTTCAGAACCATGCCAGAACTTGTTCGGAGCAGTAACCGTAGCGACATGCTTCGGGTCAACCACGACCTTCAGGTCCTTGTTGCCAGAAACGGTCCACTTGAGTTTTGCATTTTCGTGGTCTTCGTCGCTTACGAACTTGTCGAGTTCAATTGACTTGAATTCGCTCTTTTCCTTGACGGTCTGGTCAGCAATGTCCTTCATGACCGGCGGGTCGTTGATGGACTTCACCGTGAACACTGCATCGGACTTGGCAGAAGCGCCTTCGGGGTCGGTTACCGTGAAGGTTATCTTCTCGGAGCCATTCCAGTTCTTGGCAGGCATCTTGATGGTGGCGACACCGCTCTTGTCGATATCGATCTTCAATTCCTTGTTGCCGGCAATGGTCCACTTGAGGTCCTTGAACTCGTGGTCGGCATCGTGAGCAAGTTCGGCAAGGTTCACCGTCTTGAACTGCTGCTTTTCCTCGATCATCTGGTCCGGAATCTTCTTGAGTTCCGGCACGTCGTTCACGGACTGCACCGTGAACAGGGCCTTGGAGGAGGCCTTCGCGCCTTCGGGGTCGGTCACCGTGAAGGTAATTTCGGCAGCGCCGTTCCAGTACTTGCTCGGGATATTGATCTTAGCCACCTGCTGGGCGTCGATTTCCACAGAAAGTTCGCCGTCCTTGCTCTTGATGGTCGGCTTCACGTCTACAGTGAACGTGAGCTCGGAGAGCTTGTTATCCATATCGCGCACCATCTCGCCGAGCTTGACAGGCTGGAACTGGGCCTTCTCCTTGATGGTCTGCGGCTGCACCTGCTTCGTGAATTCCGGCACGTCGTTCACGGATTCCACCGTGTAAGCGATGGAGCGTTCGTCAGTAGCGCCTTCCGGGTCGGTCACCTTGATGGTGAGCGTTTCGGAACCGTTCCACTGCGGGCTAGGCGGCGTCACCTTCATCACGCGGTTGCCATCGACAGAAACCTTGAGTTCGCGGTTACCCGTGATGGTCCACTTGAGCTTGGACTTGTCGTGGTCGAGATCCTCGACATACTTGTCGAGTTCAACATCCTTGAACTGGCCCTTTTCCTTGATGGTCTGTTCCGGGATATCCTTCATGACCGGCGGGTCGTTGATGGACTTCACGGAGAGCTTCATCGAGGTCTTCGCGACTCCCCCATCCGGGTCGGTCGCCGTGAACGTGAGCGTCTCGGAACCGTTCCAGAGTTCGCTCGGGGTCTTGAAGGTGACCTCGCGGGTCTTAGCGTTGATATTGACCTTGATATCCTTGTTGCCGGAAACCTCGACCTTCAGTTTCGAGATGTCGTGGTCCGGGTCGGAGAGGTATTCGTCGAGCACGATGGAAGAAAGTTCCGTCTTCTCCTCGACTTCCTGGTCAGGAATCTTCGTGAACACCGGCTTGTCGTTGATGGAATTGACCGTGAGGGTCACAGGCTGCTTGATGGATGCGCCTTCCGGGTCGGTGCAGGTAAACGTTGCGATAGCGGAACCGTTCCAGTAGGTGTCGGGAATCTCGACGGATGCCACGCGGTTCTCGTCGATGTTCACCATGAGCGTGCCGCTCTGCGGTTCCTTGCCCTGGTGCTTCACATCCACGTCCCAGGAGAGTTCGGAATTCTTGTGGTCGGCATCCTTCACGTATTCGTCGAGCTTGATCTTTGCGAACTGCTTCTTCTCGTCAATCGTCTGGTTCGGGATGGGCTTCGTGAATTCCGGCTTGTCGTTCACGGAGTTCACCGTGAAGCTGGCCTCGGAGGTAGCACAGGCGTTAGCCGGGTCGCAAACCTTGAACTTGAGGGTTTCGGAACCGTTCCAGAACTTGTTCGGGATAGAAATGGTGGCGTTGCCGCCGGCGACCTTGACCTTCAGTTCTTTGTTGCCGGTCACTTCCCACTTGAGCTGTTCCATCTTGTGGTCGGGGTCCTTCACCAGCTGGGCGAGTTCCACCGGCTTGAATTCCTGCTTTTCTTCAATCGTCTGTTCGGGCACGTCCTTCACGAACTCCGGGGGGTCGTTGATAGACTTCACCGTGAAGGTCGCCTTTGTGCTCACGGACGCACCGGCAGCGTCGGTCGCCGTGAAGGTAACGGTTTCGGAACCGTTCCAGAACTCGTTCGGGATCTTGATGTTCGCGGTACCGTACTTGTCGATATCGAACTTGAGGTCCTTGTTGCCCGCGATGGTCCACTTGATCTTCGACACGTCGTCATCGACATCGCTCACGAAATCGGTCAGGGAGATGGACTCGAATTCGTTCTTCTCTTCAATGTTCTGGTCGGGAATCTTCTGGAGTATCGGAGCATCGTTAATCGGCTTCACCGTAAAGACGGCCGTCTTCTTGTCGCTCGCATACTCGCCGTCGGTCGCGGTAAACGTAATCTTGGCCGCACCGTACCAGTTGGTGTCGGGAATGACGATTGTCGCGACATGCTTGGGGTCGATTTCCACGTTCAGGTCGCCATCGGCCTGATCCTTGCCCACCGGTTGGATGTCGAATTCCCACAGAATCTGGTCCTTCGGGTGGTCCGGGTCGCTCACGTAGTCGTCGAGCTTGATCTTGGTGAACTGCTTGCCTTCGTCGACGGTCTGCTCGGGGATATCCTTCATCACCGGCGGGTTGTTCACGGACTCGACCGTGAAGTTCACCGTCTCGGAGCCTACGGCACCCTTGGTATCCTTCGCCTCGAAGGTAATGTCTTCGGAGCCATTCCAGTACTGGTCGGGAATGGTAATCGTCGCAACGCGGTCGTTGGAAATGTTTACCTTCAAGCTCTTGTTGCCCGAAACAGACCACTTGAGCTGTTCCGGCTTGTCCATGTCATCGGACACATACTTATCCAACTTGATCGGAGCAAACTTGCCACCCTCGTTAATTGACTCACCCGGAATGCCGTTTACCGACGGGGCATTATTTTCCACCGCCGGGGAACTACCGGAATTTTCCTGCGCTATAACGACAGAAGCCAATACTCCAGCCGAAGCCAAAAGCGCAGTTACAGGCCATTTCATTCTTTTCATCTTTTACTATCTCCCAGTAAACATCCACAAGCATCACACTTCGACGCTTGCAAATCATTATATGATCTCGGAGACCAAATATAATGTATTTATTTGGAGAAAAATTGCTTTTTTTCGCAAAAAAACGGCATTTTTCAATCACAACAAAGCCCAAAATGCACGTAACTCGTTGAATATCAACGACTTAGAGCATACCTGGCCCATAACCCTCCAAATTGGAATAACAAGCCAAATCGCAGAAAAACCGAGAACAGCGGTTTTTACAAAAAATTTACACAAAACCGGAACGAAAAGTTCCGATTTTTTATCATCCGAGACGATTCGCCAATGACAACGGACTGCCGAAAAATTATCTTTGGAAAAACAAATAAACCAATCCAGGAAAAACTATGAAATTCGTATTCCTCTGCGACGCCAACTACCTCAAGGGCGACCTCGTCAACTTCGTCAACAACTTCCCGACGAACCACGAGCTGGTCACGATGACTTCCGATGACCTGCTCCAGTCCAAGTCCGTCATCGAAGGCACCTTCGCCATTTTGGCCGAACGCGCCACCTGGCAGAAGAACTTCAGCCTGTTCCGCTACTTCGGCCTGCTCCCGCTGCTCGAAGTGCTCCCGCTCGGAGTTGTTTCCCGCGGCCGTCGCGGCGAACCCCTCAAGGGCCGTAGCCAGAACAGGAACCAGGAAATCTACTTCAACCCCTCCGCAAGCCCCGAGGAACTCTACATGCAGGTAGACAAGTTCGTCGCGGCTCCCCCTTCCGGCTTTACCTACCCGAGGGGCTCCAAGGGTTCCGTCAAGGTTTAATCGCGCATGCAGCGTCAGGTTCTCAACTACCTGTATGCTCAAGGCGAAATGGTTCTTGCGGTTTTCCCAGGAAACCCGGCACCCTACGAGGCCTTAGAAAAATTCGCGCTGGCACTTAACGCTGGCGCGTCTTTTGTAGTATTCGACTTTGCGCTCAAGACCGAAGGCAACACGGGAATCCCGCTGCAGGACCTCTTCACGAGGAACCTCTCGAACGAGGAACTACAGGCCCTTGACGCGAAAAAAAAGGAAGGGCTCGTATTTGCAGGCTTCGGCACTCTGGACCAATCTGAGGAAGGCTTCCGCAAGTTCTACCAGAACCTGCAACTGATCAAGAAGTTTGTCCCCCACACGCTGGGAATACTCCCGGGAGACGACCCCACGACAATCGACGGGAAAATCCTCGACATTGCAAAGCTTGCCATAGTAGACGGGAACAACACCGACGAGGCGGCGGCGTTTATCGAAGACTGCGCCTCAATCCGCAAAAAGAACATCCTGTGGCTCCTCGAAAAGATGCCCGAGAAAAAGCGGTTTCCCAAATGCGCGAAAGCCCTAAGGAAAGGCTCCAGCAAGGCATTGCGCAAGATGATGAAAAAGAAGGGCGGAATCGAGAAGGCGCCCGAGCCGCTAGCCGAATGCATAGGCTGGATCATCAAGGAAGAAATCCTCAAGAAGAACCCGATGGAAGGGCTCTCGAGGCTGTTCCGGAACATTTTCCCGCTAATCCTCCTTGCCGTATTCCTCGCGCCGTTCATCTACCCCACCAGCATAAACGGCGGGCACTCGAACATGCGCGACCGCATACCCGAGCGGAACAAGCTCTCGGTGGCGCCGTCGTTCGACTACACCTTCGACGGCAAGGAAAACCTGAGGCGCATCGCACGCTACGCCATAGGGCGGTTCAACGCGGTCATTTCGGACGACAAAATGATCCGCCAGTATATCGAGGAGACGATAAACGAAAACGGCTACAAGGGCCAGGGATGGGAAAGCAACGTCCTCGCCGAGCCGCCGCAGGGGACTGTCATCAAGTTCTCGCGCCCCGAAAATCTCGGGAAGACATCTGCGGATTCCATCGGCGCCGCCTGGAAATACTGGACATCCATACTCTCCGACAGCATCGCCTACATCACCGAGTTCTACAACGAGAAGGGAATCGGCGGGCGCAAGCACAACGGCATAGACGTGGCATCGCGCAAGGGGGCGCGCATTCTCGCCCCGTTCTCGGCGAAGGCGTACACCAGCAGGGACGAGCGCGGCGGCGTGGTGATTGGCCTCGTGCGCGAAAAGGACGTGATAGTGTTCATGCACTGCGACCAGCTGTTATACCTTGACGGACAAGAAGTTATGCAAGGCGACCCGATCGCCACCGTAGGCATGACCGGGCACACCACGGGGCCGCACGCTCACGTGGTTACCGGCGTCATAGACAAGCGCGGAACAGCCCGCATCGGCGGCGTTAAGTACAAAGTAATAGACCCCATTTCGTGGTACTACAAATTCAAGCCGAGCAGCCCGTAAAATGCCGGATGTGACGGGCGTTACAAAACGTTCCGAAAATTAAAGTGACACGTGTCACAGCCAAACTTTTATTTTTCTGTTTTGGGCGGTTAGTAAGTAAATAATTACAAATTCACTATCGCCAACTAATCAACAATTAAATAACTTTACCTATGGTTTAGGGACATTAGGGATTTGCGTGAATAAAAACACGGAGATACATTAAATGAAGATTGGATATGTGGCCTCTCTCTTAATCGGTGCAGCACTGTTGGCCGGCTGCTCTGGAATCAAAACCCCGACGGCGGATCTTGCAAGTCACGACTCCCGTCACGACATCCCCGCTATCGACCAGATGATTGTCGAAATGAAGCAGGACTACATCCAGGCATGCTACATGCCCGTAATCAAGAGAGATCCTCCCATTAACGCCTGCCAGACGGAACTCTTCCAGATGCTGGAACGCCGCTACCACATGAACTACACACAGAATCACGTGGACATGGCGAGCAACGACCTGTTCTTCAAGGACGTGAACACCAAGATTACCGAACTCATGAGGAAAGACCGCGAAGTCGGCAATGCAGCCCGCAGGGCGTTCGGCAGTACCAACGAGATGATGGCTTACTATCGCGAAGCCTACAAGTTCCAGACTAATTAAGACCGAGCACTCGACGTATCGGGAGTAGAACCTCCGGTAACTCGTGCTCTCTCACTGCAAAGGCCCGTTAATACGGGCCTTTTCCGTTCACGGAAGACCCATTCGCGCTTCACTCGGGAGTTAAATTACTCCGGTATGCGCTCGCTCCCCCAAGGGCGCCATGCCCACGTAAGCGCTAAAGCGCTAAGTGGTCAAAGGTCGCAAACACGCTCGGTTAATACCGAGCGTTTATTGCTCACGGTAAGACCGAGCACTCGTCGTTTCGGGAGTAGAACCTCCGGATACTCGTGCTCTTTCACTGCAAAGGCCCGTTAATACGGGCCTTTTCCGTTCACGGAGAGACCGCTCGCGCTAAATTCGAGTATTAAATTACTCCGGCAAGCGCTCGCTCCCCCAAGGGCGCCATGCCCACGTAAGCGCTAAAGCACTAAGTGGTCAAAGGTCGCAAACACGACTCGTTAATACGAGGCGTTTGTTGCTCACGGAAGACCGCTCGTTCGGCATTTCGAGTGTCGAGACCTCCGGTTTGGTATGCAAAAAGGGGCCAAAGAATTGGCCCCTTTTCGTAGGTGGAAGATGAGACTTACTTGAGGTACTTCTTGAACACGGTGTAGAGTTCGTTATACCAGTTGCCCGCATTCTTGTCGTAGGCCTCAAAACCGCCAACACCCGTGAGTCCCCAGTAATGCCAGGACATTCCGTAGTTCTCGGCTTCCTTGATGGCAGCTTCGGTCCACTGGGCGCGTTCGCTATCCGAAGGACCGTTGCCACCGCAACTGCCGTAGCGCCCCGAAACACCGAACTCACCCATATTCAGCGGAATGTGTCCGCCGTTAACGTCAGGATAATGCGTGAGGGCAGAATCCACATAGGCCTTGAACTGGCTCGGCACCTTCGTGAGGTCGCTAGACTTCAACTTGGTTCCGCAATCGTAGCCATGTCCCTGATGCGTGAAAGAGAACGGTTCGTAGTAGTGGCCCGAGAAAATAATGTTTCCATCGGCAGGCAGCTTCACGTTGGAAATCTGCGCGAACTTCGAGTATCCGTTACCTTCGAACATGATTGTCTTGCCCGGAGCATTCTTGCGGATGACCTCATAAGCGGAGAGCATCAAGTCGTCCACCTGGGCATTGTTCATGTCGTGCGGCTCGTTGAGAATTTCAAGCACGACCTGGTCATCGCCATAGGACTCCATAGCCTTCGCCACCTGTTCCCACATGCCCAGGAAACGCTTCTTTTCGTTTTCGTAGCCGCTCTTGTTCGAGGAATAGGAACTGGCGGCATCGTTCAAGGTGGTGTAATGGTGGAAATTGACTATCACAATAAGGCCCTGCGCCAAGGCGAGGCTAATGTCGGCCTTGACGCCGGAAAGGCGGCCCGCATCGAGCGTGTACGGCGAGCTGTTGGATGCATCCTGGTTCCAGCGGACCGGAAGACGGATGGAATTGAAGCCGGCATCCTTGACAATCTTGAAGTAATTGTCCTGAATGCAGTTGTTCCAACCACAGTCCGCACTAGAGCCATTACCGACCGATTCCCAGGCATTGCCGAGGTTGATTCCGCGGCCAAGGCGCTTATTCATGGCATGTCCCTTGGAGTAGTCGACCGGAGTGGCCTGCAGAAGTTTCCAGCTGTTGTTCATGCACACGACATACTTGGATTCGTGCGAAACGACCGCACCCGCGTTATTCGAAGAACATGCACCAGACTTGGCAGAGACTGCGGCATTGAGGAGTTCGGCCTCGGTAGCGTAAGTCCAGTTGGATTTCTTACAAATGAACGTCTTGTCGGCAGATTCCTTGAACTGGCCCTCGAGCGCCTCGGTGCAGGCCCCAAAAAGCTGAGTTCCTTCGCGATTCTGGAGCGCCGTTGCCGAAGCAATACGCCATGTGGAATCTGAGCAGCTGAAATCCTTGCCGTAATAAGCACTTGCCTGGTTTGAATTAGCGACAAGCTTGCCCTGAATGGTAGAATCACAGACACCGAGGCCGAATGTTTCGTACCAGAACGTGCGGAACTTCTGATCAAAAGGCGGCATCGGGACTCCCGGAGCAGCATTTTCAAGATAATAGACGAGCTCGTCCATCTTCTGCATGTATGCCCAGTCGGCAATTTTCGCCTTGGTGGCGGCGTCATCCCACGTACCGTCCTTTTCGAGATCGCTGGCAACCGCATCGATTACATTCTGTATTTCCGCAGAGGAATAATCGGCATGAAGGAGGAGCGTCATCGCGAGGAGATTTCCATCGGCATCACCGGAACCGAGTGTCCAAGCGTTGCGGGCCGGCACCATGAAACTATTCATGTAGAACGCCCTGAGCACCTCCCCTTCCGCCTTGCCCTGCGCATCGGCATATGACATGGCGTTCTCTTTCATGAGGTGAAGAATGCGAGGGTATTCCAGGTGTGTCATCACGTTCACGTTGGCCATTTCGCCATCGATGGCACGGATTATGGAGTTGAGCTTCACCGTTGCAGACACATCGCCGTCTATGAGGTTCAGGAACTTGCCCGAGGCTTCCATCTGGCCATAAGAGGGCATGCCGGAATACTGGAGCGTATACGGTCCCAAATCAGAACTCACCGTAGCCGAAACGGACTTGCCCGTAGGAGCGAGGCTTCCGTCGTCAAGGAAACTGAGTTTTACGGAGGAGCCCGTCTTGAGGGGGCCAAATTCGCAAACGCCCGTAAGCGAACCGCTGTAACCACCATCCGGAGGAGGTTCGTCCGGAACAAGAATGGTCGTGTCGTGCGCGACCGGGGCATGCGACTGCGCTCCCGTATCGACAGGCGTTATTCCGGGATTTCCCTGGCCCGGATCTTCGGGATTCAGCGGAGTCTCGTTTCCAGGATCGGCGGAACTGGAATCGTCGGAACAGGCGATAAACGCTGCAGGGGAAAGCAGCATGGCAGAAAAAAGCATCGCCAGGAATGAGAATTTGCGGATAGACATAGGAACCTCGCTCTTTATACCCAAAAAATACTTTCAAAACGCGACTTTAAGCGTTATTTTCGAGGCACAAAACGTTTACTATTGTTACCAAGACAACGTTTTTCAATAAAGCGTGTTCTGCGTCACTTTGACGGCAGGGCCTGCGCCATCATGGCGCGCATAGACGGCCATTTTCGTTTTTTCTATATTTGTGCCCGCAAATTAAACACAAAGAGACACAACTATGGGAAAATCACTCTATCAGAAGATTTTTGAGAGCCACACGGTAGCAAAGCTCCCGAGCGGCCAGTGCCAGCTCTTTATCGGGCTCCACCTCTGCCACGAAGTCACCAGCCCCCAGGCCTTCGCACAGCTCCGCGAAGAAGGCCAGAAGGTGCTCTTCCCGGAACGCACGTTCGCCACGGTGGACCACATTAT
>Ga0310786_10005252_pt1 | contig 17688 bp, 29 predicted proteins | sample AusTroGonzalo_MG_FD_203881 | JGI IMG/M metagenome (GOLD analysis project Ga0310786, IMG submission 203881) | Bovine rumen microbial communities from tropical cattle in Woodstock, Queensland, Australia - Gonzalo_03 (v2) (version 2) | ecosystem: Host-associated > Mammals > Digestive system >... | reverse complement strand
GCCCAGCAGCAAAGCAAATCAGCGTACGCATCATTAAGAACTTTAAGAGCCTAGAAGATTGCAAGACCAACGACGAGGTTAGCGAACTTTGGACTGGCCTAAGCGCAAGCGCATACCAGAGCCGCTACGGCATCGCATTTAACGAATAATCACTTAATCAAATAACTTAATGGAGAACTCACAAATGACTATTGAAGAACTTATCGCAGACAAACTCGACGGCATGACATTCGATACCGAAGAGGATATGCTTAACTATGTCGCTACGCTCTGCGACGACATGGTTGCAAGCATTGGCACATTCCAGCGCAGGTTTGAAGCAGCACCACGCCGCAATGCAGACGAATGCAGCATAGATGTAGAGGAATACATCGAGGCAGACCGCAAGGAAGAAGAGGCGGCAAATGAAGAATGGTAATTTAGAAGAAGATTTGGCCAACGCCGTGCAGGATTTGTACGGCGAGCCTACAATCTATGAAAGCGAGGAATAATGAAAAGCCCCTCGGATTATTTTGAGGAATATAAGCAGACCGCATGGGAAGTAGCACGAGGCGAATTTCCAAATGGCGCAGAAAGGAAGCGAAAACTAAAAGAGTTGCGCTTAGATTACGCAACGGTAATGCACCTTGTAGATTCGATAGTTGGCATTGACAGAGATATAGATTACTGGAGAGAACATAAAATAGGAAAGAGAGGAACAATGAGCGAAGCGGAAATCGTGATGGTATTAAAAGATTTATTCTCTGATTATGGAGAGCATGTTAACCTTACTCGTGGCGAAAGACACAAAGTTGAAATGTGGCTTGAAGAGAGGTACTTGGAGACGCAGAAGAACGAGGAGTAAGTTTAACAACTTGGTGCGTCCATAAGGGGATTGTGAAAGACCAAACAACAACGCATGGGTTTTTATTATTTTTTTGACATGCGTGGCTAAATGACATAAGAGAGCATGAACCTCACGGAGAAAGCTGCTGGCGTATCTCCTATTGCGCCGAGCAGAGGTTAAATGAGCGAAAGTGGTGGCAACACTCCAAATAAGTCCACAGAGCTAAAGCCAAATAAAGATTAGCCCAACAAAATGGGCTATTTTTATTGACATTTGCTTATGGGTTGTATAGAATAAAAGTAGCAACCATTAGCAAGAAAGGAGAAAATGGTAGAAGAATTAAAAGCAGAAAGAGCCAAATACCACGACAGACCAGAATGGTCGTACAGTCAAATGAAAGTGATATTGGATTCTGGAATAGACTATGCGGTGGCAGCGAAGAGAAAGTTATTGCCCGCACCAGAGTCCAAAGCCATCGACATTGGCACATTGGTACACCAGGCAATACTAGGGGGAGACGAGCAATTTGTGATTTCGCCTTACGACAACTTTAGAACTAAAGCTGCGCAGGAATGGCGAGACCAGCAGTTAGAGATGCAGCGAATCGTAATCAAGAAAGAGGATTCCGACATCATTAACCAGATTGCGGCGAACATTAAGAACCACCCATTGTATAACAAATACTTGGGTAAAGGGAAGAAAGCATTTCACGAGCTAGAACTTACGGCTAAGGCCGATGGCGTTGCGCTACGAGGCAAAGCAGATTATCTGCGCATATTGCCGAGCGGCGGTCTAATCATTACCGACATCAAGACTACGGCAAAGTTCGACGAGTTCTTCCGCAAGGCGCAATGGTCTCATTACGACCTACAAGCTGCCGTGTATTCGCTAATTGGTACGCAAGCCACCAAATCAAAGCAAGAGCTTACAAATTACTATTTCTGCGTGGCAGAGACGGTAGCACCTTTCAGAGTCCAGTTTATGCACGCAAGCCTAGAGTTTGTAGAGGCTGGAGAGCGCAAGTTGCGCAAGTGCCTGGACGAGATTAAAGAGTTTGGCGACAGAGAGCCTAACTTTCTATTAGAAACAGTAAGAGAACTAGGAGATTATAGCCTATGAGCAACAACAATCAAGTACAACTATATGTGCGCAATGAGGGCGTGCAGAAGCGCATTTCAGAGCTTTTGGACAAGCGTGCGCCACAATTTACCACGAGTCTTGTAACGGCCGTGAACGAAAACGCAAAGCTTGCAGAATGCGAGCCACAGAGCGTCCTTAACGCAGCATTAACAGCAGCAAGCATGGACTTGCCGATTAACCAGAACCTAGGCTTTGCCTATCTGATTCCGTATAACACGAAGAGCGGCAATGTCTGCCAGTTCCAGATGGGCTACAAGGGCTTTATCCAGCTTGCACAGCGTTCTGGCTACTACAAGACGATAAATGTTACGGATATTCGCAAAGGCGAGATTAAGGGTCGTGATAGGATTAAAGGCACTATCGAGTTCGACTTTATCGAGGACGACAAGAAGCGTGATAAAGAGCCTATCGTAGGCTATGTGGCATACTTTGAGCTTCTAAACGGATTCGAGAAGATGCTATACATGAGCGCAGAGCAAATCGAGCAACACGCCAAGCGATTCTCGAAGAGCTACAAATATGGTGGCGGTCTATGGAAAGACGATTTTGACAGCATGGCCAGCAAGACCGTCCTCAAGCAACTTATCAGCAAGTTTGGGCCTCTAAATACGCAGCTGCAAGAGGCTGTCATTAAAGACCAGACAGTTGACGGCGAATATGTAGACAATCCAGCATATAGCGAGCCAGTCGTCGTAGAAAACGCCGAAATGGGCAGCTCTGAAGAATCATTTACAGATACGAATATTGTAGAAGCAGAAGAATCTGCATAATTTCGCAAAAAAGTCCGAAAAACCTATTGACTTTGCTTATGGGTAGGGTTTATACTCTAACTATAAGCAAAGCAAGAAAGGACAACAAAATGGAAGAAATCTACAAAGCAATCAAGCAGCTCAAGCAAGCTATGAAGAATGTAGACAAAGCAGAGGAAAACGCATTCCGCAATCGCAAACATGTTGCAGCCGATGCACTTGAGAAAGCATCGCTCGACATCGCACTAATCTGCGACAACCTAAAAATCGCAAACGAAATGGCAATGACTAAGAAAGGATAAAAATGACAATCAAGCTTAAAAATGGGATTGTCCTAAAGGACATCGAATCTATCGTATATAAAGACAATGGCAGGTGTTGGTGCGAAACGGCGAAAGCCAAGCGTACGGCATTTAACAAAGACGACATTGAACTAATCATTGGAAATGGAAAAGAATGAAACTTAAAACTAAAACTGGCAAAGTCTACATCTTCGGTTCGGTAACGAACCAAGGTGCAGACGGAATCTGCCTAGAAATGAAGAGCGTTATTAACAACAAGCTTGTTAGCCGAAAGGTAACCTACCCGACATGGGAGAAGCTATTAGAGAGGCTTAATACGCTAGAGGAGATTTACTAATGAGCGTAATTTTACTAATCATTCTACTTTGGCTACTAGCCGTACTACTATTTAACAACGACAGGAGAAAGTAATGTGCAAGATTGAGGTAAGGCACGAGGGCGAAGCTCAAAAGATTGAGATTAGCCGAATCCGTGCAGAGGTTGGCCGCAAAGGGGGACTCGCAAGAGTTCCCAAAGGATTCGCCAAAATGAATCCAGAACGCCGCCGAGAGATTGCTATCAAGGCATCACAGAAAGCTGCTCTTATTCGCAGCGCAAAGGCTAAGAAAGAGGCATAGAATGATTGAAATCCGTGCGCCTAGATACCACGACCGAGTGGTTCTCATAGCAAAATACAAAATAACGCCTGGGTATCCAGTAAAAATCAAAATATTGTATGGAGCATACAAGGGCGAGTACAACATACCATCAAAGGTGCTGTACCAAAGCCCAGTAGAACCTATGACTACTCGCAATGGCAATGTAATAGCCATGAAAGCCGTGCCGCTAGACGCATTGGAGAGGATAGACAATGGAAATCAAGAAGATTAAGCAAATGCTAACCGAATGGAACGCTACACGCAGTATTAGCCTCGGAAGCGAAATATTAGAACAGTTAGTTAAGGATTTTGGAATCAAGGGGAAATAATGGAGCTAACAGTAGACGACTTAAAGATTATCGAGAAAGCATTGCAGGGATTCGTCCTCGCAAAGAAGAATGCCATTGTGCAAGCAGAGAGCATGACAGAAACCGTAACGCACGCCAAAGACCTTGAAAAGACCGCAGCATTGCTCGATAAGATTCAAAGTGTAACATATACGAGGGCGGACAATGACGAAGAAAGCATTGCGGAAGAAACAACGCAGGAAGAGGAATAAGCAAAAAGGTGGCGACAAATGAACATTTACATATTCGATATAGACGGTGTTCTCGCCGACCTAAGACATAGGCTATGCTATAAAAACCGTGGGGACTTTGATATGTTCTACGAGGATAAAAAGGTACTAGCAGATGGGCTTATACAACCTGGTAGAGAGCTTTTCCGCATTATGAACCAAGACGGAATCGTAGTGTATGCTACTGGTAGGCCAGAGAGAACCAGGCAAACCACAATCGAATGGTTGCACAAGAACAGATTTCCTATGCGAGCTTTGCTCATGCGTAAGGACGGCGACTTTAGACCGTCCCCAGAGATTAAGGTTGAGCAAGTGAGAGAGGTACTCGAAAGCTTCAAAAACATCGACAAAGTGTGGTTTATCGACGACGACCCAAGGAATGTAGCTGCGGTCGAGGAAGCGTTCCCAGAAAAAGCAAAGATTAAGGTAAATGGATTAGTTTATGGTACAGAAAGGTTCTAAGAAAGTTCCGATAGAAGATGTGGAGTGCGAGATATTCGTAAAGGAGCTTGAGAAGAACTATCCAGACATCAAGTTCTCGCACATAGCCAACGAATCACGCTCTGGCGGGCAATACGCAAAGATTCGTGGAGCAAAACTTAGAAGAATGGGACAAAGACCAGGAATGTGGGACTACGAGCTATTTATCCCAGTCTATGACATAGATGGCGAGGTAGGCTCATACCAGGAAATCCGAATTGAAATGAAACGGCAAAGAGGCGGTGGCTCTACTACCTCTAAAGACCAGAAAGACTGGGGAAAGGTCTACGACCTGGCTGGAATCCCTTGCAAGGTTTGTTTCGGAGCGAAAGAGGCTCTGGAATATGTGGCACAAATCGTGCTACAATGTAATGCGTAAGGACTTTGGAGCAAATGCGATATGTTCCAAAGTCGTTGCTCGACCTAATGTAAAAAGTGCGCTTTGTTATAACGGCGCATTTTTTGCTATAATGATGGCAAAGAGGATATTAAAATGCCATACCCACTACCACTCACAAGAACAGAAGCTTATTTAGCTTACAAGGCTGGTGTAATCCAGCAATCAGACTTAAAGCCATCTCTAGCCATACCACGCAACGGCATCGACGCATGGTTAGCATATTGGACAGGACTGACTAAGAAATACCCTACAAAAAATGTAGGGAAGAACCTATTTGACGTGCATGCAACGCCGTTCAAGCTTAATAATGTTACATGCACCGTAGAGGACGACGATGTTGTAATTGTACATACGACTGGTTCTTCGCAATATAATTTCGCCCAATGGAACTTATACAACCTAGAAAGAGGCAAAGAGTACACTCTTTCTTTTGAAAGTGTGGAATGTAATGTGGGAGACCCTACTGGACGAGTGCTGTTTGTCGGATACTACAAACCAGGCAGCGCAAGCTATACGCAGATAGGATACGTTGATTACCCAGAGACAAAATACACTTTTACAGTCCCAGACGATGCCGAAGCGATTGGCGTGTTTTTGTACGCTAGAGGGCATAACACATATACATATTCTGGCGTTATGGTGGAAGCTGGTAGCGAGCAAACGCAGTACGAACAATACACAGGAGAGCCTAACATTCTCCAGGAAGAAGAGGCGTATATCGCCTATCTAAGTGGCGTTGTTAGCGAATACCCAGAGAAATGCTTGCGCCGTGTTGGTGCATATTTGCGCTATCTTATTTCTGCACGCTGGGGTAGACCAGACCACCCATTGAATCGTGAAGAGCTTTATCTTTCGCTTATTAAGACGCAGGTAATACCATCTGGCAATCCTAGCTCCGACATTGAGATTGACGGAACATGCAAGGCTGCGTTTCAAGATGTTAAGGTATATGGCAATACTAAACAAAACAGCTATACTGGCAAAAACTTGTTTGAATGTGAGATTTATATAACCTCTAAAAATGGCGTGTCTTTCGAGTATGTAGATGGCGGTATTATCCACGCTTACGGTCAGCCGACATCAGAATGGATACCATGCTCACTAAACTATAATGAGGGCGTAAGGGATATGCCAGTACCAGAGGGTACTACATTGAGCTTGGCTAGTGAAGCGAGCGGGCCAGGGTATTTAAGCCTTACGGTTCGTGTAAGAAATAAGAATACCCCGACTGACGATACGGACGACTTGTCGACTGGTACTAGGACGAAGACTACGACCAAAGACAACGACTACATGATGCTCTATTTGCGTGTCGACACGACTAAATACCTTGATGCCTACATAAAGGTGCAAGTAACAGCCTCGGACACGCCAGACTACGATTATGAACCGTATGTAGGCGGCATAAAAAGCCCAAGCGAGTTTTACCAGCAAATTGTGGAAACCGTAACTGGTAGACAATCTATTAAGGTAACTGGCGGTAAAAACCTATTTAATAAAAACGACTACGAGACGATAAATTGTTACCTTAACAATAGCCAGAAGCTCGTCTATGCGACAGGCGTAAGAAGCGTTATTATGAGATGCTTGCCTAATACCACTTATACCGTCTCTAAGACAAATGCTGGTACACAGCCTAGGTTTTGTATTTATACCACTACAAATAGGCCAGAGCCTCTTATGACAGCAAATGTCGTAGTCGGTACTGTTACTGGTAAGGACGAAGCAACAAGCTACACTATTACTACTGGGCCTAATGACGAGTATATGCTTGTATTCCTATGGATTAGCTCTACTGACATTACCTTAGAAGATGTTGTAAACACATTGCAAATAGAGATTGGAAACCAAGCCACAGAATATTCTGACTATATTGGCTCTGAATATGAGATTAACCTAGGCAAGAATATCGCAGACATGTCCACATACAACTATGGCAATATTCTCGCAGATGGTACTGTTACCGAAAGCACGGATTTTTGCCGCAGCAACATGTTCCCGATTGAAGAGGGTGCGATATATTCCGTGTGGGTAGACAACGCCCAGGAGACAGATAAAGCTATCCGTGTCGCATTCTATGATGGGCATAAGCAATTTATGGATAGGCCTAGTATTATCCCAGGCGAGAGCGGCTATGTTACGGCTGGCGCGCCAGATGGTGCTAAGTACATCGCAGTAGCATTCGCAATTAGGGCAGGAATGCACAGAGTGCAAATTGAGGCTGGAGATAAGTTTACTGGTTACGCCGAATATTTCAAGCCTATTGAGCTTTGTAAACTTGAGGGTAAATCCGACTATATTTATAAAGTAGACGGAGTTTGGAAGATACATCGTGAGACATATATAGATGTTCTTGACGGCTCTGATGACGAAAACTGGTATAGGAGTAGCGGCGCATTTAAGTGTAACAACCTTAGCCAAAATGGAACTGCGGCTAGACCGTCTCTCGGCTGGCCAGATATGAGTGCCGAATACTATTCGTATAATGTCCCTAGCAGCACCCATGGCTATATGGGAGAAGCATATTGTAGCGGATTCACGAGCGGCAAAGCATGGGAAATCGTAGCGGCCGTAAACAAGAGCGGTAGATTTGGCCTAGGCGCAGTCGATACGGCTGGCGGAAACTCGTCCATATATATCGACTCAATCCAAGACGTTACCATAGAGCAGTTTAGGGAGTATCTTGCTGCTGCACCAATCGAGCTTGCGTATGTCGTACAGACACCGTACGAGGAAACAATCACGAACCAAGCTTTGATAGCACAGCTAGAAGCGTTGCAGAATGGCGGTGCAGAAGATGGCATGACGGTCATTCGTTTGACGACATCTTACCCGAACCTACCAGCTTTGCTCTATGTAGAAGCACCAAAATACGAGTAAAATATACATAAGCTATGTATCCAAGAACTGCCTACTGGCAGTTTTTTGGTATAATCAAGATATAACTAACGAGGACACGACCATGGGTTGCTCTGGCAAGAAAAAAGGCAAGAAGAAATAAAGTGCTAAAAAATGTGCATTTAATGGTGTTTTTTACGATTTTTCCGCAAAAATCGCTGTTAAATGTATAATAAAAACTACGATAGTGCCATGTGTACTAATCGTTATAAACCGCCTCAAGAAGATTGCAGAAATGTGGTCGTAAGTGGTGGTTTTTGTTATAATAAAGACGGATAGGTTTTGCTGCCTATGCCTAACTCGGTAAGTTCGCCGAGGGGAGTTAGCCGTGCTTCCTTATGCAGTAATCGGTAAATCTATCTTACCAGCGTCTATCGTGTGGGGATAGTGCCGCTCTTCGGGGCGGTTTTTTGTGGTATGTTGGTGTCATAGATGTCGCCAACATTGTATAATTACATTGCGAGCTATTTATGGTATTATAGAGCGCAGGACAGAGGCAATATCCTATGTACAAGCCTTGAGTTCGGTCGATTCTCTAAAATCGCCGCCAAAATTGAAACTTTTACCAGAGGTAGACTCTGGTTTTTTGGTATTTTATGAAAAAAGTCGAAAAAGGTATTGCATTTGCTTATGGGTGGGTGTAATATAAAGATAACTAAGCAAGAAAGGAGCTACAAAAAATGAACTACTACGGAATCGTAAGAAGAATCTACAAAAACAACGGCAAGATGCCATACGAGACAATCGTAATGCCAAATCTATTCAAAACATTTGAAGAGGCGGTAAGGTTCGCAAAACATGACAGCGACCAAAGCGGATTGCGCTACGGATACCAATGGATTAACGAGACAACCCAACTCGAAACGCAGCACAACAGCAAGACTGGCAAAGACACTATCTACCGCCACGAGTGGGACATCGAAAAATATCAAGTCGAGGGCGAATAATCGCCCTCTAAAGAAAGGAGAACAAATGAAAACTAAGAAGATTTACTACTACACGCTAGAGTCTATGGACGGCCGAGTATATTTCGGCACTAGCACGAAGAGACTAGCCAAAAAGCACTACGCAGAAGCAAGCAACGAGGGAATCTGCTACAAGCGATTGGTAGGAGACAACAGATATAAAAAGTTTATGTTTATGTGGTAAGGAGAAAAGCAAATGAACGCAATGACCAGTAACATTTATTACAATCCAGTCACGCACACTACGCAACACCAAACGGACTATGTGCAGGAATGCTTGGTAGAACGAGACAACCAAGAGATTATGCAGAAATATCTGCGAGGCGAGCAGCTGACCGAAGAAGAATCCAAAACCGTGTCGGATTGCGCAACAGAGAAGAAAGAGAGCGAAGATACGGCAATCAAAATCACGCTTATAATCATTGGAGTGGTAGTGTTAGCTTTTGTAATATTTTTAATAGTAAACGCAGTAACGGGGTACTGGTACTAGAATGAGCAGATGGGAACTATTGAGGCTCGCATGCGAAACCTTGCAAGGCAAGTACGGTAATGGTAGAGAGCGAGAGATACGCTTACCTAATTACGAAGCTGTGCAAGAAATCATAAACTGCGTCTTAAAGCACGAGGATAGGGAGTCGTACGAGACGGAGTGCAGCAAAGAGAATATAAGAGCCGCGCTAGAAGCAATTAAGGGGGAGAATGAAGAAAAATAAGAATAAAGACGATGGAGATGGAATATGGAGAAATAAGAATGGCGACTGGGTGTACTACTGTGATGCTTGGCCATGGGACAAAGAAAGACATGTGGAAATGACATATATCATAGATGGCCATATACCAAGAGCGTTGGCCTTAGAAATCGGAGAGAGGAAATGGAACGAGGAACTAAGGTATTACGAAAGAATGAAATACGACGAGGAGTTTAGAGAGGAGATAGAGAATGAAAATAAAGGTCGATAAGGAAGAGTACGAACTCCTAATCGAGCGAGTCAGAGAGCTTGAAAAACACAGAGAGGCAGAGTGGGAGCATTTTAGGAGACTAGAAAATCATTTGCAGAGGTACATGGAAGATTACTTTGAGCATAAATGTATGACCGTGATGGTCAAGAGAGATAGAAATATGATTATGGCAGAGGTTCGTAAGAATGTCATGGATAGTCTGTTTAAGGAGAAAGAATGAAAGAGTATCTATTCAGAATATGGAAAGGAGACGAGCTTTATTTCTCTTATTATGTATTTGCGGAAGATGTAAGAACCGCAATTTGGAAAGCAATGACTTATCTCGGCGATAAAAATGAATTAAATATGGAAAGGCTATATCATGCAGAAGCAGTCAAGGAACTCACGGGCGGGAATGGCGTTCTGACGACTACTATTCCGATTACTAGGGGAGAGGAGAAAGAATGAAATACGAACGAACTAACGGCGAAATGCACAATATAGAGCCAACTATCCTAAGCAAGACGGCAGCAGAACAGATTGACGACTACCAAATGAAAATCTATGAGATTATGAAGCATGTCTATCCAGAGATGGTTGGCTATACGGCAGATTGCCACGAGTGCAAGACTGAAGATGGCCAGTTTGATGTACATACGAGGTTCTTTATGCACAGGCCAGAGGAGATGGAAGAGGAAAGGGAACAGGATAATGAGGCATAGCTTGTCAGACTTGATAGCGGCGCATAGATTTTATTCAGAAAAGCTAGAAGCGGTAGAATCTGAAACTCTATCAGAATACCAACTAAGAACTTGCGACTGTGGTATTAGCCAGCAAGAGTTCGAGAGCCTTAAAGCGGAAAGGATTAACGCATTGCAGTCGAAAATAGATGGGCTAGAATATTTTATAGATTATCATGTAACAGGAATGCACGCGGAAAAAGAGGGATAACACATAGCCAGCAACACGCTGGCTTTTTTGGTATAATTTAAGTGTAAACATTAAGCAGAAAGGCCACAGCCAATGCAAGATTGTGTAACAGCCATAGAACTCTTTGCTGGGATTGGTGCTTTTAGCAAAGCTCTTACTAATCTTGGCGTAAAACATAAAATATTAGATGCGGTCGAAATAGATAAATATGCCGTGCAAAGCTTCAACGCTGTCCATGGTACTAATTTTGAGCCACAAGATATAACTAAATGGGATAAGACATTCGACGAGCCAGTAGATTTTATAATGCACGGTAGCCCATGCCAGGACTTTAGCGTAGCTGGTCGACAAGCAGGTGGAGACAAGGGTTCTGGCACTCGTTCAAGCCTAATGTACGAAACGCTGCGCATTGTGGAGAAACTCAAACCAAAGTGCGTGGTATGGGAGAATGTAAAGAACCTACTGTCGCCAAAGCATAGGCACAATTTCGATGCTTATCTGCAAGCAATGGCGGATTTGGGATACCATAGCAATTACCAAGTTCTGAACGCACGAGATTTTGGCGTTCCACAGAACAGAGAGAGAGTCTTTACTGTGAGTATAAGAAAAGACTTAGAGGACGAGTTTATGGCGTTTGGATTCCCAGAGAAGAAACCGCTCACGGTAAAGCTAAAAGACTTGCTAGAAGATAGCGTAGACGAAAAATACTATGTTTCTGACAGAATGTTGGATTATTTTATGGGCGTGAACCAAAAGCCGAGCAAGTTCCCTCGAAAAGAGAGGTTTATGTCTAATATATTCCGCAAGAACCAAGATATTGCGAATAGCCTAACTACCAACCAAGGGAATAGACCGACGGACAATTTCGTGCTAGAGCCAGTCTGCGTCGCTTCGAGAGGTAGAGGGGAGAATAACGAGCAACACCTTGAGCCACGCAGAGATGGCGTAACAAACACCATTACTACGGTTCAGAAAGACAACTATATTTATGTCCCTAATCGTTTGCGCAAGCTAACACCGAAAGAATGTTGGCGTTTGATGGGTTTTGAGGATAGCGATATTGAGAAAGCTGAAAACGCTGGGGTTAGCAAAACGCAACTATACCACCAAGCAGGTAATAGCATTGTCGTAAACTGCATTCAAGCTATTGTGGGTAATGCGATAGGAGCTTTGTATGGCAAATAGAGATTCCCAAGACTCTGGGAAAAAGGATTATGTTGTAGGAAAGGGGAAGCCACCTAAAAATCGCCAATTTGGGCAACCAGATGGCAATAAGAGGGGTAGTGGCTTCTGGAGTAAAGAGGACACGCCACGCTATAAGCTGGAGCGCATGATTACTATGGGAGATGCCGAGCTAGAGGCTATCATAAACGACCCAGACGCTCCTACATTCGAGAAAGCCATGGCAGACATCATTATCCAGGCTAAGAGCGACTGCGACAAAGAGGGCGTTAAAAGACCCGCTCAGATGCGTTTTAAGGCCATTTCCGACATGATAGACCAGATATATGGCAAGCCAGCGCAAACGACCGTAAATGTGGACGCTGGAGACCACGAAGAGGCCAAGGCGTTTATTAGAGGCGTATTTATACCATAGGAGCGACATGCCAGAGGTATTTACCAGAGACGAGGAAGAGGTAGCCAAGGCAAAAGCTGCTGGCTATTGGACTCCGTTGCCAGGGCCTCAAACATTAGCTTGCCAATTAGCCATGGGAGAGCCTCGACATCGTGAGATTCTTTTTGGTGGAGCACGAGGCCCAGGTAAAACAGAGTGGTCTATCGTTGTAATGGCAGAGAGAATCCAGAACCCTCATTACCAAGGGCTAGTTTTGCGTAAGAACGCAGACGACCTTACAGACTACTGCGTGCGCTGTGAAGAGATGTACCAGTTCGCCAATGTCGTTGTTAGGCGTAATCCTATGGTGCTTAGGTTTGGCACGAATGCGCTCCAAGCAAAGGGCGCAATGATTCGTGGTGGGCATTTGCACGATAAAACATCGTTTATTAAGTACCAGGGTCAGCAGTTTAGCCGCATTGCTATCGAGGAGCTTACGCAGATACCTAGCGAGCTTCTATACAAGCAAATCATGTCCTCGTGCCGCTCTAAGTACAAAGAGCTAAAGCCACAAATGATTCTAACAGCCAACCCAGGTGGCGTAGGCATGGGCTGGGTTAAACGCCGATTCGTCGAGCCAGTAGACAAGAACCAAGACGAGTACACAGAGACCGTGCTAGACAACGGCGACATTCTTATTGAGTCCGCCCGTGTTAAGTGGTGGCAGAAGCAATATGTCTGGACAACGACCAAAGGCCAGAAGCGCATAACCGTTTGGAACGACATCTACGACAAAGAGGAAGAGACCTGGCGTTGTTTTATTCCAGCGACCATCGACGACAACCCTATTTTGACTGACAACGACCCAGACTACATGAAAACGCTTGAGGGCTTGAAAACGACCGACGAAGCCTTGTATAACGCATGGCGACATGGCGACTGGTCTGTATTTGCTGGGCAGGTGTTTACAGAGTTCGACCGCAGCAAGCATGTTATTAGCAATTTTGCCGAGATTGGCACGACCAGCAAGCAGTTTAATGAAGCAGTTAAGATTATCTCCATGGACTGGGGTTACTCTGACGATACGGCAATCTATTTCACAGCGTTTATAGACGGTAGGCCAGTTACATACAAGGAAATGTTCGGGAATCAGAAGCTCGCCTCGGAGTGGGGTAAGGAAATCCGAGAATACATCGAGCGTGGCGACCAACGCATAGACTATTTTATTTATCCGTCGGATATGCAGGACGAAAAGAATGGTAAATCCTCGCCTATTGACGATATTATGGAAGAGCTGAACAAATTGCCGCCAGATATGCAGCCAATTATGCGCATGATGTCTCGTGAGGCTGGCTCTAGGGCTATTAGACAGCATGCAACGCACAAATACCTAAGAGCAGAGCCATGCGCCAAGATATTCAAGTCATGCACCAACCTAGTGAGAGTATTGCCAGAGCTTGTCTACGACGAAACACGCAAGGAAGAGATAGACACTAACACAGACCACGAGCTGACGAACCCATATGACGGCTGGAGTTACGGTTTGAGGTGGCTTGCAGAGCGAAAGACTGGCGAGCTAATCCACAAGTCCGAGCTTGTCGGCGGGAATCCAGTAAAGCGTGGCATTATGCACAATAGCACCATGGCAGAGGCAGGTATCGACCCAGCAGAGTTGTTGCGCAAAGCGAATAGACCAAAATCTCGTGATTGGAAGATTTCGTGATATACTAGATGTATAAAGCGGTTACGCTTTAGCACATAAATCATTTTTGACCTGGCAGAGAACAATATCATAAAGTTTTTTATACTCCCAAAAATAAGCTTTTTATCTCTGTCTATTAAACACTATTCAGACCTCTAGTCTCTCACACCATTACTAGAGGGAAAACAAAAATGCTTATGCTAAAAGTAGCCGCCATTCCTCGCAGTTATGGCGGTTTTTTGAGCGTGATATAATATAAGCATGAAGAACAACAAGCCAATCACTATACTACTCTACGAGAACGACCTACCAGGTCTCCGTGAGATACATTGCGTTAATTGCCGCCGCTTGTTGTGCAAAGTAAACTCCGATGTTAAGTCTATCATTCTCGGCGATGGCTACGACCCAGAAGAGCATAGAGAGATTGTCTCTGGCATGAATGTCGTCGAGCAAAAGTGCCGTGGTTGCGAGTGCATATATAAGTTCTTGTTCCAGAAATAGCTCTGATGCTACAATAAAAGTAGCAGAATAGCCGCACCTTAAACGATTGGAAAGGGGGATTATGTATGTATATCCTGGTAGAGTTTTATATCTGTCTCGACTCTAAGAAGCTGTACAGAGAACTCGAAAAGTACAACATGAATGTAACTGACATGGGCGACGGAAAAGTATTTGCCTACGGCGAAAACAAGACTGGCGAGCAGGTTGCCATTATCCTCTCCATCTGTGATAGATACGGCAGATACTCGCATGTGTCTATCGACAAAGGGGGTAACGAATGTGGCAAAGAAGAGGAAAAAGAAGCCTAACTACTCCTTGCTCGATTTCCACCATCTGCTGTTCCAAGGCAGACATTGGAAACAGGGTTACGCAAAGCTTCTGCGTGAACACCCTTACATGGGCAAGAAGATTCCGCAAGCAACATTACACAGAGAGATACACGCCAAAATCCACGATATTCCTACTCCGAATGGAGCAGAGTGCAAAGCCGCTTATCTGAAGCTTATTGAGCTTGAAGAGCAAGGGCTGATTGACATCGTGAATGACCCAATCGAAAAACGCCTGGATTTCCTTATCGACTTATGGGCAGACAAATGCCCAGCAACCGTGGCAATCCTGGCATGGCAGCGAGAAATCGTGGCCAAGTTTTATGGGGGTGGCTGATGCCGCCCTCTTTTTAATGCTCTACCTCTGTTAAGGTAAGAAATGCGATTATGCTATAATGTCGTTAAGGAGAAGCCATGAACGACGACGAGAAAGAATACATCGGCGCAGAAACAGGACTCGTAGAAGAGATGCCAGTCTTGTCATTAGATGTGCCAGATAGAGAACTTATCCAAAACTTTAAGAGGTGGGAGAAAGAGGCAATCGCCTACTGGAACGACCCAAAGGGCTACAACCTCGAAGAGAAGCGTAAAAAGAACTGGGATTACTACCTAGGCAAGCAGCTCGACAAAACGAAGCTCTACAACTACCAAGTTCCGTTTATCGACAACGAGTTGTTTATCGCAACAGAGACGGTTACAGCTTACACTACTAGCCAGAACCCATCGGCAGAGGTCTTGCCAGAGAATGATTCGCAAGACTCCAAGACCATGGCTGGAGAGCTTGAATGGGCTTTGAATATCCACAGCCAGAAGCACGAGCTTGCCACGAAGCTTGAGCAGGTAGAGCGTGCCATGTACATGAAATATGTCGGCGTTCTAAAGCTCGTCTGGGACGACGAAAAGAACGACATCGTGCCAACTGTTGTAGACCCAGAAAAGATTGTCTTTGACAAGGGTTGCCGCCAGGGAGAGAACCCATTGTTTATTAGCGAGTTGCGAGAGGCTACCTTGCAGCAGATTATTAACATGTTCCCAGACAAAAAGGACAAAATCTTTGAGAGCCTAGAGCGTGTGCGCATGACACCAAAGCTCGCCAACTCTATCTATACCTACAAAGAGGTATGGTTCACGCAGATTGACGAAGAGGGCGAAACAGAGTGCGTTGCGTGGTACATGGGCGATGTCTTACTAGACAAGGCGAAGAACCCTAACTATCTCTACACAGAGGACGGCGTTCAAATCTCAAACTACTTGCCAAGCCCACAGAAGCCATATATCTTGTTTAACTACATGAACGATGGCTCGCATGTAATCGACCAGACCTCTCCGTTTGAGCAAGCTATCCCTATGCAGGATATTCTCAACAAGCGTGGTAGGCAGATTGTAGAAAACGCAGACACGGCTAACAGCATTCTAGTCTTGCGTAGTACGGCTATCACATCAGACGAAGCCGAGAACATCACGAGAGACCCTAACCAGATTCTCTTGCTCACGGCAGACCCTAAAGAGCCTATCAGCAACGCTTACGGCGCAATCGAGCCGCACCTACTCCCGAACTATGTCTTAAATGACAAGCAAGACATTAAGAATACGATTCACGAAATCATGGGTACGCCATCGCAGTTCCGTGGCTCTAACACGAGCAAGGATTCTACGCTTGGCGAGACGCAGATTGTTACATCGCAAGCTTCTGGCCGCCAGGACGCAATTATTCGTGCACTAGAGCGTGGCCTAGACCGCTACTACAAGCTCCTCGTCCAGTTTATGAAAGTCTGGTACGATAAACCGCATTACTTTGCCTCTAGGGACAATGACGGCAAGTTTATCTCGGTAGAGCTTAGCCGTGCTAGGATTCCAGATGTCGCTTATGTCTCTGTCGAACATGGCACGACCATGAAGCAAGACAAGTACCGCCAAGAGAACCTCGCAATGATGCTTGCACGCCTTGGCTTAACTGACCCTTACAACTTGTTCAAGGACTTGGGCATGAAGAACGCAGACCAGCGTTACGAAACGCTAGTTAAGTTCAAGATGTCTCCAGAATCGCTTAGCGAAGATGTGCGCCAAGAGCAACAGAACCGCCAGGCATACATCGACTTTGCATGTATTATGGGCGGCGAAGATGTTAAAGGCCATGACGATGTAGACGCAGAGCATATCCTTGCCCACCGTGCGCAGATTACAACGGATAGATTCCTATACGCCTCGAAAGACCGCCAACAGAAGATGCTCGCACATATCCAAGAAGAGGTGCAGCTCCTATCTAACCGTGTTAAGCTCCAAGAAGCTTCGATGCAGGGCTTACTGGTCGACCCTAACATTCCAGTTACGCCGACTATTCCAGAGCCTATGCCGCAGCAGCCACAAATGCCACCAATGGGCGGGCAACCAATGCCTACTGGAGACCAGCTAATGCAGCAAGGCGGAATGCCTACGCCACAAGCTCCGCAAGGCGGCGCACCAATGAATCCAGAGCAAGCCATTCCGCAGGTAGAAAGCATGCTACCGCAGAATAACCCAGGCATGCCTATGCAACCAGGTGTATAATAGAGGTGCGACAGTAATAGTCGTAAACTCGCAGTTGGCAAGAACCCACTCTCCCGCAGGAGTGGGTTTTGCTTTAGAATAGAATCATGGCGAAGAAATACTTACTCTACCTATTAAGGTGGCAACTATCAACTCCAATATTAGCGATTTGCTTGCACTTTCTAGCTGGTCTAGGGGAACTCTGGGCGACAATACTGGCTAACCTAATAGGCG
>Ga0310786_10005251_pt1 | contig 17690 bp, 21 predicted proteins | sample AusTroGonzalo_MG_FD_203881 | JGI IMG/M metagenome (GOLD analysis project Ga0310786, IMG submission 203881) | Bovine rumen microbial communities from tropical cattle in Woodstock, Queensland, Australia - Gonzalo_03 (v2) (version 2) | ecosystem: Host-associated > Mammals > Digestive system >... | reverse complement strand
ATCTGTGTTTACTCCAATATTAGGTAAGTATTTAACTATGAAGTATCTTGCCGATTATACTGAGGTGTTTGATCCGTTTTCTGGATTCTCAGGTAGATTATTAGGTGTGACATCAACGGGTAAACGATATATCGGTTCTGACTTAAATGCTGTAGCTGTAACTGAATCCAATCAAGTCATTCAGCACTTTGGATTAAATGCGACTATTACTCATAATGATATTTTTGATTATTCTAAAGCAGAATATCAGGCATTGCTGACTTGTCCTCCTTATGGAGATAAAGAAGTATACGCAAATGAAACTGTGTTTAAGTCGTGTGATGAATGGATAGATGAGTGCTTGAATCGCTTTGAGTGCAACCGATATGTGTTCGTTGTAGATAAGACCGATAATTATACTGAATATGTCACTGAAACCTTGCAATCAAGCTCTCACTTTGCTAATATTGAAGAATTAGTCATAGTCGTAGATAAAAAGACCACGTAATAAATAGCGTGGTCTTTTTATTTTTACATTTTAACCTTATATATTACTGATAGTAGCATAAGCCTGAGAAACTTATGCTGAAATTGAGGTTGACATAAAAATCAACAAACCACAAAAATCCAAATAAGATGGAGGTATGAGTTATGGCTTATACAGTAACTATTGTATATGCTGGTGTACAGGAGCCCGCGAGTATTCCTTTTGTAAGCCCCATTTGTGCTCAGTATGTACCTACTAATTCGTATGTAGACACAGCCGCTTATGATGGCACTGTTTACGATATGAACGTAAAGGGCTTTGGTGTTATTGATCTTGTAGAGCCTTATGCTACAACATCATTCCCTTATCCTGTACCGCTTGCACAGTTCAAGCTTGCAACCGTTGGTACAGATGTTCTTGATGATGATGATCAGCCTACTGGTGCAAAGACTGTTACATTTACAGTTGATTCTTATGCTGATGCTTTCTGGTATATGGAAGCAGGCAAGGCACTTGCTGACCAGGGATTCACTGTTACAGTTGAACCTGTAGAAGAGGGCTAAGATTCCCTATATTATTAGTTAGGAGGACTGAGTTGAAACTATGACAATGCAAGAGATAGTATCTCAGATCAGCTTTCAGCTCGGTCTGCCTACTAATAAAAATATCGAAAATGTAGATATTGAACAAGCGGTTAATATATCATTCACCGAGTTGAAACGATATATGAATACACCAACCCAAAAGACTGTACCTTATGCTCCGAGAATCGACTTAATTAAAGTAGGTATTAATACGGTAAAGGTACTTAATGTCCAAGCGGCTTATCCGAGAATAGGTTTAAATCTTACTTCTATTGAATCAGGTAATGTGTTTCAGGTAGCTGCGGCAGTCAATGTTTCAAGTGGGTTCGGACAAGGAAACACTTTGAATCTTGACCCTATAATGACACAGCTTTCCTATTCACAGGTAAGAAATTGCCTTGCTACTGATTTCCAGTGGGAGTATGATTTACCAAATCAGTGTGTATATTGTGCTCATAAGGCACCTATACCTGCGGTTGTTACTATTAGATATGTACCGATATTCAAAGATGTATCGGAGATAACTAATAACACTTGGATTAATTATCTTATCCGCTTATCAGTTGCATATACCAAAATCGCATTAGGTAGATCCCGAAGCAAGTACAGTATTGAGGGTTCAAATGTTACTCTCGATGGAGAAATCCTTTTAAATGAGGGTAATGCAGAACTTGAAATCATACACAATGAACTTGGTGTCAAGAGCAGTAAGTTAGTTGTGTTGAATTGATACATCAAAAAAATCTTATAAAGGAGGAAATGACAGTATGAAGCTCAATAAGAATCGCAAGCCTATGACAAAGAAACCTGTAAAGGCTGAGACTGATATCGCTCCCGATGCAGCTGACCTTCTCTTTGAGGCAGAGGATGTTGCACAGCTTGTAGCTGAGATTACAGGCGAGGATGTAGAGGTTACTGCTGATGAGAATGAGGTTACTTTTGCTGTAGCAGGTGAAGAGTTCACTTGTTCCGCAGAAGAGGATATTGATGAAGTTGAATCTTCCAAGTCCATCAAGCGTTCTATGAAGCGTGTAGCTGCATCAAGAAAGCCTATGGCTAAGAAGTCCGCAGGTAAGGCAGTTCGCAAGCTCCCCAGAAAGTAATTCCCATTACACACCTTTTCATAACTTTCGGTAAAGCCCCTTTAGTGCATTTAGGGGCTTTGCTATTATTCTGAAAGGAGATACATACATATGGCAGACATAAATGCTAAATCCGGTGGTGTCATTGATAAAGCTCTTGATACCATTAAATCTATATTCGATAAGTTTTTTGACCTTATGAGTAAGCTTGATGATAACTCCAAGCTCAATCTTAGCAATGGTAAATTTGAAAAGACTGGTCCTCAGAGTGGTACATATACGGGTAAGTATGCAAATAAAGTACCTGTTGCAGTAGATATCGAGTTACATGATGATGGCAAATATGCTGATTACAAATTCTACATAAATGATACCGAGGGTATGAAACACCCAGCCGAGTATAAGAATCAGCCATTTATGTATTGTGATGATCCTAAATTTATAAAACTGTATACTGATGCTATGGATAAAATAATTACCAAAGATGTAAAGCAGGCTTTCGGTATTAAGTTCTCCAAGACACTCAATGTTAGGTTACACAAAGTAATGGGTGCAAAAGAAACAAGCATTATGTTGACAGGCATCAAGGCTGATTTTAATGACCCATATACTGCAAATCTTATGCTCGATAACGTACTCAATAATGATGAATTTATAAATCAGCTTACAGATGAACCCGTTTCCTTTGAGATAGTAGATACTGATGATGACTATGAAATATCTTCTATCGACCAAGCGCAGATTGATTTTATGAATGAAGGGTTCAAAACAATCCTTTGTGCAGCAATCAAGTTCAATATGGATATGCAGATTCTTCATTGGAAGTCATACAATGATGAAAAGTTATTCACTATTACCAATGATATGCTCTGGACCTCTCAGGACTGCGTGAATCAGTTCGGTATGTGGGGAATAGAGTTCAACAACGAAGTTACTTCTGCAATGATATCTGAATCTTGCCTATCTTCATTTACTGCAATAGAAACCTATGAGGGTCCAATCGGTGCAGAAATAAAGGACGCTATATCTGAATTCGTAGATATGCTTAATTTTGAGTGGCCGAACTTCCCTCACGACATTCAGAACGAACTTGATTTCAGAATAAGAAGAATGAATGAAACTATAGATTTAAGTCTTAGAGATTATTAATCTATTTAATCATAAAATTGAATATTCTTGAAAAAGCAATCGTTATAGTAAGTGAAAAGAGGAATATTATCCTTATTTATTTCTTACAGAAAGGACGGTTGCTTTTATGTTACTTAATACAATTATGTCTCATGAATTGGTAGGTACAGAGAATATCTACCGCTATATGACAGGCGGTCACGCTGTAGTTACCTTACAATCCGATTCAGGCGTACATCACACATATATGTTCAAGGCACCTAATAATCGCAGAAAAGGGGAAGATACCCTATTTGTATCAACTCTTGTCAGTGGCAATGAGTGGGTGTATGTCGGTATGTACAAGAATAAGGACTTCCATTTAACTAAGGCATCAAAGTTCGGTAGAGAATCAGCCATAGTCAAAGGTGTGGCTTTCATTCTGCGGCTTATGCTCAAAGAGGGATTCCACAATGAGCATATGCACCTTTATCATGAGGGTATCTGTTGTCGATGTGGCAGACCTCTGACTAATCCTGATTCAATCGCTATAGGCATAGGTCCTGTATGCGCTGAATTAGGTTGATATGGGATTCAATCAAGACCGAGATTTTCTGAAACAACTTGAATCATCATCTGATAGATTCGGAGAAGTGATACAGGTTGCTAAGAAAGCTCGGTCTTTAGCCGATGAGTATGATAATAATATCTTCCATTCAGAAGCACTGTCATTTGTGATGACAGGAGCAATGCCCGATAATAAGTATCGGTATGCTGATGAATATGAGGCTACTATTATAAAGGAAATGTTCTGCTATATAGATGATATAGAAGTCAAGAATGCAGTATATGATTCATTTTATCTCAGTAAATCGCATAATAACCTTATATATGAATACAATGATATTGCTGATCCACCAAGACAGGCGAGGGTCAGAGTATTAACACGTATGCTATGGCATAAGGTGTATTTTGAATGAGTGGGTGATTGCCGATGAAACGCTATATAAAAGCAAGCTCTGATAGTATATCAGGTGCTATCACTGAATTGCAGGATTCATCTAATAGATTAGTCGATCTGATAATAGAGTTGATTGATAAACTGCCTGATGCGGAGCAGTATATCAAAGAGTACGATGCTGTATCAGGTGAAGATGAATCCCTTGAATCAGATTTCTATGATGATATTAATAATGTATGTGTTGATGTAAGATATGCCTGTAGAGATATTGAGCGTATACTTGATCACTATAAATCGAGAAAGGACAAATAATTATGGCTGAGAAGAAAACACGTAAGCGCAAGAACACCGCTGTTGAAACTGTTGAAACTGTTGAAACAGCCGTAACCCCTGCCGTAGAGGAAGAAGCAATAGTACAGACTATTGAGGATTATGATAAGGTAGATGACACACCTGTAGCAGATACAGTAGAAGTTATCGAACCTGCGGTTGAAGATATTGAGCTTAAAAAGGAAGATACTGTTGTAGATGAAATCAAAGCAGAGGAATCAGTCAAAGAAGAAAAGCCCAAGCGCACAAGAAGGTCTAAGAAAGCAGAATCAGAGAAAGCTGAGAATGCAAAGCAGACTGATAGTGTCGGTGATGATAAGCCAAAGGCAAAGAAGTCCGATAGACTTTCTGGATCTGCTGATGCTCCAATAATCATCAAGAAACCTATATGGCTGTATAAGGCATCTATCGGAAATCAGTATATTATGCCGATTACAGGTACTTACTATAGGTGGAGAGATGATGTAGTTACAGGACGTATCTGCATCACTGATTCTCCTGAGAACAAGGGTATTCTCTGTAAGGTACTTGGTTGGGTAAATGAATCTGATGTAAAGTGAGGTAATCACTATGGATGATAAGAATATCAAGTTGAATCCCGAAGCTGAGAAAGAATTATCCAACGGCAACGGTAAAGATGAGGGGGAATGAGCTATGGCTTTTACTAATTCATCATTAGTATCATATACTCAAATATCCCCAAATAGGACTTCTCCAAGGAATCAGGCCATCACTAAGATTACTATACATCATTGTGCTGCTATAATGACCGTGGAACAATTCGGTAGTTTGGTAGCTAATACTGCAAGACAAATGAGTAGTAACTATATGATTGGTAATGATGGTCGTATAGGTCTGTATTGCCCTGAGAGTGATAGGTCATGGTGCAGCGGTAATGCTTGGAATGATAATAGAGCTATTACTATAGAAGTATCAAATGATGTTTATGGTGAACCTTGGTCTATATCATCGGCGGCATATGCATCCCTTATCAAGCTGTGCGTGGATATCTGCAAACGCAATAACATCAAGAAGTTGGAGTTTACAGGAGATAATAATGGTTCATTAACATATCACTATATGTTTCAAGCGACACAGTGTCCTGGCACTTGGATAAAGAATCATACTGCTGAAATCTGCGATGCTGTCAATAAGCAGCTTGAAATCAAAGCAGGTCTATACACCAAGACATTAGTAAGCGGAACACCTATATACGCAGAGATAGGCAAATCGGCTACTGATAAGATAACCGTAACTACCAAATACACCATTATGGAAGAAAAGGTTGTAGGTTATATTAAATACGGTAAGCTTAAATCGGGAGCAGGCTGGGTGGAGCTTGAAACGCTCAAAAGGACTTTCAACATCAATAGTTCTCTCGATGTCAAGGAACTCCAAGTGGCGTTAAACTCTCACGGCTTTAACTGCGGCACCGCTGATGGTATTATGGGAAGTAAGACCCAGAATGCTATGTTCCAAGCATTGTGCGAGGAATGGCTGCAAATCAAGTAAACGTGTCTTACTGAGTAGGCAGTCAGATAAATACAACAACACTGTATGTTGTGTGTCTCCAAATTTCATGAATCGGTCTCCTAAAGGATTTATGATGTATGTCTATAAAGCACCGCCCCTACTGGTGGTGCTTTTCATTTTCTGAATTTTTCAATCGTTATAGTAGATAGAAAGAGAAATTTACTTCTTTTTCATTCATATCTAAACACATCAAGACAAAGAAAAGGAGAATCATTATGTTTAATTTTTTAGTTTTAGTAGCCGTATATCTTAGCCTTGCACTTATAGGTTGGGTGATTACAGAATCCCTTTATATCTATACTGACCGCTGTAATGCTAAGAGCTACGAACATTGTTATCAGAAGTCAATCAAGAAGTCTGAGGGTATCACTATTATGGAAAATAGAGATGACCTTTGGTCTGCGGTACGTAAGTGAGGGTTGATATGCTATTTGAAGTCATCAACCACGATAACAACGTAGTGTTCTGGACAGAGCATTTCAGCTGCATACCGAAGAAAGATGAACTTTCTGAAATCAGTAGGCAATATCGTTTTCGCTTAGATGGTAAGATTATCACATTGAATAAGCTACTGGACAAAGTAGATGTTCCTGAGATAAAACCTAATATTCCGAAAACGACTAAAGCCAAGAGATTGTTTTAAAAGGAGAAATTATTATGTCGAAGAAAGATTTAATGCTTACAATAACTTGTTATAGCGTAGAACAGTTTAATGAGTGCGAAGAGCAGATAAAACAGTTTCACGCTTATAATAAGATAACTTATCATCAGTATCAGACTATTCTTCTGATAGAAATTACCGATGATAATTTAGGCTATCTTTGCGGAATATGGGATGCAGTTGAAGATACAGGAGCTGACCTTGCTATCAGAAACTTTGTGAGGTGATAACATGAGTGATTACACTACTGTAAGTGCAAATGGTCTGCCTGCTGTGAATGAGCTAATTAAGTTTGCAGTAAGGGACATAAATGATGCTTTGGAAAAAGCAGATACTATATTCCGCTTGAACATAGAATCCTATAGAGTAATTAAGATTGTTCCTACCCACGGTTCCTATCTTATAAAGGCTGTGATGGAATTAAGCTGTGCAGGTCAGGAACTGATAATACAGTGTTTCAAGCGGTATGGCTTAATACCTATATTCTATAGTGATTCAATAGGAGTTGAGATAGATAATGATTAAAGATAGAAGAGTAACCCCAGATAGACGTAAGGATAATAATGAACTGCATAATGAGATAAAAGAAATCCTACAGGCAGTACAGCTTACCGCAGAGGGTGTAACCGAGCAGAACAATAACCTATTCATGATGGGTTATAAGGTCGGATATAATGATATGGCTATGGTCAATGCCGAAACTATGTCGGTGCTGTTGAAGTTATACGGTACTGTACGGAATATAGAGATAACACTATCTTGCCATCTTATAGATGATGAAACCGAAGAAAAGTTAGCAAGGGTATTAGGTGGTATGAAATGACTACAAGAATATTTGCTAAGAAACTACGGTTAATGATGGCTATAAACGGAGATTCTAATGTGGATATGGCTTGTCTACTTGGTGTTACCAATTCAAGAGTAACTAATCTCCGCTGTGCGGCTACCCATCCGAAAGATATAGAGATGAAACTGATAGCAGAATACTATGAAGTTCCCTTAGAGTTCTTCACTAATGATTCTCCTGTTTACATCACTATGTTAATCAACGGCTCAGAATTCAGAAAGGAAGTCTGAAATGTTCTATGCTATTCAGAATGGAGATGTCTATGATCTCCGATTCAAATATGACCCACAGCTTATATCTTTAGTCAAGAATGTTCCTGGTCGAAGATATGTACCAGAGGGTAAATATTGGACTATACCTACTCCGCACTTAGGATTTCTCATAAATGAAATCAAGGGTACTCCATACGAAAAGGCTTTGCAGATACAGTCCGAAGAGGCTTTAAATCAGAACGAAACCCTTGACCCCACAACCGAGATTCCTGATGTAGACATATCCGATATTGATATCTATGTCAAAGAGGGTAGTTCTCTCTATGCTCATCAGCTTGCTTTCTTGAAGTATGCTAAGTCAAAGGACAGAAAAGGCTTTATATTGGCCGATTCGATGGGTCTTGGTAAGTCCGCAGAAGTAATGAATTATGCTCTTTATCTGCGAAAGAAGTACGGATATAAACATTGTCTTATAGTAGCCTGCGTAAATGCGGCTAAGTATTCGTGGCAAGATGATATAGCAAAGCATACCAACGGTCAGGAGCAGGGATATATCCTTGGTAGCTGGGTGGTATCAAGGGGTAAGAACAAAGGTCAGATCAGATATAACGGTTCTGGTGAGGATAAAGTCAATGACCTTAAATTAGGTAAGATGTATGGCGAAGAAGATGGTGATGACCTACCTTACTTCATTATCACTAATATAGAATCCCTCGGTAGAACTAAGGTCGGCAAGAAGTTCACGCTTGAAGAAGAACTGCTGAAAATGGCTAATAATGGAGAATTATCCCTTGTGGTCGTAGATGAATGCCATAAGAATATGTCTCCGCAGTCAACACAAGGTAAGGTCATTCTCGATATGAAAAAGCGTGATGTCAATAAGAAGATACAGTGGATTCCGATGACAGGTACACCTATCAAGAATAAACCAACCGATGTGTTTACTCCATTGAAACTTGTAGACGGTCATGCGTTCAAGAGTTTCTATGAGTGGTCGCATAAGTTCTGCATATATGGTGGATTCGGTGGCTATGAGATATTAGGCTACAGAAATATTCCTTTACTAAAGGATATGCTGCAAGGCAATATGATTCGTAGAGTGAAAGAGGAAGTCCTCGATCTACCGCCTAAGATACGAATGATTGAGTACGTAGAGAATACAGCCTATCAGAGCAAGTTGTATGATGAAATCTCAGAAGAAATTTATGAGAAACGTGATGAAATCCTCGGTTCAATGAATCCTTTAGCTCATATGCTTAGATTAAGGCAAGTCAACGGTAGCCCTGAGTTAGTGGATGACAGCTTACTTCCTTTGGTCAATTCCGAAGAATATCTCAAATACAACGCTAAACTCGCAAGGCTTATTGAACTTGTAGATGATATAGTGGAGCGCGGAGAAAAGGTAATCATCTTCTCTAACTGGGTAGAACCCCTCAGAACCGCATATAAATTCCTATCTAAACGGCATAAGACCTGCTGTTATACAGGTTCAATGTCAGAGGCTGATAGAGAAAAGCACAGAAGGGTGTTTGTCAATAATCCCGATTATCCTGTAATGATGGGTACCATCGGAGCTATGGGTGTATCAATTACTCTTACCGTAGCTACTAATGTTATCTTCTATGATGACTGCTGGACCCCATCGGATAAGGAACAGGCAGAGGATAGGTGTTTTGTTGCTGACACGCCTATAACAACGCCTAATGGTTTTATACCAATACAGGATATAAAAGTGGGAGATGTTGTAATTACCCAAGAGGGTGAGTTGAAGCCTGTCGTAGATGTATGGTCACACGAAGCTGATACTGATTTAATAGAGATATCTTTCTTTGGTGGAAGTAAGCCTATTGTGTGTACACCTGACCATAGATTTCTAATTGAAGATCATGGGTGGGTTGAAGCTAAAGACTTATGGGTATCGGATCAACAACATAAGTGTATTGTTAAAAATATGATATCGGCGTCAGATATGCCTACAGTAACACACATTCCCTCTAATTTCAACGAATCTGATTTGTATTCATACAATCAATTTGGTTGTAGACAACGTAAGGGTAGAATGCAACCATTACCTAAAGACATTGAATTGTCAGATGATTTTTTATTCTTTTGTGGATATTTTCTTGGAGATGGTATGGTTTCTAAGCAACACAAAATTATACTTGCGGGAAATAAAACCACTAAGATATCTCACTTGACACGTATATCTAAGTGGGTAGAATCATCGGAGATTCAAGGTACTACTGCTTTGTATTCAAGAAAAACGGGTAATAGTGTTGAACTGACCATATACCATAAACCGCTTGCAGATTTTATTGAGCGCGAATTCGGAAGGTGCGGTATGGAAAAGCATTTCCCAAAGTGGTTATATGCTTTATCTAAAACTCAGCTATCTGCGTTGTGTGAGGGATTATGTAGTAGTGATGGTCATTATCGTGATATCAATAATACCAAACAGCAAGCATATACTACAGTAAACCCCAAAATATGTATAGGTGTTTTTTATATTGCAAGTCGTTTAGGTTATAGACCAACAATTAAGCTAAATCCTCCACACACGGATAAGTCTTTACCTTATTATATATTAGGGTGGACTATTAATCCTACATATGCTTTAAAATGTGGTAGTGTAAAAAGCATCAGAAAGTTTCATAAGAATACTACACTGTATGATATTACAGTTCAGGACAATCATAATTTTTATGTTTGGAATATTCCTGTTCATAATTGTTATCGAATCGGAACTACTAAATCCATAAATGTATACACTCTTATAGCCAAGGGAACTATAGATGAATATGTCTATAAGATCCTTGAAAATAAAAGAGCGATAGCTAAGTATATCGTAGATGGTCAGCTTGACCTAAAGAAGAATCCTGAGTTATTTGAGTTTCTTCTGGGTAAAAAGGCTATTGAAACCGCAAATGATGTTTGATTTTGCGTTTCCTTTGTGCAAATTGCCTTTTATGTGTTTATTCAGCCTATAGGGAAGTACCATCTCAAATAGCAAAATACACAAACAACAGCTTATTTTTGGGTAGGCTGTTGTTTTTATTTTAACCAAATAAATATTAATCGTTATAGTATATAGAGAGGAATACTGCGTTCAACCTTATATAATGGTGAATGGTGGCGTTATAAACTGCCATAACACCGCAGTATGTCGCGGAAAATCCATAAAGGAGTGAAGTATTATTATGGCTAAAAAGTTTAAAGTTATGGCCTCAAACGCCAAAAAGCCTGATGGTAAGTGCATACCCAAGTCTATGCGTAAAAGCATAGAATCAGCTTGCGGTAAAAAGAAAGCTGTAAAGGCTTCTGATTCTGAGAGTAAATTCAGAATAGATATCTTCAAGAAAGATAATCCTGATGCTCTTGTAAAGAGAGAGTTCAAGATGTTCAAATCTGAGGATGAAGCTAAGAAGTACGGTGAATCCATAGCTAATGGTAATATTGTTAATGTTATGGAAGTACAGGCATCTTGTACTAAGAAGTCAGTAAAATCCTCCAAGGGTCTTACAGTTCCTAAGTCTAAGAGAAAGACTGTAAAGGCTTCATCTTCTGCAAAGCGTAGAGTTGGTAAGAAGTCTATAAAGGCTTCATCTCCTAATGGCTATTCAAGGGATGAAAGATTCGCACTTGCCGGAGAAGTTCTCTACAGAGCTGGCATAGCAAATCAGGAACACGGAGCTGCTGTTGCATACTATCTCCCTGGTAACTATGTTCTTACATTCAACAGCGCAAACGATGAAATGCAGTCACCTGATCTTATCTTCACAATCTGGAATCCTAACGCTAAGGATGAATTTGACTATGTCGGAATCCTCTATACAGATCTCAATGCAGCAAATCGTGGCACTGATGCTACTGAAGCTTTGTTTAATAAAGGTATGGGAAGTCTGCCTGAGCGAGAAGAATTTAGTAACACAGACGATGCTTTTCGCAAAGCACTTGATTGGGTACTTATGCAGGCGAGAGATTATAAATCCGACAGAGTGTGGGAACTCCAGCATGGAGTAGAATCTTCTAAGTCAGTAAAGAAGTTCGGTATAAAGGCTTCTTCCGATGGTTGGAAAGAAACAGATTACTCCGTATTCATGGACGGTGGCAGACAGCTTATGTCGAAGTACACCAAGGAGTTCGATGGCTACAGAGTGATGATCCTTCCGGAGTATAATGCTAAGACAGACATTCTGAGCTGGGTAGTATTCCTCTTTGATGTAGATGAAGAACCTCGCAGACTTGAAGCCTTTGAAACAGCATATGATGCTAAGGATTTTGCTGATTATGAAGTATATGAGGGATATGTAAAGCCTGTTAATTCTTCTAAGTCAGTAAAGAAGTTTGGTATAAAGGCTTCTAAGTCTGCTAAGAAGCGCAAAGCTATAAAGGCATCAGATAATTATTACGATGAAGATATTGTTTTCTACTTTAATGGTAAAAAACAGTTTGAGGGTAGTATCTTTGATTTAGCTGGTACTGTTGAAATACTCTGTCACGACCCCAAGGTAATGCAGGTGTTCCAAGACTACTGTAATCAGTTCGGTGATCCGATTGATTTTGATGGTACTCCAAGAGATACAGCCGTAACATTTACTAAAATGGTGATGTTTGAAGCGGAAGAGGCAAATGAACCATCTGATTTCTATGTAGAATACAGCGATTATAGAAACCCCATTGGCGGATTTGAGGTATTCTATGCTAATGAGGGTATCTATAGTGCTAAGTCTATAAAGTGTACTCAGGGGGATTTCACAGATGATTTCAGTGAAGATGAGTTCCCATTCCGTGTTACATCATATTACGACCACAGCCAGCGTGGTATTGCTGATGGTGCATCTTTTGATGATATGGATGAAGCAGTAGCTTATGCACACGAAAAGCTCTCTGAGGGATCTGTTCGTATAGAACACTATGATGTAGGTGCAGTAGATATCAACCCCGATGAATATTGGGAGAACTTTGACGGTGAGTTTTGGTGTACTCCTGAGCTTGCTGAGTGGCGTGATGAAGTATGGAAGTCTATGGGTATAGATGCTTCTAAGAGTATCAAGTGTTCTGATTCAGATGGCACAGCTGATGAATGGGAAGATATCAGAGAGATTTCAGAGCAGGGTTATGAGTACACAGGTGGTACCGATGATGATATGCTTGAATATGTCGATGAATACCTCAATGATGTAGAAGCGTGGTTAAACACCGACTATGTAAAGTATGTTTCTCCTGATGATTGGGTTGTAGATGCAAGTCTTTCCGATGAAGCCGTAGCAAGTGATTTCTATAACTTTGTTGACCTATACTTTGAGGGTAGAGATATGGATATTGATCTCTATGAAATTAATACTAATGGTATTCAGGGAAATGATTTCTTCATATCATTCTACCCTATGAACAAGCAGTTCTCAGCACCACAGATTGAACTTGATGAGTATTATCTTACTAAGAAAGAGTTTGATACTCTTTCAAGACTTATTCCGATATATGAGAAACGCAGAATCGGTATGTATAAGGCTATGCAGAATGGTTTAGGTGAATATCTCAGCGGTATAGCAAGTAAGATTAATTCATCTAAGGATATCAAATGTGGTATCACAGTCGGACAAGATGATAGATATGATTTCTCCAATCCTATCTACGAACTCGATGATTACGTAAAAGCATTAGCTGATGGTGTAGTAAATCAGATACAGGGAATCACATATGATATTTCCAAGGAAACAATAGCTTTCTTTGATGAGGATAATAACGTTGTATTCGTACAGCCTATCGGTGGTATTATCCCAGAACCCGAAGATCTTGAAACTGATATCTATGAACTCTCCGAAGCAATTCAACACGCTGATGAAGAAGCTACTTGGCGTGAATTGGCAGAGGCTGAGTTCGATGCTCACTATGAATATGATCCTGATTATGCTACAAGAGCTATAGAGCTTAGTACCGATGTAAAGGCTGCTGAGGAAACCGTTGATATAGATGACCTTGAATATGTCACAGGTGAAGATGATGAACCTGCGGATATGGGCTACGGCTTTGACAGCAACGGAGATCCGATAGATGAATCCACAGTAGAAGAACTCTACAGAATCGCAGAGTATGAGATACTTCCTAAATCGGAGCTTGCTAAGATTGATGAATATGTTAGCATAGATGAAGATTCCTGGGATTTCTATATGTCAAGTCCTCATGTGACCGAGAAGTTCTATATTCACTTCAAGCTGACCGAAAAGGATATCAATTTTAATGACTACGCTCTCCCTGATGGGAAGATGTTCCCTGACTTCAACTACTACACCGCTGTTCTTGATTTTGATATCTATGCTGAGAATGGTGAAATCACATCAGTAATTCTCGAAGATAAGAAGATATACAGACCCGATGGTGCATTCGATGACTACGATGTAAAGCAGTTTGATGACCTCTATAATGTAGAAGCACTCATTAACTACGTAGAACACCTTGCTGCTGATACAGTCAAGGACATCTACAACGGAACAACCAATATATAATGTGAATACACTTTCTCCTCAGCAGGGTACATCAGTATTCTGTTGGGGAGAAGGGTAAATATAAGATAGGAGTGAATAGTAATATGAAACGCTATGTGAAATCAAATGCTAATGGCTATTCAGGGAACAATGAGTTTTCTAAATATCATAGGGATATCAAGATAGATATTGAATTTGCTGTAGAGAACATCTTTAATGAGTATCAGCAGTCGCTTGGTATAAACGTAGGTGATACTTCTTATGAGGTAGAAATACAGTCAAGCATTGATGCTCTTGCTACGGCTTTAACTTATGCGCTTTTGGAACAGAGGGGGTAATGGTGATTGTATGGTTAAGTATGTGAAATCTGCAAAAACTCCAAAGGTTCAAAGTCAGTTGGAGCAGGATGTTCGTGCGCTGTGTGAATCATACAATTATAAAGTAACACAGTTTGAAGAGATAAGCGGCATCAAGTTTGAAGATTCATTCTGTGTAGAAATGGCTTGTAACAATGGTTCTTTATCCATTAAAGCTGTAGGTAATTATAACTACACTGTAAGTGATATGCAGATATGCCCTCTTTGGGGTAGAATCATTAACAGCCAAAGACAGATTGATGGTCTGTTAGAAGCTGTTGAACTGCAAGGTAAAATCGCAGAACTTATAGGTGCAAGAGCACTTTAAATATAATCAAGGAGGAATATTATTATGAAAATAAGACGTAGAAGTATTATGGCATCTGAATCTGATGGTAACTACGATAGCTCATTCAAGAAGAATGGTACAACTTACTACATTGAGATGCTTTCCGATGGTGGTAACTATGTAGCTAAGTGGTGGGATTCTTCTGATAATGGTTTAGGCTATAACAACAAGGGTTGGGTAGCTATTGAGGGTAAGAACTATCGTGCTCTTAGTAATATTGGAGATGTAAATTCTGATAATGTTGTTGGCCTTTTAAGTGTCATCAGCGACTATGACAGAAAGCCTGGTAAACCCATACAGGATAGAATCAAGCGTGAGGTTGCAAAGCTGGTTGATTTTGGTTCTATCAATTCAGGCTGTACTAAGAAGTCAGTAAAGAGTAATAAGATTAATAAGCGTAGAGCTATTAAGTCTAATCATAAAGCCCCTCGCAGATATTCTAAGATTATGGCAGGTCCAGGAGCAGGATATACTATTGAGTGGGAACTTGACAGTATTCGTAAAATCAACTCTTTTGATGTAGTTGATGTATCTAAGCCTGATGAGTGGGGAACTGTAACAGTTACCGCAGACTGTGATGTAGATATAGATGTTACAATCAAGAGTGCTTGGTCTTATATGTACGGATTCAACCATCCAATTGAGGGTGTTTCCGCTAAGATACATCGTGTAGTGTTTGATTATAACATATCTGATAATTACGGCGATCTCCTGAATTTTGAGGATTATGAAGATCTCACCGAGGATTCCGAGTATATTGATGAAGTAATGAACGCAGTATATCAGATCAATGAGATGGAAGCTATGAATATCCTTGAAAATGAAGCTTGGGAAACTATCAAGGGTGATGAGTTTACCTACGGTGGTGGCTATATGCACTCAACATGGGATGGAACTATACTTGAAGTAGACAAGAACGGTTTCGCAGATATTCAGGTTACAGATCAAATGGTAATTGATTATGTAGATGCAGCTGTTACTGATGAAAATCTTTATGTAGAGTACAAGATAGATTCCGCAGATTTCCGTGATGCCTACTTTGCTACTGAGGAAGAAGCCCGTAATGCTGCTATCGAAGCTATTCAGTCAGGTGAAATAGTTGATGAGGATTTAACTATTATTAAGACTGAGTGGCATGAAATACTTCTGAATACAATGGGTGAAACTGATTTAGATGATCCTTATGATGAAGAAGTAGATACCATTTATTATGATGATTATGCACCTGAAATCGAAGATGAAGAATAACAGGAGGTAGATTAACTATGAAAATAACACGTAAAGCTATAACAGCATCGGAAAGAACCGAAAGAGATACTATGCTCCAAAAGGCAATCAATATTCAGGATCGCCATTGGAAAGATGGAGCAGAACCCGATACTCGCTCAGAAGAGTATAAGAAGTTCAAGAAAGACTGCGATTACAGAGGTGTAGATGCTGAGAGTATATGGAACGAAGCCTATAACGTTCGTAAAGACCTCAGAAAAGCAGAAGCAAGCAAGTCCATGAACCGCAAAAAGTCTATCAACGCAGCTGAATCCTATGGTTGGGTAGTAGATGAAAACGAAGCTTGGGAAGCATATGAGTTCGCTTGCGATTACTTTGGTAAGGAAGAACTTGATGATCAGATAGTATCATCACTCAGCGTAGATGAGCTTGCTTCTTCATTAGCTTTCATCTTCCGTATGAATGATTTCCGTGAGTGGGAAGAGCGTAATGAGGAAGATATTGAGGAATCACGCAAGCTCAGAGGTAGAAAGTCTATCAAGTCATCTAAGAGAAATACACGTAGACCTGTAATGGCTATGAGGCTTACAAGAGATTTTTCTGAATTTAGACCGTGGAGTGGTGCAGTAGATACTTGGAATACTCTTGCAGACTATGATAAACTTGATGTTCTGGAATCTATTCTCGATAGCACGTATATTGATGAGAATGGTGAGGGCATTATGAGCGAAACAGAACTCAATGATCTCCTCTGGTTTGAACCTGAAACAGTTTACGAATGGGTAGGTCTTTACTACAATGATGAAACTGGTGAGGTTTCAGATGAACCGTTCGATGATGATGACTACGATGAGGACGATGAGGACGAAGATATTGAGGAATCTACTAAAGTTCGTGGTAAGAAGTCTGTAAAGGCTAATCGCAAAAACAGAGTTATGGCTGCGAACAATGGTAATGCATCAGTCTCCAAGATAAAGAAATTTATTGAGGATTCTGTAAACAATCTCCAAACTACTGATTACACTAATTGCAGACTTGTTCTTGATGATGATCTCTGCCTTTATGTAGGCTATTCGAGTGGCTTTGACACAGAAGATGGCTATGCAATTTGCGCTAAGATAGCAGAGCGTAATGATGCTGACTGGGCTGACTTTGATTATCTCAATATGCCTTGGAACACATATAATGATAACGATGGTTCTACAGGTGTGTTTGAGGGGGATGTCTATGATACGGACACTGAAATCACTCCTGGTGAGGATTATACACAGGATGCTCAGTGGCTTGCAGATAGTTATGTAGAAATTCGTAATCTTCTTGATGAGGGTAAGCTGACATTCTAATTCTATTCCCACAACAGCATAACAAACAAACTACCGATACTGTTTTGTTGATATTAACTATTGACAAAATAGTATCGGTATGTTATAATAAAGAAAAAATATTAGGTGGTGCAGAATAATGGTAAGATACATAAGGTCCAAAGTAGA
>Ga0310786_10005250_pt1 | contig 17690 bp, 16 predicted proteins | sample AusTroGonzalo_MG_FD_203881 | JGI IMG/M metagenome (GOLD analysis project Ga0310786, IMG submission 203881) | Bovine rumen microbial communities from tropical cattle in Woodstock, Queensland, Australia - Gonzalo_03 (v2) (version 2) | ecosystem: Host-associated > Mammals > Digestive system >... | reverse complement strand
GTACCCATGGCAAGCAGGCCGGGACCGTGCTCCTGGAACCCAAGACGCGCCGGGAATTCGACCGCATGAAGGGCCTGCTCAAGGGCGCCTGGATCCTGGTCGACACCGAATCGAACGGCATGGCCATCGATGCGACGGCCAAGGCCAACGAGGAGCGGGCCAAGGTCCTGGCCAAGAACGAGGAGATCGACCGCCAGAACAATGAGATCCGCCGCTGGAACTACGAGCACCGTGACGAACCCAAGGAATTGCTGGAATACGAGAAGGCGACCGTGCCCTTCTACCAGGAGATGGTCGACGCCGGCGTGGCGGGCTTCATCCGTTCGGCCAAGGTGCCCCTCCAGGTGATGTACGACCGTGCGAACTGCTACAACCTGACGATGGAGACCCTGCCGAAGGCTTGCGACATCCTGCTCGACGAGGCGCAGTTCAAGATCATCAAGGAGAAGGTCCTGCGCAAGGACATCTTCCAGCTGGAATTCGATATCCGCAACCATTTCTACCGCGGTCCGGTGCCCTACCACAATGTGATCGGTATCCTGCGCGGCAGCAAATATCCGAAAGAATACGTGCTGGCCGGCGGCCACCTCGATTCCTATGACTGCGGCACCGGTGCCGTCGATGACGGCAACGGCGCGTCCGTAACCCTGGAGGCGGCGCGCCTGCTGGCCACTTCCGGCGCCAAGCCCAAGCGCACCATCCTGTTCTGCATCTGGACGGCCGAAGAGTTCGGCTTGCTGGGCTCGAAGCACTTCGTGGAAAGCAAGACGGTCCCGCTCGACAAGATTTCCAACTATTTCAACCGCGACGGTGGCCCGCTCTGCGCGATGGGAGTCAGCGTGCCGGAAGCCATGTACGACGATTTCGTGGAGGTATGCAAGCCCCTGAACGGCATCCGTTCCGACTTTCCCTTCACCGTGGAGAAGCGGCAGGGTCCGCCGCAGCCGCGCCCGACCCGCGCCGGCGGCAGCGATCACGCCTATTTTGCCATGAACGGCGTTCCGACCATCTCCTTCCGCGAACAGGATCCGCTGGGCTACAACTTCGAGTACCGTGAGATCTGGCACACGGAGCGCGACATCTACAACAAGCTGATTCCGGAGTACATGGAGCACTCGGCGGTCGTCACGGCCGTCGTCCTCTACGGCCTGGCCAACCTCGACCATCTGCTTTCCCGCGAAGGATTATACAAGGAGTAAGCGGAGCGTAATGGCGGGTGGTTTTCGGAGCCGCGAGCATTTTTCTGCGAGCGGGACGAAAACCAGAGCCATGGAGCGAAGCTGATTATTGGATAGCCGACCGGTTTTTCCGGTCGGCTATTTTGCGTGGTGCGATTTTTGTTGTATTTTTGCGCCTTCAAAAGTAGAAAACAAGCTGATAAAATGAGAAATATGATGAAACAAACAGGACTGTTCGTGCTCGCCCTGCTCGTCGTTGCAGGCGCTTTTGCACAAGACGGTCCCGGTCGGATATCTCTTACCCTTGACGAGGCTCAACGATACGCGATTGAGCACAACCGCACCCTCGCCAACGCATCGATCGATATCCAGAAGGTTCAGGCCAGCCGCTGGCAGACGATCGCCGGTATGCTCCCGCAGGTTTCGGCGAGCAGCGCCTATTCCAATATGATGGGCTACAAGATGAACCTGGGAACGATGCAGATCTCGATGCCGCCGTACGCTACCTTCAATGTCACCACCAACGTTGCGCTGAGCGGCGCCCAGATCGTTTCGCTGCAGCTGTCCAAGATTTCCCGCAAGATGGCCGACATCAATCTCCATAAGAGCGAAAGGGATATCGCCGAGCAGGTGGAGACCCTTTACTATTCTGCTCTGGTGGTCGAAGAGACGATCGGGTTGCTGGAGAAGAACATGGAGAGTATGCTCAAGCTCTTGCGCATCACCCAGAATTCCGTGGATGTAGGCGTGGCCGAACAGACCGACGCCGACCAGCTGAAGGTGCAGGCCGCTTCTTTGGAGAGCACCATCAACACCACGCGCAGCTCGCTCGAAATGGTGTACAATTCGCTGCGAATCCAGCTCTGCCTGGAAGATGACACTGAAATCGTGTTGACAGAAAGCCTCGACGATCTGCTCAATGTCCAGCGCGCTGCAGCCCTTCTGGCCGAAAAGTTCGATATCGAACGGAATTACGATTATCAGCTCCTGAAGCAGAACACCGAGTTGGCCCGCAAGCAGATCGCCCTGACCGGCTGGTCGAACGGACCGACCTTCAGCGTGTACCATCAGTACAGCGGCCGTCACAATTTCAGCGACGAGCCGACGATGAACATGACGCCGCCGAATATGATCGGCGCCCAGATCAATATCCCGATCTTCACCTCCGGCAAGATGACCGCTGCGATGAAGGATGCACGACTCTCCTACAAGAAGCAGCTCAACCAGCTGGAAGACAGTGAACTGGCTCTTCGGGTGCAGCACCGCCAACTGGTGTACAACCTGAACAGCGCCCTCGAGAAATACGATATCCAAAAGAAGAGCGTGGAGGTGGCACAGCGCGTGTTCGACAACATCGCCCTGAAATACGAGCACGGCGTGTCTTCCAGTATGGATGTCACCAACTCCGGCACCAACCTCGTTACCGCACAGAGCAACTATGTGCAAGCCGTGCTCGATATCGTCAGCGCGCAGCTGGCCCTCGAAACAATGTTGAATAAATAGAAAATAGAAATAGGAAATATGAAAAAAAGCACCTCCTCCATCCTGTCCATCGCGCTCCTGCTGGCAGCCCTTGTGACAGCCTCCTGCGGTGACGAAAAAGGTCAGCAGCAGGTTGAACAACGGGCGCAGCTGGTCGAGACCACCACGCTGGCCATGTCCGAGATCTCGCGGGAACTTGAGTTCGCCACCACGCTGGAAGGCTGGCAGACCGTCAATATTGCCCCTTCCGTTACGGGCAGGATCGAGCACATCTATACCGAGGTCGGCACGAACGTGAGTGCCGGTGCGATGCTCGTCCGGATGGACCAGAACCAATATACCACCACCAAGCTGACCTTCGCCAACCTGGGCGTCGAGATGGAGCGGATGCAATCGCTCCGCGAGAGCGGTGCGGTGTCCCAGCAGGTCTATGACCAGACCAAGTTGAGCTACGAGCAGACCAAGGAGTCGCTGGATTTCCTGGAGAAGAATACTTTTGTCAAGGCTCCTTTTGCCGGCGTGATTTCGGCCAAGAACTATGAGGACGGCGAACTGTACAACGGCCAGCCTATCCTCGTGTTGACCCAGATTGCGACGCTTCGGGCGCAGATCGCCATTCCGGAGAACTACTATCCGAATGTCAAGAAAGGCATGCAGGTCAACGTTCAGTCGGACATCTATCCCGGCGTGAACTTCCCTGCCACGATCGAGATTGTTTATCCGACCGTCGATCCGGCCTCCCACACTTTCCAGGCCCGCCTCCGGATTCCCAACGGCAGCCTGAAACTGCGTCCGGGTATGTATGTGAAGACCCATATGTCGATGGGTATGTCCAAGGCGATGGTGGTGCCCTACCAGGCCGTGCTGAAACTCACCGGTTCGAACGACCGCTATGTCTTCCTCGATGAAGGCGGCGTGGCCAAGCGCGTGTTTGTGAAACTCGGCCAGCGCTTCGACGAGAATATCGAGCTCATCAGCGATGAGATACACGAAGGCGACCACCTTGTGACGGTGGGCCAGGCCAAGCTGGTGGACGGTGTGAAGTTGAACGTAACCAAGGAGAACTAAACGATGAGCATCTACAAGTCAGCGATTGAAAAACCGGTCACTACGGCGCTGATCTTTGTGGCGGTCATCGTCATCGGCGTGTTTTCGCTGTTGCGGCTGCCGATCGACCAGTTCCCCGAGATGAACCCGCCGTACATCACGGTGATGACCACCTACGCCGGGGCTTCCGCCAGTGAGATCGAGACCAATGTGACCAAGATCATCGAGAACAGCCTCACGTCGGTCGACGGCCTGAAGGAGCTGACCTCCTCCTCGCGCGACAACATGTCGGTCGTCTCCCTGGAATTGGAATGGGGAGCGGACCTCGACGAGGCATCCAATGACATTCGGTCGTATATCGATATGGTGAAGAGCAACCTGCCTGACGGTTGTTCCAATCCGGTGATGTTCAAGCTCAATTCGAGCTTGATGCCGATTATCCAGTATTCCGTGATGGCCCGCGAGAGCTATCCGGGTCTGGAGAAGATCATGAACGACGAAGTGGTGCCACAGCTCAACCGCATCAACGGTATCGGCTCCGTGACCGTGTCCGGCGCTCCGGACCGCTATGTCTATATCGATATCGACCAGGCGAAGCTGGACGGCTACAACCTGACCGTCGAGCAGGTGGCCAACGCCATCAGCGTCAACAACCTGAACCTCTCGAGCGGTACTGTGAAGATGGACAGGGAGCAGTACCAGATGCAGGTGCGCGGCGAATATGCGCAGAGCGCCGACATCGCCGACATCGTGGTCCTCACCACGCCGATCGGCCAGAAGGTGTTCGTCCGCGACCTGGCTGCCGTCCGCGATACCATCAAGGACCTTTCCCTTGACGAGAAGGTGGACGGCAAGGACGCCGTCCGTCTGATCGTGGCCAAGAAGTCGGGTTCCAACACCGTGCAGGTCTGTAAGGACGTGCGCAAGGAGCTCGCCAAACTCGAGAAGACGCTCCCAGCGGACGTCGAGATCAAGATGATCTACGACTCCTCCGAGGAGATTGAAAACGCCATCGGATCGCTGGAAGAATCCATCCTCTACGCCCTGCTATTCGTGGTGCTGGTGGTCTTCTTCTTCCTGGGCAAGTGGCGTGCGACCCTGATCATCGGTATCACGATCCCGATTGCCCTGATCGTGGCCTTCATCTATCTGCTGGTAGTCGACAGTTCGCTCAACATCATCTCCTTGTCCGCCTTGACGGTGGCCATCGGTATGGTGGTGGACGACGCCATCGTGGTACTGGAGAACATCACCAAGCACATCGACCGCGGCTCCTCGCCGCACGAGGCGGCCATCTATGCCACCAACGAGGTCTGGACTTCCGTGATCGCCACGACGCTGGTGATTGCAGCTGTGTTCATCCCGCTCACGATGCTCACCGGTATGGCCGGCATCCTCTTCAAGGAACTTGGCTGGATCGTGACCATCGTGGTGTCCACTTCGACGCTGGTGGCCATCTCGCTGATTCCGATGCTGTGCTCGAAACTGCTGAAGGCCAATGCCGTGGAGATTGACGAAAATGGCCGTCTCGTAGAGAAAAAAGCCCGCCGCGGCTGGTATGACCGCATTATCGTGGGCTTCCTCGACAAAGTGGACAAGGCCTATGCGAATCTTCTTCACTGGTGCCTGAACCACAAGCTGGTGACCATTGTGATTGCCCTTGCCTTCTTTGTCGTTTCCATCCTCCCGATGGCCCTGGGCAAGATCGGTACCGACTTTATGCAGACCAGCGACAACGGCCGCCTCAGCGTGACCGTGGAACTGCAGCCGGGTACCCGGGTCGAACGCTCGGCCGCCCTCGCCCGCGTTCTGGAAACCCGTATCGAAGAACTGGTGCCTGAGGTCAAGCGCATTTCCACTTCTACCGGTTCCAACGACGAAAGCACCATCGGTGCGCTCTTCTCTTCGACCACCAACTACAAGATTTCGATGACGGTGGTCTGCACGAAGAAATACGAGCGCAAACGCAGCATCGAGGAGATTGCCGAGGTGATCCGCCAGGAACTTGCACAATATCCAGAAATCATCGAATATCAGTGTATGGTTTCGAGCGGGATGGGGGCCGGAGGCGCGTCTACCGTAGACGTGGAAATCTATGGTTACGACTTCGATGAGACCAGCGCCTATGCCGCACAGGTGCGCCAGGCCATCATCGACAACGTGCCGGGAGCCCGCAATGTGCGTATCACACGCGACAAGGACCGTCCCGAGTTGAAGCTGGTCGTCGATAAGGAGAAGGCCGCCCTTCACGGCTTGAACACCGCTACGGTCTCTCAGTACGTGCGCAACCGCGTGGCCGGCTACACGGCCGGTTTCCTGAAAGAGGACGGCGACGAATACAACATTGTGGTCCGTCTCAAGGAAGAGGACCGCAACTCGCTGAGCGATATCCAGGACCTCACCATCCCGACCGCGACGGGCGCCCGCATCAAGCTGAGCGAGATCGCACAGATCGAGGAGTACTGGGCGCCGCAGACCATCGAGCGCAAGAGCCGCCAGCGCTATGTGCGTGTGACTGCCCTCCCGTACAAGACTTCGCTGGGCGAGCTGGCGGAAGCCATTCAGGTGCAGCTCGACCAGCTCAAGGCCCCCTCGGGTGTTTCGGTGGTGCTGGCAGGCGACTATGAAGACCAGCAGAAGACTTTCAAGGACATCATTATGCTGGGTTTGCTCATCATCCTGCTCGTCTACATCGTGATGGCCTCGCAGTTCGAGAGCCTCGGCAAGCCCGCGGTCATCCTGCTGGCCATTCCGTTCGCCCTCTCGGGCGTCGTGCTCGCCCTCTGGATCACGGGCCGTTCGCTCGATATGATCGGCGCGCTGGGTATCGTGATGCTCATCGGTATCGTGGTGAAGAACGGTATCGTGCTGGTGGACTACACCAACCTGATGCGCGACCGGGGTTACCGGCTCAATGACGCCATCGCCATGTCGGGTGCTTCGCGTCTGCGTCCGGTGCTGATGACGGCCTTCACGACCCTGCTCGGTATGCTCCCGATGGCATTGAGCAAAGGCGAGGGCTCCGAGATGTGGCAGCCGCTGGGTATCGTCGTGATCGGAGGTCTGCTGGTTTCGACCTTCATCACGCTGATCATCGTCCCGGTGGTCTATGGCCTGATTTCACGCAGCGGTGAACGCGACAAGGAAGTGAAGCAACGCAAAGAGTTTATATTCATGAAATTAAACCCCGATCAGGAGGAAGCAAGATGAAAAGTGTAATGATTGTATTCAACCAGGCCTTCACCACACGTGTGGAGTATATGCTGGAGGTGCTGGGTATCAGAGGATTTACCTTTTTCGAGCAGGTGCAGGGCCGCGGATCCGTCGACGGCGAGCCGCACCGGGGCACCCACACCTGGCCGGAAATGAACTCTGCCGTCATCACGATCGTTCCCGATGAGAAGGTGGCAGAATTGCTGCTAACGGTACGCAAACTCGATGCCCGCAACAAGGCAGTGGGCGTCCGTGCCTTTGTATGGAATATTGAACAGAGTGTCTGACATTCCGAAAAAATTTATAACTTTACCCAGATTTATCTCCAAAATAGAATAAGAATATGGCACAAGCATTAACTGATTCCAATTTCTCCGAGATTGTCGAGCAGGGTTCCCTTCCCGTGCTCGTGGACTTTTGGGCCACCTGGTGCGGCCCCTGCCGGATGCTTTCTCCCGTGGTCGACAAATTGGCTGAGAAATATGCAGGCAAGGTCAATGTCGTCAAATGCAATGTGGACGAAAGTGCCGACATCCCCATGAAATTCGGCATCCGCAACATCCCTACGCTGCTCTTCTTCAAGGACGGGCAGTTGGTCGACCGTCTGGTGGGCGCCGTCCCGCAGGCCGAGATCGAAAAGAAACTCGATGCAATTATCTAAATCTATCCAAATATGAAAAAACTTTCCGTGCTGCTCGTCAGCATTCTCTGCCTCGGTGTACTCAACGCCGGTGCGCAGGGTTTCATTGTCAAGGGTGGTTACAACTACTCGAAATCCAGTGTCAAGGACCTCAAGGACGGCCATAGCGGCTGGCAGGCCGGTATCGGCTACCAGACTGAGGCGACCAAGGGCTTTTCGTTCCAGCCCGAGTTGCTGTACAAGGTGGACGGCCTCAAGTTCTCCGATGGCGCCAACCTGCGCCTTTCCCACCTGGAACTCCCCCTCAATGTCCAGTGGGGTCCCGATTTGCTGATTGCCCGTCCGTTCGTGTTTGCCGGTCCTTTCGTGGGCTACAACTTCAGGCCGAGCGGAAAAGGCATGTCCGAAGCCGAAATCTCCGCGCTCAATCGTTTTGAATGGGGCGTTGGCGTTGGCCTGGGCCTCAACATCTGGAAAATCCAGATTGCCGGCAAGTACAACTGGAACTTCGGTACCTTTGCCGATGTGAAGAGCGTCCAGCAGGCCATGGCTCACTTCGAAAGCCTCAAATCCCATCCGCGTTCCTTCGAGATTTCCATCGGCTTCAGGTTCTAAAGAGTTGTTCGGGGAAATCCAGCGGTTCCTGGGTTCGGCCTGGACGGATTTCCAGCGTTGTTTCGCCGAGAGTCTCCAGACCGACATTCCGTTGCTCGACCAGGTAAACCAATACCTGCTTGCGCACGGAGGAAAGAAGTTGCGCCCTACCTTTACGCTGCTCGTGGCACAGGCTCTGCGGGGTCGGTGCGACGAGCAGTGTGTTATAGACTGTGCGGTAGCCACCGAGCTGCTGCACACGGCCACGCTGGTGCACGACGACGTGGCCGACGACTCCGCCATCCGACGCGGAGTTCCCACCGTGACGGCACTCTATTCGCCGTCATCGGCCGTGCTGATCGGGGATTTCTGGCTCTCCCGCGCGGTGGATCGCATCAACGAACACCCCGACCGCCGTGTACTCAAGGTGTTTTCCAAGTGTTTCGGCGACCTGGCGGAAGGAGAGATGCTCCAGCTGGAGAAAGCGGCCCGTTTCGATACCACCGACGCAGATTACCGCCGCATCATCTACAGCAAGACGACTTCGTTCTTTGAGGCGTCGATGCTTTCTGCCGCCTATTCCGTGGGAGCTACGGAGCAGGAGGAAGAGATGGTCCGTCGCTATGCCTTCCATATCGGGCAGTCGTTCCAGATGATGGACGACATCCTCGACTATTCCCCAGAGCTGTCGATTGGCAAACCCACGGGGCAGGACCTGATGGAGAAGAAGATCACCCTTCCGTTGCTGTGCCTTTTCGGGAAGGTGCCTGCCGACGTCGCACAGCGCATCCGTGAGCGGATGTCCCATCCCGACACCGCCCTCGTCGACGAGGTGTTTTCGCTGGTGCAGCGCTATGACGCCCTCTCCGATGCCCGTTCCGTCCTGGAAGCGGAGATCGGACAGGCCGTCGAGGCCATCGCGCCGGTTCCGGCCTCACAAGCAAAAGATTATCTGGTTGAGTTGGCTCGTATGATGGCCGTCAGGACCTCGTAAGGGTCTTGTAGGTCTGTTCGTACGGCTCCTGGTCCCACTCGGGTTCGACCAGGGGTTGGTCGCTGTCGAGCCGGAAGGCCAGGTAGGTGATGGGGATGCCCTGGGCCAGGAAATTCTTTTCGTAGAAAGTCTGGATGGAAAGCAGATCGTCGGCGCGTCCCGTTCCGTAGATGTCCTCGTTGTGCTCGAGCACCGTAAGGCCGTTGCAGCGGGCCGTTTCCAGGGTGAAGTGGTGCAGCAGTCGGCTGTCGGTCTTCAGGTGGATGACACCGCCCGGAGCAAGCATCCGCCGGTAGCTCTCCAGAAAACGGGGGTGGGTGAGGCGTTTGCGCGGCTTGCGCTCTTGCGGATCGGCGAAGGTGATCCAGATCTCGTCGATCTCGGCCGATCCGAACAGCGACTCGATGAACTCGATGCGCGTGCGGATGAAGGCCACGTTGCCCAGTTGGTTGAGCGTGGCGTATTTGGCGCCTTTCCAGAGCCGGGCGCCCTTGATGTCGATGCCGATGTAGTTCTTGTCGGGGAAACGTTCCGCCAGGGCGACGGTATATTCGCCCTTGCCGCACCCCAGCTCCAGGACGATGGGGTGGTCGTTGTGGAACATCGCCGTTTTCCAGTTCCCCTTCAGGGGATGGTCGCGGCCGAGCAGCTCTTCGGTGGCGGGCTGCACCAGGCAGGAGAACGTCTCGTTCTCCCGGAATTTCTTGAGTTTACCTTTTCCCATCGTTCAGAGAGTATGAAAATCCGAGTCCGTAGAGGGCATTGGCCCGTTCCGGGTTGGCAGGACGGACATGGAAGGTCCAGGTGCCGGGAGTGGCGTCCAGGCTGCGCCAGGGCCATTCGAAGTCGGTCACCGATCCGCTGCCGGGAATGATCCGGATGCCGTCGTCCCCGCTGCTGTGGAGGGGCAGGTCCACACGCTCGATGGCAGTGGCTCCGTCGGGCGTGGTGATGCGGATGTCGAAAGCGAGGCACTCTTCGGGAATACGGCTGGCAACCATGCGGGCGGCCAATCGCAGCGCAAAGCGGGCGCTGGTGTCGAAAGAGGCCGAAAAACCGTATTCACCTCCTTGATTGTCGGCGGTCCATTGGGACACGAGGAGGTGGTTGTCGGTAGGCCGGGTGCAGGCTGCCAGCAAGGCCAGCGCTGCCAGCAACCCGGCGAAAAAGTGCAGGACGTACGGTTTACTGCTGTTTCGCATGGCCGCCGCCGTTTCCTCCATTGCCGCCGTTACCTCCGCCGCCGTTCCGTTTGCGCCGGTTCCCGCCGCCACCGTTGCCGCGTTTGCGGTTGGGACGGCGTTTTTTCTCATCGAAGCGGGTGATGCTGTCGTCGCCCAGGCCGCCGGTGATGAAATCGCTCTGCTTGACGCCGGGGCCGCTCTCCTGCAGCGAGGCGGGCTTGTTGCCCTTGCGGTTTTCGGCCAGGATCTCGCGGACGCGGCTGGCGGGCAGGGGATAGAGGTTCGACAGGCTGCCCTGTTCGTAGGAGAAGTACATGATTCCCTGCAGGATGTCGGTCTTCATGAGCCAGGCCGGGCCGTCTTCGAGTTCGATGGGGCCGCGGACGTCGGGCAGCTGTTTCTGGGCGTCGACATAGACCGACGCCTCATAGTTGATGCAGCATTTGAGCTTGCTGCACTGTCCGGCTAGTTTCTGCGGGTTGAGCGAGAGGTCCTGGCAGCGGGCTGCCTGCGTGGTGATGGATTGGAAATCCGACATGTAGTTGGAGCAGCAGAGTGCCCGTCCGCAGACGCCGAGACCGCCGATCAGGCCTGCTTCCTGGCGGGCGCCGATCTGCTTCATCTCCACGCGGATGTGGAACTCTTCTGCAAAATCCTTGATGAGCTGGCGGAAGTCCACGCGCTCGTCGGCGATATAGTAGAAAATGGCCTTGCTGCCGTCGCCCTGGAATTCCACGTCGCCGATCTTCATGTCGAGTCCCAGGCGCGCGGCCAGCTGGCGGGAGCGGATCATCGTCTTCTGTTCGCGGGAGATGGCTTCCTGCCAGCGCTCGATGTCGAGGATCTTGGCCTTCCGGTAGATGCGGCGGAACTCGTAGTTCTCCGGGTCGATGTGGTGACGAGCCAGTTGCTGGAGGACCACCGGTCCTTCCAGGGTCACAATGCCCAGGTCGTGTCCGGTGGTGGCTTCCACCACCACCAGGTCGCCGGCCTTGATGATCTGGCCCGAGGTGTTGCGGAAGAAGGCCTTGCGGGTATTCTTGAAACGTACCTCGTAGAGGTCGTTGTAGCGGGTCTGGTGAATGCCTTCCATCCAGTCGTAGCTGCTGAGTTTGCAACAGCGGGGATTGTACTGGACTTTCAGTTCGCCGATGGGGCTGCGTTCCACGTCGCAGCCGCGCGAACAGTCGTATTGTCGTGTTCCTTTTTCCTTGAGGATGATATCTTCCATGATTCTACAGTGCTAATAGGAGGCGGTTGCTCAGGTCGCAGAAGGTCAGCTTCGGGTTGACGTTGCTGCCGACGGCGGACAGCGCACCGTCGAGGGCCGTGAAGGCCTTCTCGTAGAAGGTGGGCTTGATGCGGGTGGCGAAGCCCCGGACCGTTTCTTCTTCCTGCGGGGAAAGGTCGGCCAGGGTGTCGAGCCCGCGGGCAACCAAAAAGATCTTTCGGAGGTATTGTTCCATGTACAGGCACCACTCCCGCTGTTTCTCGCGACCCAGGTCGGCGAGCATTTCCCATTGGGGGAAGGTGTCGATGATGCGTTTCGAGAGGCCGGCTTCCAGCAGCGATTTGGCAATCTCGCGGTACTCGGCGTTGTCGGTGTCGCGACCGCCGGCCGTGCGGCTCCGCTCCTCCCGGGAGAGGGGCTTGAGGGCGATGGCCTGGCAGCGTGAGCGGATGGTGGGCAGCAGGCGCTCGGGCTGGTGTGTCACCAGCAGGAAGAGCGTCCCCTGCGGGGGCTCTTCCAGCAGCTTGAGGAGCTTGTTGGCCGCTTCGAGGTTCATCTTCTCGGGCAGATAGACGATCATCGTCTTCCACTGGCCTTCGGCAGCCCGCAGCGACAACTTCTCGAAAATGCGCCGGGCCTCGCCCGCACTGATCAGCCCGCTCTTGTTTTCGATGCCGATGGCGTCGTAGAGTTCCTGCTCGGTAAAATAGGGGTTGGTCAGGGCGAGTTCACGGAACGCCGGCAGGAAATAGTCCGACACGGGGCTCTTCTTCTCGCTCTCGCTCAGCTGGGCGCTGCTGCTGACCGGAAATGCGAAATGCAGGTCGGGGTGGATGAGCTTCTGGTACTTGTGACACGACGGGCAGACGCCGCAGGAGTCCGTTTCGCCAGGCTCGCGGCAGTTTACAAATTGTGCCAGCGCCAGGGCGAAGGCCAGCCCGCCCCCGCCGTTCTCCTCAACCAGTAACAGGGCGTGGCCCAAGCGGTTGGCGGCGACCATCCGCACCAACTGTTGCTTGAGCAGCTCATTCCCGATGATTTCCGAAAATCGCATAATCCCTCAAAGATACATATTTTCTCGGGAATGTTTCTTATCTTTACGGGAAAATAGACTGACGACAATGAAACGAATCTCCTGTATCCTGGCCGCTGCAAGCGCTATGCTGTTACTGACGGCATGTCCCAACACCGATCCCACACCCGAACCTACTCCGCAGCCGAAACCTGACGTGACGGTCTCTCTCGGAACCACCGCCCGCATCGGCGCCGATCAGTTTGTCAGCGAAGCAGTCAGGCCGTACCTGGAGACAGCCAGCGACGGCAGCTACCAGATTGCCAGCACGGGGGATCCTTTCTCGGTCGAACTCGAAGTCCTGAAGGGTTACGACGGGACGCGCCCCTTCAAGCGCTATTGGAACTATCCTGTCAGCTATAACTTCCAGCTGGGAAGCAAACCGGCGGTCCCGGCCGGATCGGGCGAAGTCATCGACCTGACGGGGATCCTGCCCGCTTCCTTCAGTCTGGGCAGGCGGACGAAGAGCACGACCGTCTATTTTTCAGGTTTGCCCGACGGCATCCAGGCGCTTGACGAAATCCAGCTGACGCCCGAATCGCGGTTCGAACTGCAACTGTCGATGGTCAGTCCCTTCTTCACCGAAGGCACGATGACCGCCAGTTTCGCAGTGGACATGCGCCATTTCTTCGGCAGCCCCGAGGCCGTGGACGGCGAACTGAAGTTCGATGCGCAACTCACCGCCGAGAACGGCTACAAGGCATCGAAGGTGTTCCACCTCTCCGACGTGGCCTTCGATCCAGATAACTATAGCGCTGCAAACCACAATGTCCGGGTCGACGCACGCATCGTACTGAGCGGTGCCATTGCGTACGAAGGCATGAAAACCACCCGCGCCCGCCTCAATGCGGCACCCGAGGCGATGCAACTCAACGCGACGGTGATCCTGTACGACCTGGCTGCAGAGAGCTTCACGGGCCAGTTCGATTACAAGACCAAGGCGGTCAGCGGCAGCCTGAAACTCCAGCCGGAGGTGGCGGCCCTGGGCATTGACTTCGGCAGCTCCGACGTCAAGCTGGGCGTGAAGACAGACCTGTCGTATCCCTTCGACGCGACCGTCGGGGTGCAGTCCAAGAAAAACCGGGTGACGGTGGGCAGCGTCTCCAATGTCATCGTTCCGCTTCCCGTGGCTGAGCCGGGTGCTTCGGTCAGTGACGATGTCGAACTCGATGAAACTGCCGACCTTTCGCCGCTCTTTGCCAAGTCGATCGACGAAATGGCATTCAACGTGTCGATGGTTGCGCGTGAAGGCGTCTCCGGCACAGTGGTGCTGGGCCAGACGAATACCGTTGAATTCAAGCCTGCGTTGTCGGTTCCCCTCTGTCTGGGCACCAGTTTCGACCAGACTTTCACCGAAACCCTCTCCGTGCCGCGCAATGTGGCGGAGGCCCTGGCTACGAAACCTCTGGCGCTGACCGCCGAGGTGGCCAACCAACTTCCGATGGACGTGGATGTATCGGTCGTCCTGACCGACGACACGGGCCGGGAGATCACCCGTCCGGTGAGCGGTGCCTGTGCTGCCGATAAACAGTCGTCCGTGAAAGCGACGGTCAATGCCGTGGGCTCGAGTGCCTCGTCCATTACCAAGGCCGCCGTCACGTTCCGTGTCCGCGGCATCAGTAACAGCCGCCCGATCAAACCTACCGACGGCCTTACCGCCCAGCTGAGCGTTGTAATTCCCGGAGAATAAGCATTCGCCGGGAATGACCAAATAGGTTTGCGGGAGCAGAATCAAACGATTTTGCTCCCGCAACGGCTTTGTATAGCCCTGCAGGAGCAAATCGGCGGGGTTTTGCGCCAGAAGACCTTAATCGGCGGCTTTTCCGGCGTTATCGAGGATCATCTGGGCGGTTTCCAAATCTTCCTCGTTGACCATCAGCTGGATGCCGTGGCGGCCCATCTGGACGCCCGGATAGACGCTGTTGAGGTTCATGATGACGGCCTGGATACCTTCGGCTTCGAGACGACCCTTGGCGATTTCGGCTTCGTATTGATTGTAGAATTCTTCAACGACTTTCATGGCGGGATGATAAGGGTTTAAGCGTTTTCCTGTTCGCGACTCTCCTGACGGATGCGCTGGTTGAGGATGCTCACGATGCGGAGCAGGTCTTTGCGGTAGCCGTCGACCATCACGGGATTGTCGGCCGTCTGGAAAGTAACCCGGTCTTCATACATGCGGGTCAGGCGGGCGTAGGCGCTGCGTTTGACGTAGCTGACGGAGGTCTCATCCTTTTTTTCCTGGACATAGTCCAGCGACTCCATTACCTCGTCGACCATTTCGGCATAGTTTGTGAACGGCCCGTTGAGGTAAAGCGGCTTTTTCTGAAAGCTCAGGAAGGGATAGATGGCCGACACAGCCACGAAGAACAGCGCAATCTTGGGCAGGGATCCTTCCTTGAAAAGGTCGACGAAACTCAGGCCGGCAGCCTTTTGGCTGGAGAACAGGTAGATGATGCCCACCATGACGAAGAAGATGATGGCGAAATAGACCAGGTATTTGAGGGCGCGGATCAGATATCTCATAAGTATAAGATTGGTTATCTTTACAAAATTATATATTTTTGCACAAACAAACGAAAAAAGTACAGCGATGGAAGAACTTGATGAAGAGATGATCCAGTTTGAGAAGGATCACCCGGTCAAACAAAGTGGAGGCAGCGCCGCCAACAAGTCGTTGCGGACGGTCGCCATCGTCCTCGGTGCGGTCGCGGCCGCCCTGCTCGTCGTCCTCGGCGTGATGATGGTCAAGAAGAACGCCCTGGTAAAGGACCTCAACATCGACAAGCAGAACCTGACCAACGAACTCATCGCCCTCCACGGCGACTACGAGGCGCTCAGCACCACCAATGCCGCCCTCAACGACTCGCTCAACGTCGAGAAAGTGAAAGTGGAGCAGCTGATCGAGCGTCTCCAGAAAACCGAAGCGACCAACCGCGCCAAGATCCGTCAGTACGAACAGGAACTCGGCACCCTTCGCTCCATCATGAAGGGATACATCAAACAGATAGACTCCCTCAACACCCTCAACATCTCCCTGCGGAACGAGGCCTCCGAAGCCCGCCGCGAAGCCCAGGAAAGCAAGCGGCAGTACGAAGACCTCCGCTCCACCACCGACGAGCTCTCGAAGAAAGCATCGGCCGGCGCCGTGGTCAAGGGACGCGGCTTTGCGCTGGTGGCCATCAACGAATCGAACAAGGTGACCGACCGCAGCAGCCGTGCCAGCAAGCTCCGCGCCTGCCTGAGCCTGATTGAGAACAGCATCGCCGAACGCGGCTGGCGTACGGTCTACATCCGGGTCAAAGGTCCGGACGGCGTGCTGATGACCGACAACACCGACAACCTGTTTACCTGCGGCACCGAGCAGATGATCTTCTCGGCCCAGCGTGAGGTGGACTACCAGGGCGAGGAAGTGGAGATCTGCATCTACTTCGCCGATTCCGCCGGCCTGCAGAAAGGCAAGTACACGGTAGAATTCTACACCAACGAAACCAAGCTCGGCACTGCGGAGACGATCTTGAAATAGCCCTATGCCGGGCCTCTACGTCCACTTCCCCTTCTGCGCGTCGAAGTGCATCTACTGCGATTTCTATGCGCGCGTTCGGAAAGACTGGAAACCCTACGTGGAAGCCCTGCTGCAGGAAATCCGCGACCGTGCAGATGAATTGAGCGTCCCCCCGACGACCTTGTATTTCGGCGGGGGGACGCCTTCTTTGCTGCCTCCTGCCTTGCTGCAGCAGGTGGCCGGGGCCTGCCGCACAGGCTTTGGCGTGCAGGACTTCGACGAGTTTACGGTGGAAGTCAATCCTGACGACGTGACGCCTGCCTTCGCCCAGGCGCTGCGGGAGATAGGCGTCAACCGGGTGAGCATCGGCGTGCAGAGTTTCGACGACGGGCAATTGCGCTGGATGCGGCGGCGGCACACGGCCGCGCAGGCTGAAATGGCCTGTGCGACGCTGCGCCGCGCTGGCTTCGACAACCTGTCGCTCGACCTGATCTTCGGTTTCACTGGGCTGGACGACGGAAGTTGGATGGCTTCGGTGGAGCGGGCGCTGGCCCTGCAGCCGGCACATATTTCCTGCTACCAGATGATGGGACGCTGGGCCGACAGTGATGAAGAGCGTTGCCGGCGGCAGTATCGTCTGCTGCAGCAGCGGCTGCTGGCGTCCGGTTTCCTCCAATACGAAATCTCGAATTACGCCCTGCCCGGATGCGAATCCCGGCATAACAGTGCCTATTGGTCGCGGGAACCCTATCTGGGCTTCGGCGCCGGCGCCCATTCCTTCGACGGCTGCCGCATCCGCAGTTGGAACACGCCCGACATCGACGCCTACATCGCATCCCGGCCCTTCGGCACGGAGACCCTCTCCGACCAGGAGGTCTACGAAGAAAAGCTCATGCTGGCCCTGCGCACGACGAAGGGCCTTTCCCTGTCGTCCCTCACGCCATGGGAACGCGCGCAGCTGGCACAAAAAGAACCGGTCCTGGAATACTTGTCCAAGACCGGTAATATCTTTAGGGACGCCTGTTCGCTCCGGATTCCCGCCGACGGACTTTTTGTCTCCGACGGCATCATCCGTGAGCTATTCCCCAGCTAGCAGCAGCCGTTGGCTTTGCAGTAGGCATAGATAGCCACGAAGGCGAAGCCCAGCATCAGCAGGGTCACGTAGATGCAGGTGATCCATTTCCAGCGTTTCAGCCAGATGTTGTTGTTCCAGCCCAAGGTCTGAAGTGCGCTCCAGAAACCGTGGGTGAGGTGGAACCACAGGGCGGCGAACCACACGAGGTACATCAGGGTCACCCACCAGCGGCCGAAGGTCAGGCTCATCAGCTCGTACGGGTCGCCTTCAGGACCGCCGATCCAGTTCTGCAACTGCATCTTGGCCCAGAAATCGGTAAGGTGAAGGGCGATGCCCAGCAGGACGATCAAACCCAGGACAAACATATTGCGGGCGGACCAGGAATCGGTTTTGGCCTTGTTGGGGACGGCATAGCGCTGGTCGCCGCGGGCCTTGATGTTGCCGATGGTCAGGATGAAGGCGTAGACGATGTGGACCA
>Ga0310786_10005249_pt1 | contig 17693 bp, 14 predicted proteins | sample AusTroGonzalo_MG_FD_203881 | JGI IMG/M metagenome (GOLD analysis project Ga0310786, IMG submission 203881) | Bovine rumen microbial communities from tropical cattle in Woodstock, Queensland, Australia - Gonzalo_03 (v2) (version 2) | ecosystem: Host-associated > Mammals > Digestive system >... | reverse complement strand
ACCTCTCTCACTCGAGATATTCTTTTTGGTACATTGCCACAATATAAGATTCCCGGCAACCCCTATAACCGTACCGGTCATGCAGAAGGAATACTTATAGGAGGCAATCTTTCAAGCTATTCTGCCATATCGGGCACAAGATACCACCTCCCACCGAAGAAAGACATCATTCTTTTTATAGAAGAAGTGGAAGAATCGCTGCACAGTATAGACCGTTTGTTCTACATGTTGTCGTTGCAGAATGATTTCGAAAGGGTGAAAGGCATTATCTTCGGTTCGTTCAATTCCGTCAAGTACGACTTGCAGTATGGTTGTGTTGAGCAGATGCTGATTGCTCACCTTGCCAAATATGACATCCCCGTATGCTGTGGCTTCCCTGTGGGCAGCAACAGCTGTATTCCTTTGATTGAAGGTGCTCCATGTTCGCTGGATGTCACTACAGACAGTGCCACTCTGACCTTCAATATGAAAGGATCGGTGGAACAATATGAAATAGAAATTGCCAATCCTGAACTTATCAAGGGTAAGAACCGATAACGCCTATGGACGAGAAGATTATAAAAATGGTGAATGAGGCGCGATGGGCTGATGGCCAGGAAGTGAGAAGCAGACTGGAGGACATTACCTACAATCCCATGCGCAGTCAGGAGGAGTTTGTCATGAGACTGGTGCGTGAGAATGCAAAGACGTTGTTTGGACGTGACCATCGATTTGACGGCATTCATAACATGGCCGATTTCAGACGCTATCTGTCCCTGACCACCTATGATGATTATTCTGCCTATATCGAGCGTGTTGCCAAGGGCGAGCGAAACGTCCTGACGGCCTATCTCACAGAGCACATATCTACCTTTGATGGACAGAAGCAGTTGCCCCAGTCAAGATGGAGTGTGCAGACGAGCTATGACTACAGTTTCTGTGCGGGCTTCTATCTGGCAGGCAATTATGGCTATCTGACAGAGGGTATGACACTCAACCTCATCGATAATAATGTGGAGCGACTATCCTCTGGAATGACTATAGGTAATCTGTTGGGGCGTTTGTTGGTGAAGCGTGACTTTGACAGTAAGCAGATATATGCCATACCTGTTGATATAGCAGGCAAACAAGACCAAGCAGACTATTGCTATCTACAGGCACTCTATGCCCTTAGTCAGAAAGACATATCGCTGGCCATCTGCGAGCATTATGACTACATGGTGGAACTGTTGCGCTATATCGAGAAGAACTGGCCCAAGTTGACCGAGGATATAGAAAACGGCACTGCCTGCATACCGCAAAATCCTGAACGGGCCAACGCCATTCGCGAAATAATGGAAGATCACCATATTGGTACGCAGATGGTACATCAACTGTGGCCAGCATTGCGTTGTATTATGGTTTGCGATGTAGACTGCCTCAGCGCCAGCTTCGAGCTGTTACGCACCTATTGTGGTAGCAACGTACATTTTATCTTTACTGGCATTAGTTCACCAGAAGGAACTTTCTCAACCACGGTCAACCTTGATGACCCACAGACGGTTCTCATTCCTGACAGCTTGTTCTATGAGTTCAAGCCGAAAGAGTCAACGAGCTATAACCAGTTGCTCACTCTCGACCAGTTGGAGATAGGTCAGAGCTATGAGTTGGTAATTACGACGATGGCGGGTCTCTATCGCTACAAGACGCATAAGCATTTCCTTGTCGTTGGCCGCTATCATGATACCCCAACGGTGATTATCGATAACGGATAATCCTTATTCTTATCGTTTCTTACCTGTCATTGTGATGAGCGGAATAATCATCTCTTCCATTGAGATGCCGCCGTGCTGGAATGTGTCCTTGTAATAGGACACGTAGTAATTGTAGTTGTTAGGATAGGCAAAGAACGAGTCGCCAGTGGCGAAGACATAGCTCGTAGAAAGGTTGGGCGATGGCAGTTGGGCCTGTGCGGGGTCTTTGATGACAAAGAGGTCCTTGGCATCGTATCCCAGATTCTTACCCAACTTATAGCGCAGGTTTGTATTGGTGTTGCGGTCGCCCACAATCTTCACGGGTTTGGTGCAGCGTATGGAGCCGTGGTCGGTGGTGACGATAACCTTATAGTTGGTCTGAGCCAACCAGCGGAAAAACTCGGCGATGACAGAATGGCGGAACCATGACAATGTGATGCTGCGATAAGCCGATTCGTTGTTAGCCAACTCGCGTACCATCTTAGACTCTGTTCGTGCATGGCTCAGCATGTCGATGAAGTTGAAAACTACGACGTTCAGGTCGTTCTTGCCCAACTGGTTGAGTTGCTGCATAAACTTTTCGGCATCGGAAGAAGAGTTGATTTTGTTGTACGAGAATAACTCATGACGGCGATAGCGCTCCAGTTGTGTCTGGATAAGTGGTCCCTCGTTGAGGTTCTTGCCCTCCTCTTCGTCCTCGTCCACCCAGAGGTCAGGAAACATCTGGGCTATTTTGTTGGGCATCAGTCCACTGAAGATGGCGTTACGGGCATATTGTGTGGCCGTAGGTAGGATGGAACAATACAAGTCCTCGTCCAGGTCGAACTGGTCGCCAATTTCCTGAGCCAATACTCGCCATTGGTCGTAGCGGAAGTTGTCGAGAACTACCAGAAATACCTTTTCCTTTTGATTCAGAAGCGGGAAGACCTTTTCCTTAAAGATACGGTTAGACATGAGTGGCGTATCAGAACTGCCGCCGCCAACCCAGTTTAGGTAGTTCTTCTTGACGAACTTGGCAAAGCCAAGGTTGGCCTCCTCTTTCTGCATGGCCAGCATCTCCGTCATCTGTGAGTCGGTACTCGACAGTTGCAGTTCCCAGTGCACCAATTGCTTGTACACAGCAATCCATTCCTGCCATGTGCGGCAGTCCATGATCTGCATGGCAATCTGCTGAAACTGCTGCTGGTAGCGGCTTTGTGTCACCTCGGTCTCTATCTCGCGACGATGTATGTTCTTCTTCAGTACCAACAGAATCTGGTTGGGGTTCACAGGCTTGATGAGGTAATCGGCAATCTTCTGTCCTATGGCTTGCTCCATGATGTTCTCCTCCTCGCTCTTGGTCACCATGACTATAGGCGTGGCAGGCGATATCTGCTTGATGCGCTGCAGCGTGTCCAGACCGCTGAGGCCTGGCATCTGCTCATCGAGCAATACGAGGTCGAAGGACCTGTTGCGACACAGGTCGATGGCATCGGTGCCGTTACTCACGGTAGTCACTTCGTAACCTTTTTTCTCGAGAAAGATGATGTGGGCCTTCAGTAGCTCCACCTCATCGTCAACCCATAGCAGATTGTAATTCATATACCTCAAACCTTAAATCTCAAACCTTAAACCTTACCAGAGGTCAAAGTCATCATCATCTTCGTATTCTTCCTCTTCTTCCTCCTCTTCTTCTGGCTCATCGTCAGCGTCGAACACCTCCATGTCGGTAGGCGTGTTCAATAGTTCCTCGTTGGTGATGGGCAGTGGCAGGAACACCCGCTCATAGAACTCATCGTAGTCCCTATAGCTGTAGCGCGTGCCGATAAGTGTCAGGTTGCGTTCGCTGATGACCACACTGCGACAGTGGGTCAGTACGTCCTGCATGACATCGGCAGCATAGAGCTGACGGGCATATTGCAGCGCCTCGTCAAAGCTGAGGAAGCCACGAATGAGCATGCGGCTGAAACCCTGCTCGCGTTCTATCTCGAGGTCGAAGTTGCGCACCAGGAAGTTAGAGAAATTAAAGCGAGCCATCTCGTAGAGCAGCTGGTTCTCGTTGACCGAGTCAGGCTGATAGGCCAACATGAAAAGGAACGGCACGTTGCGGTCGGCCGATAGCGTGTCGGCAGAGGCAGAGTCGAGCTCGAGGGTCACATCACGGCGTGACCAGATATCATCGAGGTCGAACTTACCGCCATAGAGTGTCTTTCCCTCCTGCACACCCTTGATAATCATACCAGCCATCTCGGTGACCTCACTCTGTGGATATTTCTCCACCATCGTCTTCAGTTCTGCCACACAGCCCTTCGCATCGCCTTCATTCAACAGGCTGAGGCCGTTGATGAAGATGAACTTAGGACGGTTCTCGCCCAATGGGAAACGTTCTTCTGAGAGTTTCGCATTGGCGTGAATCATGCTGTGGTTATTTTCCTTGAAGGCGTCGTAGGTGGCAGCATAGAGCGAGTCCTCGATATGTTCACCAAAGCGTGCATTCTCTTCGAAGTAGGGGTCGTTAAGCAGGATGGTCCATTCGCTCTCAGGATAGTTCTCTATCAGTTTCTCCAGACAGGCGTTGGCCGATGCTGTGTCGCCCTTTCTTGAGTAGAGCAGGAAGAGGTGATACCATGCCTGATCCATTTTCTCGAAGTCAGGATATTGAGTGGTGAGACGCACTAACTGCTTCTCTGCCAGCGACATATTTTCCAGTTTGTCCTTGAAGATGACACCAGCATTGAACAGTCCGTCCATGATAATCAGGTCGCTTGCGGCTTTCTGCTCGTCAGTGAAGGGAATCTGTGCCAGGTAGTATTCGCGGTTGTGCGGATCGTTGGCCAGCGTGTCAGCCTCGGCAGTATCGCCAGCAACGGAATCGCTGAGCTCAGTGCTATCCATTTCTGGCATTTCCAGACTGTCAGGGACTTCAGGAGTCTCTGTGTCTTCCGGCAGGTCAAGATTCACCACCGTCTTGTTGGCACGCTGCCAGTCGTCTTGGTTCTCTCGCTTGCCCCACTGCTTTTGGAAGCTTTGTTTACCTTGGTTTACTGCCATCTGGTTGTAGAAATACCACTGGCCGTTAGTGTTGTTCGCATTCGTATTCTGCTGTGGGGTCTGTCTGGGCTGGTTGCGGTTGCCAGTAGTGTTTCGCTTCTGCAGTGCTTGCTCTACCTCGGCCTCCTGTTGCTTCTTGCGCTCCTCCTTTTCCTTTTTCTTCAGTTCGTCGATGACGCGGTCGATGGCTGCCAAACGGTCTTTCTCAGGCATCAGGGCCAACTCCTGCAGCGAGTCCTGCAGATGGACGGCATCGGTAAAGGGCACTAGCTCGTCAAGGACCTTTGAGCGTTTCGACAGCTCCTCATAGTCAGGGCGCTCCTTGTCAAGCAGTCCGATAGCCTCACCATAGCAACGCTGGGCATCATTGTATTTTTCCAATACCCAGTACAGGTTGCCCAGCTTCAATAGCAGCACACCCTTCTCTATGCCACTGCGTGTAGCCTTCTCGTTGCCTTTTTCATAGGCAGCGATGGCCTGTGTGGTGTCTTTCTGCATCAGGTAGATATTACCAATGGCATAGTACACTTGATCCAGATAATCCTTGTTATTGTCAGAATGCGCCATGCGGTTCAGACGCGCAATCATCTTTTTATAATTGCCTTTAGCCATCACCTCAGTCTGGGCAATGCGGGCATTGAACTCCAGTTCGTAAGGCGGGTTCTGACGGATGGCCTTCTGATAGGCTTTGTAGGCCTCCTCACGTTGTCCCAGGGCACCTAAAACCTGTCCCATGAGGAACCACTCGCGCGCTTTCTGCGTCTTGCGCTTCTCGTGTTTGATGGTCTGTCGCAGGTAGGGCACAGCCTTCTCCAGCTCGCCAGTCTTCAGATAGTAGTCAGCATAGGTCACATCCCAGTGTTTCTTAGCCAGGTAGTGAATGGAGTCGCGACTCATGTTGCGAATCACGTCCTCGGCATCGTAGAGCCAGTCGAGTTCTACGTAGCAGCGGGCCAGCCAGGCACGAGCTATGCCGTTCTGCATAGGCTGTGACTGATAGAGTCGCGACATATAGCTGAAGGTGGCCGCAGCCTCGTCGAAGTCGCCTTTCTGAAACTGTGCCATACCCATCATCAGCCACGCTTTCCACAGGAACGGGTTATACTCCTTGCGTCCCAGCCATTCTTTGTCGCGTGCTGTCTTGCGACGTGACTTCTTCCATTCGGGCTTGGCCTTGATAGAGTGCTGTTTGATGGTCTTCTCCATCTTCTCTACCGTGCGCTCAAAGTTGCCTTTGCCTATTGTCAGGCTCTGTTTGTTGCCAACGGTATGCAGAGGCAGCATCTCGGTGAAGTTGTCCTTGTTGCCTTTCTCTTTCTCAAGAGCGCCGTCGATATAGGCCAGCTGACCATTATAATAGGTATTGTATCTTGCAGTAAACGACTGCCAGAAACGGCTCCTTGCCGTGTTTTTATGCACAGAGCAGGCCGTCAGCAGCGTGCTGACGACGACAATCAATAATATGTAATTGTGCCTGCGCATTCTTTATAATGCTTGGTTCTTAATGCTTAATGCATAATTAAAGAACTCCTAAACTTCTGATTTATTGCCTTCTTTGCGCTTTTTCTCCTCCATCAGGCAGGCAATTTTACAATCTCCGGAGACTTTGCTGCTGCAGGAGGCACAGTCGTGAGCCTCTACAACAGGCTCGTCGGTGCCGCCTTTCGTCAGCATCGACGCCAATGCCGCCACAATACCCAGCGCCACCAAAGCTCCTATACATATCAGTGCAAACTGCATGGCGTTACTCGTTTACTGTAAACCCTGCATTCTCCAAATCCTCCCAATAATGGGGATAAGACTTCGAAACAACCTCTGGATTGTTGATGCAGATGGGACTGACGAGTGCCATAGGAGCAAAGGCTAGCGCCATGCGGTGATCGTCGTAGGTGTCGATGGAGGCTGGAGATTGGAGGTTGGAGGCTGGAGATTTGGTGCCGTCCCACCTCAACTCGCGGTCATTGATGGCTTCGAGGACATAGCCCAGCTTGCCCAACTCGGTCTTTAAGGCCGCGATACGGTCGGTCTCCTTGATTTTCAGTGTCTGCAGACCAGTGAAACGGAAGGGCACACCCATTGCGCAACAGGCGCAGACGAAGGTCTGGGCCAGGTCGGGGGCGTTGACGAAGTCATACTCCAAGCGTATCACCCTGTGTCCGCTCTTGCTTAGCGTGATGGTGGTAGGCACACCAGACTTCCTGGTGGCGAACGTGGTCTTCACGCCCAGCAGGCTGAAGATATAACGCACGCTGGAGTCGCCCTGCTTTGAGCCGTCCATCAGTCCTTCCAGTCGTACCTGGGCCTCTGGGTCGTCGCTCAGCGCCACCATCTCGTACCAGTAGCTGGCTGCGCTCCAGTCGTTTTCAATCAGATAGGGGCGTGCTGTATAGGGCTTGGGCTGAATGGTAATGGTGTCTACCGAGGTCCATTCGGCCTCGGCGCCAAACTCTCGCATGGTCCACAGCGTCAGGTCGATGTAGGGCCTTGAGATGATGTCGCCCAGCAGGCGCAGTGTCAGACCCTTGCGCAGCACAGGACCAATGAGCAGCAATGCCGAGATAAACTGAGAACTGATGTTGCCAGCCACCTCCAGTGTGCCACCATCGAGTGTGGCGCCCTTGATGCGCAGGGGCGGAAAACCCTCTTCGTCCTCGTATTGGATGTCGGCACCCAGCTGTCGCAATGCGTCCACCAGAATCTTGATGGGGCGGTGCTTCATACGTTCCGTTCCAGTGATGACATGTTCGCCATGCTCTGTGGCAGCCAGAAAGGCTGTCATAAAGCGCATGGCGGTGCCTGCCGCCTTGATATTGATGACCTCTGGCATCTTTTTCAGCGCATTGATCACCACTTTCGTGTCGTCGCAGTCGCTTAGGTTCTCAGGCAGAATGTCGCCGCCAGCCAGTGCATAGATGATTAATGCTCTGTTTGATATGCTTTTCGACGCAGGTAATTTGATAGTTGCCTGCAGTCGTTTAGGTTTTGTGATGTTATATGTTGTCATAATTGGGGCAAAGATACAAAATAAAACTGAAATACGAAAGCTATTTGGGAAGATTAACGCAGGAAAACGAAAAAACTTTAGGAAAAATTTGGCAGTCTCGGAAAAACTCTGTACCTTTGCACCCGCATTCGACGAAAACGTCAGTGCTAAGCTTAAAAAGGGATCGGGATTTAGCGCAGTTGGTAGCGCACACGTCTGGGGGGCGCGAGGTCGCTGGTTCGAGTCCAGTAATCCCGACCAATCGAAGAGGATGAGTCATGAGGCTCATCCTCTTTTTTTGACTTCGTGATTTTAACATTTCAGAGAAGCTGACTCTCTTGAAACCCCTATAAACAGGAAATTCTGCATGGTGACTTGGGTGACTCAGGAGTTTCGTGCGGGTTTTTAATTTTCGTGTTTCACTACGCCTTCGTTTTTTTTGAGATGTTACATAGCGGTGATGATGACAGTGCTTTTGCCCTTGACTGCATGGAGAGTAATGGTGTCAGGCCAAGGACCGCTTAGAAACAACTCCTTGTAGCCTTTGAGGCTTGCAATACAAATCTCATCGGGATGGTCGGCAGCGTAAGCAATGATGGCCTCCTCAACATCATTGATGGTAACATCCTTCCCAGCCACCATTTCCTCCGCCAACACCCCCAAGGCTCTGGCAAGCGGCTTGGCATTAAGCGAATAATAGCGGGTATAGGCACTTCCGATTCCTTTGGGTGTTATCGTCTTGCGAAGTGTAGGCAGATGATGCTTCAAATGCATCTGAATCAAGTTAAAGATGGCACGACGTTTTTTGGCCGCCGGAGTGGTGTAGACGTGTGCGGGCATAGTGGGCTTGGAACGCGCAAAGGTTACATCCCCACGAGTTACATACGTAATACCATCGATTTTTCCTGATGCCATTCGGCCAACGCCGACTTGTTTAATTTTTACCATACTGTTATATAATTAGTTTCTACAATATTTTATTATTCCCAACAGACTTATTCCTTCACTCTATCCATACCCTATCCAAGCAGTACTCTGGTTCTATCCAAGGTGATGTCAGCCTTTTTACCTTGGCTACACCTTGGCTACACCTTGGGTAGACCTTGGGTACACCTTGGGTACACCTTGGGTAGACCTTGGCTACACCTTGGGTAGAGTATGTAAAATCTGCGACAAAGATATAAAAAAACTACGAAGAAAAAAAGGAAAAAGTGAATTTTCCACTAACTAGCACATCCGAAATTACCAGAATTAGTTAACTGTCGTGCGCGAATAGGGTGACTTTGTTTTCAATGAAAAGTCCTATTCGCATGAGGTTAGAAGGTGAGCGACACACCATAGCGTATGCCCCAATGTGGAGCGGTGGGCAGGTCTTTATAAGTGAGACGCTTGACCCATTCTACGCGGAAGAACTTGAAGATGTTGTGCACACCTACCACCACTTCGGCATAGGGATGATTGAAGGTCATGAGGTTCACACCTTCAGGGAAATACATCAGTCGCTCGTTGCCAGCATTCTCTGGCAGGTAGGGGTTGTTCTTGTCGGAGAGCTCGCCCCAGAGCATGCGCAGTCCCAGATACTCGCGCCAGTAGAGTTTCTTGGCTAGGGGTATGCGGTTGAGAATCTTACCGTTCATATCCCACGCCAGCATAAGCGAGGCATAGCGGTCGTTAAGGAACTCCATCGTGTTGATGAGGCTGAAGGTGCGTGGCTGCTGGATGAACGAAGGGTTGGCGGCAGGCATGATGAGGAGGGGGTAGGGTACCTGGTCCCATTGTATGCCGCCTTTGATATCGACATCGAACTTGCCCCAGCTGTTCAGCCAGAAACGCTTGAAGATATGGGCCTCTGTGAGGTGGAAGTTATAGTCGCCGCCCAGCACGCCGTTGAAGCCAATGGTATGACGGATGCTGAACACAGGGGCGTCGAGGTTGATGACGCGTCGGCGCAGCTTATTATTAATATAGGTCTCGCCAGGGGCATAGCGCAGGAAGATAGAGGCCTCGGTGGTGCGCAGGTATTCGTGGTTGCCCGTCTTGCTGAAGTTAGGCATGTAGGGCTTGTCGAGTGTCTGGAACGACATGTTGCCGAAGGCTTCGTTCTCCTCCATCTTTCCGCTGACAATAGCCTTGAGGCCCCAGTCGGTCTCGTATTCGAAGGCAGCCTGCTGACGGTTGTACGACATCATCTTATTGGTCTCGGCCCACTTTATAGCCACAAAGATATTATCCTTGTCGGACTCCATGAAGCGGTCGCCTGGCGAGAAGATATCCTGCGTGGACTGCAGGGTGAGCGTGCGCCTTGGGAACTCGTGGGGCAGGTATTTCTTCGCATTGAGCGAGTAGGTCATCTCAGCATTGTAGTAGTTGCGATGACTGCCCCAGCCGTGGGCGTAGTAGCCTGACAGAAACAGGTGCTTGTTGAGGTTGGCGGTGGTCTTCGCACTCAGTCGTGAGCGCCAGCCGTCAACGTAGTTCTGGGTGATGAAGGTGTTGACAGGACAGATATCTATATAGTTGGGGTTGCCTGTCTCCAGCGAGTTCTCGAACAACGTCTTAAGGCCGAAGAGCACATACTTGAAGCCTTTGGTGTTCTCAATGTTGTGCATGAACTTATCCATTGAGCTCTCGCTCTTGGTGAGCTCCACCTGTCGGTATTGTTCCCAGAACTCCTTGTCGCGCATCTGGGCGTCGGCCTCAGTCACCTCGTCCTTCTTGCCCTTGAATATCTTATTGGGCACCTCGTCGAAGGCATATTCCGAATAGCGGGTGATACGTGTGACGAGGGCGCCAGTACTGATGAAATCAAAGAGCTTGAGTTCGGTGGTCATATCGTCCTGAGTAAGCACCCACTGGCCGTCGGGCAGCTTCTCGTATTCCTGCATCACCTGCATGTTTTCTACGAAGTTGACGCTGCTCTGCTTAGGGATGGTGAGCTGGCAGCGACGCAGATGGAGGGTAGAGTCGTTCAGGATATACAGATCACCGCGGAATCCCATATCCTGCATGTTGTTAGGCAGGAACGATAGGTGTATGCAACTGTCCATGCCTATGGCCAGCGTGTCTTCTATATAATAGCGGTAGAAGCCGATACCTGCCTCAGACATGGGCGAGGTGAAGGGGCGCTGCAGCAGGCGGATGTCGTCTTGGTAGAGGTCAACATCTGTGAAAACGTCCTTTACCACCGTGTTGATGATGTCGCCCGTCTGGAAATAGTCGTTGATACCCGTCGAGGTCTGTCCTTGAATGATGTTCTTCTCGTCGTGAGGCGACTTACGATAGAACTTCTGCGATACGGTCTCGTCAACGCTGACAGGCAGCACCAGCTTGTTGGTGTAGGGACTCACCTCCACATGATTGAGCAGCCAGGGCGTCTTGGAGAAAGGCGGCTTTTCCAACTGCTCTGGGGTGAGGTCGTTGAGTGCTACGGTGAGACGCTCGTATTTGTTGTAGCGGTAATAGTCGTTGTTGGCCAGATTGGTCTTTTTCTTCGCTGCCACCACGCGCTTCATCAGTTCTACGGCAGGGTTGTCCTTGCGGCTGTAGCGACTGCGTGAAGACTTGATGGTGACACCCTCCAGCTGTTTGTTGTCGGGCTTCAGTCGGATGTTCAGATGCTTCCTGGTGCGACCAATGATGGCAATGATGCGTGTCTTATAGCCTACGGCGCTGACGGTGATGTTCCAGCCTTCGTGGCGTTCAATCTTGTATTTGCCCCAGGCATCGGCCACTGCCGAGACGTTATGCCCTTTATAAACAATGCTGGCAAACGATATAGAGTCACCCGTCTCATCGTCAATCACCGCTCCGCTGATGAATGACTGCTCTTGCTGCTGCGCACCAATAGCGATGCACCACAGTGTGGTGTATAGCAAAATGACGATTCGACGAATCATTTTTATAGTTTATTCTCCTTCATAGCGGAACACGCCGCCCAGGTCGGGATTCTCACCGAAATATTCCTCATCGCCTCCAGGATTGGTGACAACTGGTTGGTTATAGTCTTTTCTGACAGGACCTACGCGCAGCAGGAAGTCGTTGAAGTTGGCAGTAGGTATAACCATACCGAAGATGCCGACGGCACAGCGTACGCCCTCGATGCGGTAGTTGTTGTACAGACGAATGGTAGAGAACAGCGTGTGGTCGTAATACTCCAGTCGGTTGTACTTCTCGAACTGGGCCATCATTTCGTTGGCACTGGTGGTGTCGGTTGTTGAAAACATATAGCCGATATTGTTTACCATCTCGTCGAGACCGTCCAGCGTTAAGCTGTCGTTTTCCTCAATACATTGGCGAATGTTGTCGTTGGTCTCGGCAAACATCGTCTCCTCTGAGGGTTTCGTAATGACGGCAATAACCATCAGCACGATGAGAATGAAGATACTGATGAGGATACGTCCCAGACAACTGTTTGTGAACGATGAAAAAAGAGATTCTTTTTTGCGGTATGAGCCGCGATCACTAGGTTTCATAGTAGTTATGGAATTTTGAGTTGAATGTTAAATATATTGGTGTGATATTAAGTTCATAAACTCCTGGCGAGTCTTGGCCTGCTCGAAGGCGCCGCTGAACTCGCTGGTGGTGGTGATGCTGTTCTGCTTCTCAACACCACGCATCTGCATGCACATATGCTTGGCTTCAACCACCACCATAACGCCCAGCGGATGCAGGGTCTCTTCTATGCACTGGCGTATCTGCATGGTCATGCGCTCCTGTACCTGCAGACGATGGCTGTAGATATCGACCACACGGGCTATCTTAGACAAGCCAGTGATGTAGCCGTTGGGGATATAGGCCACATGCACCTTGCCATACATGGGCAGCATGTGGTGCTCGCAAAGCGAGAAGAAGTCAATGTCCTTGACAATGACCATGTGATTATAGTCTTCCTTGAACAAAGCACCCATCAATACCTCGCGTGCATCCATCTCGTAGCCGCGGGTCAGCACCTGCATGGCTTTTGCCACACGGATAGGCGTCTTTTCCAATCCCTCGCGAGTGGGGTCTTCACCCAGCAGCTCGAGGATTCTCTTATAGTGTGAGGCCAACTCTTCGAGGCCTTCTCTGTATTCTGGTTCTGTAGTCATTATATTATTGTGTGACGGTAATCTTTCCTTTCACGACAGTAGCCGATTCATAGCCCATCTTACGTATCTCCAGCATCTTCTCGTGGGCCTCCTCGTAGGTGCGGTAGTTGCCCAGACGGCATATCCATCGGGGCGAATAGAAATGTACATAGACCTCCTCGCCAGGATACAACTGCCTGAGGGCGTTGCCAGCCTGTTCTGCACGCTGTCTGTCGCGACGTGTGTTGCCGCCAGCAAACACCTGGATGCGATAGCCCGTGGTCTTAAACGTGCGTTTTGATCCAGCGTTGTCAATAGAGTCAACGGCTGCTGGCTCTGGCAGCTCCACTACGACGGCGGGAGTCTGTGGTTTGGGAGTTGGGGTAGGGGTCTGAGGCTTTGGCGTCTGGTTCTGTGGCTTTGCTGCCGGCTTGCTGTCCTTTTTAGGTGTGGCAGGTGTGGCAACGCCGTTTACCAGTTCGTCGATGGCTTCATCCTGATGGATGGTCACCGTACCCTGACCCTGCGCAGTCTTTTGTATGCGCTGAGTATAAGTCTGTGCGGTTAAAGGTAAAAAAGTAAAAAGGTAAAAAGGTAAAATGACTAATACCTTTTTAATAATAGGTTGCAATAGCCTTGTCTTCATACGCATAATCATTAAATCTTTTACTTTCTTACTTCTTTACCTTTTTACTTTTGTTTACTTAAAGGCGTCGATGATGCCCTTGAAGTCAGCAGCCTTCAGAGAAGCGCCACCAATCAGACCACCATCGATGTCGGGCTTTGCAAACAGCTCAGGAGCGTTGCTAGCCTTGCAAGAACCACCATAGAGGATAGTGGTGTCGTCGGCTACAGCCTGACCGTACTTCTCAGCGATGATGCTGCGGATGTAAGCGTGGATCTCCTCAGCCTGCTCAGCGGTAGCGGTCTTACCAGTACCGATAGCCCAGATGGGCTCGTAGGCGATAACAATCTTACGGAAGTCCTCCTCAGAGAGGTTGAATACTGAACCCTCGAGCTCGGCCTTAACGACCTCGTTCTGCTTGCCAGCCTCGCGCTCTGCCAGGCTCTCACCGATGCAGAAGATTACCTTCAGGTCGTTCTTCTGAGCTAGCAGCACCTTCTCCTTCAGGATCTCTGGAGTCTCCTTGTAGTACTCACGACGCTCTGAGTGACCCAGGATCACATACTGAGCACCAGTGCTCTTTACCATCTCGGCGCTAACCTCACCAGTGAAAGCACCCTTCTCCTTGTCAGCGCAGTTCTCAGCACCCAGACCGATGATGTTCTGGTCGAGGAACTGTGCAATAGAAGCGAGGTGGATAAACGGTGTGCAGATGACCACACCACAGTTGGGCTTCTCAGCCTTCAAAGTCTCGTTCAGCTCCTTTGCCAGAGCAATACCATCCTGGAGATTCATGTTCATCTTCCAGTTACCTGCAACAATTTTCTTTCTCATTTTTTCTTCTTTTTTGTTGATAGAATTATAGTTGTCTTTACGTTTTCTTATCCATTTGGTCCAAGCCCAGAGGCGGTCGGCTATGCTGAGCAATACCAGCGGTAGCACAAACCACATCAGCAAAGCCAGAATACGTCGAGCCACAGAGTCGCCAGACAGATGGCCCAGCTCCGACTCTTCCAGCGGCTTGTCCAGGTCGTACTCGTTAGGCAGCATGTTATGACTCCATTTGCCTATCACCACACCGTCTTTCAGCAACAGCAGACCTGGATTGCTGCGAATGATGGTCTTCAGCGTGGTGCCGTCAGTCTGACAGAACGGATATTCAGCGCCTGTCAGGTCGCGCCACTGGCTCACGGCTTTCTCGCCACTGGCTGTCAGCCCGTAGAACGGATAGCCATAGTCCTGAGCATACTCATATACCTGATTAATCAGGTCCAGCTGTGAGTCGTCGGCCTTCTCCAGATAGGGTGCCACCAGCAGGAAGGTGTAGCCCTCGTTGCCCAGCACCTGTTCGGTGATGTCCTCGCCGTCGTCCATCCGCTCTATGAAGAAGTCGGTATAGGGCGACTCCTCGCCATCCATCATCTTGTTCCACCCTGTGCGTAGGTCGCTGCCCACATGATAGGGACGGAAGTCAAACTGTGGCCTGTCGTAGAGGCTCCAGCCTGCAATGGCCAGGATGAACACCGCCGAGTAGTTGATGACAATCCACTGGCTGGACTCGCCGATGAAGCGTACCATCTGCAAAGGCCATTTGGCCACCACAACGGCTGCTGCAAGCAGCACCACGTTCTTCCATAGCGTCTGCCAGTTGGTCAGCACGATGGCGTCGCCAAAGCATCCGCAGTCGCTGATGGGATTGGCCAGCGCCAGCCATAATGTCAAAGGGGTCATCACCGCCATGATAACCAGTGCCAGACGGGAACTCAGCCTGCGCCTGATGGCAAATAGCAGGAAGATGCCGATGCAGAACTCCACTGCTGCCAGCACTACTGCCACTGCCAGTGCCCCCCAGCTGCCCATGGGGCCAGTCAGACTTGTCAGGCCCATAGCCTGCAGGTAGTCCTCAATCTTATATTGCGTGCCCAGCGGGTCAACGGCCTTGACGAATCCTGATAGGATAAACGTTACGGCCAGCACCAGCCGGCATATATTTACGGCAATTCGTTTCAACTTATCACTTATCACTTCTCACTCAACTTGATGAGTCCGAAGACTGCATAGTTGATGATGTCCATATAGTTGGCGTCAATGCCCTCGCTTACCAGCAACTCGCCGCTCAGGTCTTCAATCTCCTTGATGCGCTCTATCTTGGTGAGTATCAGGTCGGTATAGCTGCTCACACGCATGCCTCGCCAAGCCTCGTCGTAGTCGTGGTTCTTTTTCTTCATCAGCTCCAGCGCCTCATGGGCATAGCGGTCGTAGAGGACCATCGCCTCGTCGTTGTTGGTATCAACGGTATCGGCAAAGCCCTTATCCAGCTGTATCAGTCCCACGATGCCATAGTTGATCAGCGCCATAAACTCTGGCCTGATGCCCTCGCCAACCAGCGACTCTTTCTTGATTTCCAGTGAACGGATGCGCTTGGCTTTGATGAACAGCTGGTCAGTCAGCGATGATGGACGCAGTATGCGCCACGAAGCCCCATAGTCGTGCAGCTTCTTTTGGAAGATGTCGCGACATTCGGCAATGGCAGCCTCGAATTCTGCGTTGGTCTTTTCAAACATATTCATAATGCGGGTGCAAAATTACTTAATTCTAACGAAATAGCCAAATTTCACTCCATTTCTTTTTGTTTCTGACGGATATACTTGATTTTTGCACCCAGCATGTCCCATTGCACCTGCAGCGAATCGCGATGCACTCGCAGCAGGTTCAGCGTCATCAGCTCCTCTTCTGTGGCACGCAGTTCAGCACGATGTTGCTCCACTTCCACCTTCATTCGCTCGTATTCGGCTTTTACTGCCTCTAGCGTCGAGTCCACGATGGCCAGTTCCTGCTGTGCCGCCAGCAGCGATGAGTCCTGTTTGTGCAGTAGTGCTGCCCGTCGCTGGTCAATCTCTTTGCGTCGTTCGCTGTTGCCGCATGCCGTCAGCAGCATTGCTGCCAGCAACATCAAAAACATAGTCTTTCTCATTCTCTCTTCCTTTATGTTTAAATTCTTTGCAAAGATAATAACTTTTTTCCAAAGACTAACAAAATAGAGAGAAAAAACGCATGTGAGCTATTCAGACCTCTCCAAAGCATTGCAAACATTACAAATGTCCGCAAAAACGATGTGCGAATTGGAGTCAGATGCTTACGATCTGTGCTCGTTGTATTTGATAATCAGGACAACGCCGAAGATGGTAACGATGAACTCGAAAGCTACTATTACTATATATATCATAATGGTGTGGGGATGAGATAGGTTACAGATTAGGCGAGACGATACACGCCCAGTTATCGGTGTTCCACTGGGGCGAACTGACGAAGGCGGGCTGGCCCACGACATGCGCTCCGCAGGCTTTGAGGGCTTTGCGAACCGATTCTGCGGCAGCTGCGTGGTCTATGCTGTTGCCCAAGGCCACAAACATGGCGACGTGCTTTCCGCTGAGACTTGTGCCCTTGAACGTCTGACAAGCATACTGCCAGTGGGGCGTAAGCAGCCCATCGGCCTGAAACTCGAGGGCGAGGACGAAGCTCTGGCTGTTCTCTACGTGACGGGCATTCACACTCTGGACGCTGACAATTTCAGCACCCAACCTGTCGGCTATTTCTTCTGCAATAGCCTGACAACTGTCGTACACGACGACGATTGACTCATGTTTCATATCCACAAAAATTGCTTGCGCCTCACACCCTTACATCGAGAGTCTTCGGCATATTTCCGACGAAGGCTGGTCTTCAGACTTTCCTCCACTCCCAAGCGCCTTCTCAGACAAATGTCCAATGGCATGAACGCTATCAAGCGAATCTTAATGGCGTATGTGCTTAGGAGCCATAATGGAGTTCACTGCTGCGGGACAGTCGGAGATTCTCACTCACGTTCCCAATTAATCGCGGCTAAGCGAACCTTCGTTAATTCGTTGGCAAAAGTACAAAATATTTTTGAAACCTGTATGCTTTTCTTGAAATAATTTTATCAGAGGCCTGTTTTTGTGCCATTGCAACAGAAATGAATAATAAATGTATGAGTATTAAAGTTTCAGATTGTCACAAAAAGACGATAATTTTCTTACGATTTGTTACTTTTTGAAAGAAAGAAGATTTTTTCTGCTACAATATCAAGGCATAGGTTAACAATATGCATTAACTTTGCACCCGAAAACAAACAAAGTGTAACCAAAAAGTAAAAAGATGGAAGCATTAAGATTTCAGGTTGTCGGCGAGGCATTCAAGAAGAAGCCGCTCGACGTAAAAGCACCCAGTGAGAGACCTTACGAGTATTTTGGTAAGAA
>Ga0310786_10005248_pt1 | contig 17694 bp, 11 predicted proteins | sample AusTroGonzalo_MG_FD_203881 | JGI IMG/M metagenome (GOLD analysis project Ga0310786, IMG submission 203881) | Bovine rumen microbial communities from tropical cattle in Woodstock, Queensland, Australia - Gonzalo_03 (v2) (version 2) | ecosystem: Host-associated > Mammals > Digestive system >... | reverse complement strand
AGTTCACCCACTACACGAAGGGTGCGCTGTTCCCGTTCCAGATTCTGGGCGGTGAGCACGGATACGCCATCGCGTTCCCTTCCACCACCCAGATGGAAGGCGACGCCGTGGTGCACGAAACCGACATCACCGGCTCCGGCCGTGGTCGGAACCCGGAATTCCTGAAATACTACCGCGCCGCCTTCCTCGCCGACGATTTCCGTTCGTACGACGCCTGGCGCTACGGTTCCTACCGCTACTACACCCCCAACAAATACGCCTTCGGCTACCTGATTCTCAGCAATATGCGCGCCCGCTCGGGTAACTACTACGCCGGTGGCGACCTTTTGGAAGAGAAAGTCCACAGCTGGTGGCGCCTGTTCAGCCAGTCGCACCGCAGCTACATCAAGGCTTCGGGCACCACGGCCCGCAAGAATTGGCGCGAAGCGGTGGCCCGCAACACCGCCACCTGGAAGTGGGAATACATGATGCGGGCCCCTTATACCAGATCCGATTTCGTGCTGAAGTACCGTTCCCGGGTTTACGCGGAATTCAATGACCCGCTCCCCTTCGACCGCGGCGTCTACGCTACCCTCACGGGCATGCCGTACGAACGGAGTCTGGTCCGCATCGACACGCTGGGTAAACCGCACTACGTCAGACCCTTTGCATCCAGCACCAGTGCCCTGGTGAAAGACGGCGACGCCATCCTCTTTTCCGAAATCATCCCCGACCCGCGCTGGGGACAGCGCAGCTGGTCGATCCTGCGCCGCTACAACACACGCACCGGCGTCATGACCTCGCTTACCCACCGGACCCGTTATGTGAACCCTTCCGTTGCACCCGACGGAACGATCCTCGCAGCAGAGTATCCCGTGAAGGGCGGTTCCAATGTGGTGGTCCTCGACCACGACGGCGGACTGCTCCAGCGCATTCCCGCACCGGAGAACGGCCAGATCGTGAACGTGGTGCAGGCCGGAAGCGCCCGTTATGCCACTGTCGTCACACAAAAGGGCGAGGGCCTCTACCGCTATGCCGACGGCGCATGGTCCTGCATCATCAGCCCCCAGAAAAGCTCCATCCGCGACCTTGGCGTCGCCGCCGAGGACAAACTTTACTTCGTCTCCGACCTTGACGGATTGAGCAACATCTACTCGCTCCGGACCACCACGGGAGATATACGCCGCTGGGTCAATGCCCCTTACAGCGCCGCACGGCCTTACTACGACCCCACGGACCAAACGCTTTATTACGCCACCTACGACCACATGGGCTACGTGCCTGTCAGCCTGCCCGACGGCAAGGAAGATGGCAAACCCGCGTCGTTCCAATCGCTCTACTCCCATCAGTTGGCCGACCTCAACGCCAGCCAGATGGAATGCATCGTCACCCCGCGCACCGAAGAGGAGGACGCCCGGTTGCGCAGTCACATCGACTCGCTGGAGGCGCGCCCCTACCGCAAGATACTGCATGGCTTCCGCATCCACTCCTGGGCACCGTTCTACGCCAACGTCGACCGCCTGATGAACGATCTGGGCAGCCTCAACCTCAGTAGTTTCGACAATATCACAGAGTACCTTGCCCCGGGCGTGACCATCCTCTCGCAGAACGATCTCGGCACGGTGATCGCCACGGCCGGATACTCGTACTTCAAGCGGCATCACGGCGCACACGCCTATCTGAAATACTCCGGCCTGTACCCCGTTTTCGAGGCGGCCTTCGACTTCAACGAGCGCGACCGCATTGAGCAGGATCTCAGCTTCAAGCCCGACGGAACGCCGGTGATGACGCTCGACACGATTGCCAAACCTTCCCTGCGTTTCAATGCACAGGTGTCCATTCCGCTAAGCTTCTCGCGAGGCGGCTGGACCACCACTTTCACGCCGCGCCTGGGCTACGTCATGACCAACGACTCCTTCCGCATCGAGCCTGCAGGCACCCGTCCGCTGCACGAGAACCCGATGACCCACATCCTCACGGGCAACATCCTGCTCGACACCCGCGTGGCCCGCGCAACTTCGCGCCTGACTCCGCGCCTGGGCTTCGGCATCGAACTCAGCGGCGAACACCGCATCGGCGAAGAACTGGCCCGCAAACCCGTGTACGCCCTGCGTGCCTACACATTCTTGCCGGGCTTCCGCGTGGAGGACGGCTTCAAACTCTCGTACTTCCGCCAGTACCAGCCCCAGGACGGTATGCTCTACAGCCCCGACTACAACCTGGTACGCCGGCCTTTCGGATACGATAACATCATCCTGATGGACTACCACCGGCTGCTGGCCGAATACGCGCTGCCGCTGTATGCCGGCGATGTGGACGGCGGTTTCTTCTTCTACCTGAAGCGGATTATCCTCGTCCCGTTCGTCGACATGGCCCGCGACCTGCATTCGCCGCAAATGGACGGCAACCAAGTGATCGGCTTTACGCAGAAGAACTTCCTGTCGTACGGCACCCGTCTGCTGTTCAACACCTACTTGTTCCGCATCGGCACGGAGTTCAAAATCGGCATCCAGTATTCCCGCGCTTACGACTCCGGCAAGTGGGGTTCCATCCGTTTCGTCCTCAACACCGGTCTCTAAAACATGGCAGACTCACGTATCCTCAATTGGTTCGACTGGTTCCTGATCGTGGGAACCACGGTCGTCAGCATCGCGTCCTCACTCCTGGGCGAAGGCTGGGACACGCTCGGCTTCATCGTGGCCGTCACGGGCATCATCAATCTGGTGCTCTGCGCCAAGGGAAACATCTGGAACTACATCTTCGGCATCATCTACAACGCCATTTACGTCTATATCGCCTGGAATTCAAAGCTTTACGCCGACTCGGCCATCTACCTCTTCTATTACCTGCCCATGCAGTTCCTGGGCTGGGCGCACTGGAAACGGAATCAGAACCAGGAAAGCGGCGCGGTGAACGTCCGGCACCTCGACCGGAACACCGCACTCATCCTGCTGGCCGTGGCGGCCGTATTGATTCCGTTGTTCGCGTGGATCCTCTCGCGGCCCATCATTGCCGACTCGCAGCCCTGGCTTGATTCCGTGACCACGGTGGTTTCGATTCTGGCCATGTACATGATGGTCAAGGCCATCGCAGAGCAATGGTACATCTGGATCGTTCTCGACGCGGTACAGGTCATCAAATGGGCGGTGGCTACGGCACGCGGGGAGGAACATGCCGCGCTGATGCTCGTCATGTTCGCCTTCTTCCTGGCCAATGCCGTCTACGGCCTCATTCAATGGAATCGATTAGCGAAGCGAGCTTCGGACCAACCACGGCCGTAAGCTCTTCCAGCGACGCCTCTTTCATCTTCTTCAGGCTCTTGAAGTGACGGAGCAATTTCTGCTCGGTCTTTTCTCCCACGCCCGGAATTGAGCGTAATACACTGACTGTCTGCTCCTTGCTGCGTCGGTTGCGGTGGTGCGTGATGCCGAATCGGTGCGCTTCGTCGCGAATCTGCATCAGCAGGCGGAGCGAACTGGAGTTTCGGTCGAGGAACAGGGGGAGCGGATCGCCCGGCACGATGACTTCCTCCATGCGCTTGGCCAGACCCACCACATACACCTGGTCGGCGATGCCCAACTCCATGAGGGCTTCGAGCGCGAAACCCAGCTGGCCGCGACCGCCGTCGATGACAATCAACTGCGGCAGGTCCTCGCCTTCGGCCATCATCCGCGAATAGCGGCGGTTGACCACCTCTTTCATCGACGCATAGTCGTTGGCGCCCACCACCGTCTTGATGTTGAAGTGCCGGTAGTCGCGCTTGCTCGGCAGGCCGTCCTTGAACACCACGCACGAAGCCACCGGATTCGTACCCTGGATGTTGGAATTGTCGAAGCACTCGACGTGCCGGGGCGCGACGGTCATGCCCAGGTCTTTTTGCAGTTGTGCGACAACCTTCTCTGACTTCTCGATACGACGCGGCAAGCTCTTCTCTTTCAAGAGCTTGTAGGTTTCCATGTCGAGGATGCCGTGCCCCACGGCCTTCTCGCGCTCGTGATGCGCTTCCAGCAGCGCGAGCCGCTCCTTCCATTCCTGCGCGTCCTCGAAACGAAGTTCCGCGGCGGCGGCCTGCATTTTTGCGCGGCAGTCCGCCACGAGCTGGCGGGTGCGGCCGCTCAGCAGCGCCTTGATCTCCGTAATCTGCGCATCGTATTCTTCTCGGCCGAAAAGCCCTTCGCAGGGGCCGGCACACTTCTCCAGATGGTAGTTCAGGCAGCAGCGCACCTTACCCGCGGCAATTTGCTCGTCCGTGAGCGGGTGGGCGCAGATGCGTAGCTTGTAGAGGCTGCCCATCAGGTCGAGCAGCCGGCGCGCGTGCTGGACGGACGCGTACGGCCCGTAGTAGAGCGAGCCGTCCTGGACGTAGCGACGCGTCAGCATCACGCGGGGAAAGGGCTCCTTGCGGATGCAGATCCAGGGATAGGTTTTGTCGTCCTTGAGCAGAATGTTATAGCGGGGCTGGAGCTGTTTGATGAGGTTGTTCTCGAGCAGCAGCGCGTCCTCCTCCGTCTCGACCACGGTGTAGCGCAGGTCGTCGATGTGCTCGACCAGGGCCCGCGTTTTGCGGTCCAGCTGCTCCGGCGGGCGGAAATACTGCGACACACGCCGCTTCAGATCCTTGGCCTTGCCCACATAGATGACCGTTCCCGCCGCATCCAGATAGCGGTAGACACCCGGGTCATGAGGCAGATATGCCAATTTCTCTCGGACATTCATTGAAAAATGCTAACTTTGTAATTTAAAGCCCTTATCCTATGGCCAAGCCAAAGACAAAGTTAATCAATAAATCCGACATAATGAAGGCCATCCACATGCGTGGCCCCATCGGATGGCTGCTCGCATCGCTGGCCATGTGGATATTCGGATTCAATAAGGTCAACAAGGCAAACGACCACTGCAAGCAGTACCAGAATGCCGACTTCTCCGCCCATATCCTCAAGTACGTGGGCGTGAACATGGACCTTAACCCCCAGCAATACAACTACATCCCGCAGGACGGTCCCTTTATCGTCGTGGCCAACCACCCCATCGGCTCCGCCGACGGAATGATGCTCAGCGCCGTCATCGGTACCATGCGCACCGATTTCAAGATTATGGCCAATTTCCTCCTGTCGATGATTCCGTCGCTGCGCGATCAGTTCATATCGGTCAATCCGTTCACCGACGGGATCTCGACCCGCAGCAGCCTGGCTGGACTCCGTTTTGCCAAGGAGCACATCGCCGCAGGCGGCTCCCTCGGCCTGTTCCCGGCAGGCGAAGTGTCCACCTACCAGCACGGCAAAAACCGCACGGCGCTCAAGCGGCGCGAAGTCGAAGACATCCCTTGGCCGGAATCCATCATCAAGTTCATCCGCAACGCCAACGTGCCGGTGATTCCCGTCTACTTTGAAGCGAAGAATTCGCGCTGGTTCCACTTTGTGGGCCGCATTCACCCGATGCTCCGCACCATCAACCTGGCCAATGAGCTTTTCAATAAGAAGGGCAAGACCATTCCCATGCGCATCGGCAAGCCGATCATGCCCAACGAGCTGGCGGAATACACGGAAATCTCGCACCTGGGCGGCTACCTGCGCAGCCGTGTCTACGCCATGGAGGCGGAGTTCAACAACACGAACGCGGAGCTTACCAAGGCGCCCGAACTCGTGACTCCCATTGCCCTGCCGCGCGACAAGAAAGCCGTTGTCAAGGAATTCGACCGTCTCAAGAATGCCGGAAAACTGCTGTTCCAAGTGGCCACATATCAGTGCTATCTTGCTGAATACGAGGAGATTCCTGTTGCAATGATCGAGTTGGGCCGCCGCCGCGAAGAGTCGTTCCGCGCTACCGGCGAAGGCAGCAACAAAGATATCGACGTCGACGAATACGACAAATACTACAAGCACCTGATCCTCTGGGACGCGAAGCGCAAGCGCATTGCCGGCGGCTACCGCCTGGGCATCGGAAAGGAGATTTTCGACAACCACGGCGGCATAGAAGGCTTCTACACCAGCTCTCTGTTCACCTATTCCGCGGACTTCGAGCCCCTGCTCCGCGATACCATCGAGCTGGGCCGCTCGTTCGTCAGCCTCGAGTACCAGAAGGAGGCGCTGCCACTGATGCTCCTGCTCAAAGGTCTGATGCACACGCTGATGCGCTATCCCGACGCCGTCTCGTTCATGGGTCCGGTGAGCATCAGCAACTCCTACCCGAAGTTCTACCAGAGCCTGATGGTCTACTACCTGGAGAACATGCACAACGCGAAACTGGCCGAGAACTCCGCCCAGCCGACGATGGCCTTCGAGCCCGACTACCTCAAGCTCAACCCGAAGGACCTGCTGCGGCACAAGATGGACAATTTCGAGAAGTTCGACCGCTTTCTGATGCGCCTCTCCGACAACAACTACCGCATGCCGACGCTGGTGAAGAAGTATATCAAGGTGAATGCGCGCATCATCACGTTCAACGTCGACCCGCTGTTCAATTACAGCGTCGACGGCCTCATCCTGCTGAACATCAAGGAGTACCCGCGTGCTGAGATTCTCCAGATGACAAAGGATGTAGGCCCCGCCGAGCGCGAAGCCATCATGAACCGTTTCGGCTATTCTCTGAAAGATTAAGGGACCGGATCGTATCCGCTTCCGCCCCAGGGCGCGCAGCGAAGAATGCGCTTGACAGCGAGCCAGCTGCCGCGCAGGAGACCGTGCTTCTGCAGGGCCTCCAGGGCATAATTGGAACAGGTGGGCGTATAACGGCACTGCCGCCCCATATAGGGCGAGAGTGTAATCTGGTAGAGCCGGATCAGCTTAACGGGCAGCCAGATCGTCAACGACCTGAGCGACGCTTTTTTCGATTCGTTCATAATCCTCCACCTGTTTTCCCACATAATAAATGAAAACATCGAGCCCGGCGGCCGCCTGCGGCCCGCCGCCGCGCCGCCATGCCTCGCGCATGCGCCGCTTCAGCAGATTGCGCCGGACGGCACGTTTGAAATTACGCTTGGGCACCGAAACACCGAAACCGCCTTCCCCCTCCTGGAAACACACCTTGAGCGGATAACGGAACACGATCTGTCCCGTTCGCAGCAGGGAGAGGATACGGCGCTCATTCATGGGTCGTTCCGCCGGTTTCGAGATAGCGTGCGAGCGCTTCCGCGATGGAACGGGCCTCGGGCGTGGGGGCCGGGATGGCCACTGCCAGGCCTGCTTCCTTCATGGCCTTGGCCGTGGAAGGGCCGTAGGTCACGAACACCAGGTTGTCCTGCCGGAAATCCGGGTAGTTGTCCTGCAGCGACTTGACATCGGCGGGGCTGTAGAACGCCGCCACCTGGTATTCGTGCAGGTTGATGTCGCGAATATCATTGTTGACCGTGCGGACGAACACCGCGCTGCCGTGCTTGAGATTCTCTTTCGTAAAGAGCTTGTGGACATCGGGCTTCAGGCTGTCGGTGCAGGCAATCAGGAAATTCTCATTTTTGTGCTTGGTGCCGATAGCCGCCACCATCGAGGCGACAGTGCCGGTGCCGTAGAAAATTTTGCGTTTGCGGTAGACGATGTACTTCTGCAGGTAAACGGCGATCGCCTCGCTCTGGCAGAAATACTTCATCGTCTCTGGAACGTTCACGCGCGTCTGCTCACAAATCTTGAAGAAGGAGTCGATGGCCAGGCGTGAAGTGAACACAATGGCTGTATAGTCGAGAATCGTAACCCGCTGAGCGATGAAATCACGGACCGAAACGCCCTCCACCCGGAAAAACGGGCGGAAGTCGATGGAAACGCCCCACTTTGCAATCAGGTCGGTATAGGGCGAAGTGCCGGAAGGCTCGGTCTGCGAAATGAGAATTCGTTTAGTTTCCATTCAACAAATAATTAACTACCACACTAACCGGTAAAATTTCGAGGGTGCAAAGATACAAAACCCAGAAATATCTCGAAAATCCTGTTGAAGAAATCAGCGAAAAACTGCGAATAACGTAAAAAAAATACCCGATCAGCGCAATAATTGCCAAATAAATGCGATAAATTGACAAAACCTGCGGCGAGAACAACAGCAGCACCGGAGCCGGCAGAAACGAGGCCAGACCCACGAGAATGAAGATTCCGCAGCCCATTTTTTCAATATCGCGGCATGCGGCCGGCTGGCCTCCCAGCCAGCCAAGCAGGGAGAAAATGCCCATTCGCAACAGGAGCATCCCAACCAGGATTCCAAGCACCCACAGATAGCCGTTCCCCATGCCGGAGAGACGGAGCGCCATGGCGTAAAACGGGACCATCAGCGTGAAAATCAGCAGGATGGAGTCGCACAGATACTTGTTGCCCAGCGTTTCGGAAGTGGCGTGGTCGCTGCGGATAAAAGCGGCTGCCCCGGTAATCGCAGCCAAAAGGCGGCTGTAGAGAAGCACAAGCGTCAGCGCCGCAACCAGGAGAAAGCCCAGCACAAAAGGATCGGGCGCACTTGCCCCGATCGCTTCCGCCGCCCCGTCCCCGGCAAGGGACAACCGGCTTCCCGGCCAGATTTCAGCTGTCATCAATTCCCGCGCTTGGCCTGATGGCCCATCTCTGTCAACAATGCAACCACCTTGTCACGTACATCGCCCTGAATGAGAATCTCGCCGTCCTTGACCGATCCGCCCGTTCCGCAACGCGTCTTGAGCGCCTTTCCCAGCTCCTCAAGCGCCTCGTCCGGCCCCGTAAAACCCGAGACCAGCGTCACCTGTTTTCCGGCACGCCGGCGGCGGTCGATCGTGACAATCAGTTTCTGCTTCTTCAGCGGCTGCGGCTGGTCGGCTTCAGGCTCCGGATCCCCGGCCTCGGGGACCTCTACGCCGAATTTTCCGGCCAGGATGTCTTTCCAGTCCTGTGGCATGGCAGTTGCAAATTTTTCGCAAAGTTAGTGATAAAACCGTATCTTTGCTCCATGAATCAGAAACTGTTCCGCCGGATCAACCGCATCATTTCCGCCTGCGTGGCCGTGCTCGCGTCACTGGTCTACCTCCTCACGATCGAGCCCACCACAAGCTTCTGGGACTGCGGTGAATTCATCGCCTCGTCATACAAACTGGAAGTCGGCCATCCCCCGGGAAACATGGTCTTCAACCTCTTCGCGCGCATCTTCACGCTGTTTGGCGGCGCTGCACACGCAGCTGTCGCGGTCAACGCGATGAGCGCCCTGTGCTCGGGCCTGACCATTTTCTTCCTCTACCTGACCATCGTCCATTTCGGACGCCGCCTGATGGAGAAACGCGGCAGGAGCATGACCACCGGCAACGCCGTGGCCCTGTTCGGTGCCGGCGTCGTGGGTGCCTTCGCATACTGCTTCTCCGACACGTTCTGGTTCTCCGCCGTGGAAGGCGAGGTCTACGCCATGTCGTCCCTGTTCACCGCCGTGGTGTTCTGGGCGGCGCTCAAGTGGGAAGAAGAGGCTGACCAGCGCTACGCGAACCGCTGGCTGGTGCTCATCTGCTTCCTGATGGGCCTGTCGATCGGCGTTCACCTGCTGAACCTGCTGACCATCCCGGCCATCGTGTTCCTGATTTACTACAAGAAGCATGAGCAGCCCGTCACTTTCTGGCGTGCTTTCGGCGTTCTGGCCCTTTCGGGCGTAGTGCTGGGTTTTATCCTGTTCGGCATCATCCCGTACCTGCCGCGTATCGCCGCCGGCGTCGACCGCCTGTTCGTCAACGGGTTCGACGCGAAGTTCGACGTGGGTGCCGCCGTGTTCATGGTGCTTTTCCTGGCCGCCTGCTTCTTCCTGCTGTGGCTGTTCCGCAAGCGCGAAAAGGCGCTGGCGCACACCATCACGCTGATGGTCACCACCATCATCATCGGCTACTCGCTTTTCACCGTGACCATTATCCGCTCCAGCGCCGGCACGCCGATGAACGAGTACCAGCCCGACAACCCCTATTCGCTGATCCGCTACCTCGGCCGCGAGCAGTACGGCGACAACCCCATCCTGTACGGGCAGATGTTCACCTCGCCCTATGAGATTGAGGAAAAACCCTACTACACGCCGCTTGACGGCAAATACTTCCAGGCCGACAACATCGACGCCTACTACCCCGCCTCCACCCGGATGCTGTTCCCCCGCATGTGGAACGGCTTCGACGAGCGATACAAAGAATTCTACAAGACCTACGTCACGAAATACAACTCCCGCTCCGCCACCATCTACGGCAAGAACATCAAGTTCCAGATGCCTTCGATGGCCGACAACCTGAGGTTCTTCTTCGACTACCAGGTGAACCACATGTACATGCGCTACTTCATGTGGAACTTCGTAGGCCGCCAGAACGACCTGCATGGCGACGTTCCCGGCGACCCTGTCAAGGGCAATTGGGAAAGCGGCATCGGCTTCATCGACCAGGCGCGTCTGGGCAACCAGAGCGAGGGTCCCGACTTCATGGTGCACAACAAGGCCAAGAACCACTACTTCTTCCTGCCGCTGCTCCTGGGCTTGCTGGGTTTCTTCTTCCAACTTCGCCACGACGGTCGCAACAGCTGGGTAACGGGCATGCTGTTCCTGCTGACCGGCCTGGCCATCGTGGTGTACCTCAACCAGCCGCCCTATCAGGTGCGCGAGCGCGACTACGCGTACGCGGGTTCCTTCTATGTATTCAGCCTGTGGATCGGCCTGGGCGTGCTGGCCCTCCAGTCCTGGCTGGAGAATCTTTCCAAGAAGCAGGGTACCCTGCCCATGGCGGCCGTCGCTACAGCCATCGGCCTGGTGGTGCCCGTGCTCATGGGCTGCCAGAACTGGGATGACCACGACCGCAGCGGCCGCTACACTGCCCGCGACATGGCCTGGAACCACCTTGTCGGCTGCGGCCCGAACGCCATGCTGGTGACGCACGGCGACAACGACACCTTCCCGCTCTGGTACGCCCAGGAAGTGGAGGGCGTCCGAACCGACGTGCGCATCCTCAACTCCTCGCTGCTGGGCACCGACTGGTACATCGACCAGATGAAATGCGCGTTCTACGACTCCAAGCCCGTGAACATCACCATTCCGCGCCGGCAGTATCTCTATGGCACCAATGACTTCGTGCCCGTGATCGACGTCGTGGACCGTGCGGTTCTGGCTTCCGAGGCCATCGAGATCTTCAAGGACCCGCGTTATGTCCGCGAGGGACAGGACTTCATTCCGGGACATAAGCTCTTCGTTCCGGTCAACAAGGAGAACGCCATCAAGAGCGGCATCGTCCCGGCTTCGATGAAAGACAGCATCCAGGACTACATCATCCTGAATATCAGCGGCAACAACATCACCAAGTTCAATCTCGTGATGCTCGACATCCTGGCCCACTACGACTGGTCGCGACCGCTGTACTTCGTTTCGCGCAACGAAACCACGCTGGGCCTCGAACCCTGGCTCCAGTACGACGGCTTCGTCTACAAGCTCGTGCCGTTTGTCAACAGCTACAGCGAACGGGAAACCACCCTCGACACGGACGCTCTCTACAACCGGATCATGAACGACTACCGTCTTGAATCGATGGCAGACTCCACCGTGTACTACGACTACCAGAATCTTTACACCTTCCTGGCCGTCGTACCCGTGCGCGATATCTTCGCCACCACCGCCACCGCGCTCATCGACAAAGGCGATGCCGCCAAGGCGGAGGAGCTGCTCGACAAATGCGTGGCCGTGATGCCCGCAAGCAACTTCCCCTACAACGCGGCCGTACTGCGCAGCGTCAACGAGTGGTCGATCCTCTCGATGGTAGAATCCTATTTCCGGATCGGAAAGCCTGAAAAGGCCATCGAAATAGGCGACCAGATGGCCGATGAAACGCTCAAGACACTGGTCTATTTCTCCACGCCGATCGGCCCGGAGGAAGACGACGTCCTCTCGAAGAAGCTGGCCGACGACGCGGCGAGCATCTACCTGTACCTCGTCCGGCTCTACCAGTCGTACGGGCAGTCCGAAGCGGCAGCCAACCTCGACCGGAAGCTGCACGAACTGTAAGGAGTGAAACTCCTGGTTATTTCACGATATGGACTTCCTCGGTGATGACCTTCACCGAGGATTCTTTTTGCCGGGCCTTCGAAAGGGGCAGGTTCTTCCCGTCTTCAAAGGCGACAAGGATGGCGTTCCGGTGACCGGCTTTCTTGACCGCTGCCAGCGCCGCCTCCGCTTCGGCATACGTGCGAAATACGCCGGCGGCATACATGGTCTTGCCGGAACGCTGCGGATGCGCATACACGGGACGGACGCCCTTCAGCAGGTTGACCGACGGCTTCGACGAGACAACGAACAGCTGGATCTGATACACAAGGCCGGACGGAAGATCGTTATTCTCGGCGAAAGCGCCGGTTTCGGCTATCTGGAACGTATAGTCAAACGGCTCGACCATTTCCTCGAAAGGGATCACGGGCGTTTTGCCGGGGTTCCGGCGGACAAACGGATAGCCCTTGTCGGGTGCGGTGACCGCCAGCCGCGAGAGGGTCTTCTGCCGCGCCGCGTCAACGCGAACGGCGACGGGGTTTTCCTGCCGCAGGACATAGATCACGACGCTGTCTTTCCCGCAGTCGCGGTTCGAAGCGAAGACGCTGTAGCGGCCGTCTTCCGTGTCACAGAACAGCAAGTCGTCAGCCGGCGAGTTGTAGGGAACGCCCATGTTCCGCACGTTGCCCCAGCGCTTCTCCTGCGGGTTCCATGTAGCTTCATACAGGTCGTAGCCGCCCATGCCGAACAGTCCGTCCGATGAGAAATAGAGGCGGTTGCCGTCGGGCGAGAGCATCGGGAATATCTCGTTGCCCGGCGAGGCGGCCTCTTCACAGAAAGGGACCGGTGCGCTCCAAAGATCACTCTCCGTGGGCTGCGTGCAGTAAATGTCGAAAGTACCGTCAGCACCCTGGCGCGCAAAAAACAACTTTTCGACCTCGGCCGGATAGTAATTGCCGTCCGGTGCCCAGCCGCGGTCGTCCAGGTGTCCGTACCAGAGCTGGAAGTCGCTGCGGGGGACACGACGGGTATCCACCACGGTTACGTCTGCGGCAAAAGCCGTCAGGGCGGCCCGGTTGGCTGCTTCCACTTCGCGGACAACCGTCAGGCTGTCAGGTACGTCCTGCGAAAACAGCGGGACGGCCGCCGACAGTGCGGCAATCAGGACCAGAAAGGCTTTTTTCATCGGTTTACTTCCGTTTTTCAACAACAAATTTAGCCAAATCATTCAGATTTTCAGAAAAAAGTGTATTTTTGCAGGCTTATTCGTCATCCCCGGCAAACCGGGAATCTCGAAATACAAGAATTTAATATTAAACAAATAACAGTTTTATGCAAAGCAAAGGTGCCATCACACTCGTGGCCATCCTCATCGGCTTGGCCTGCATTTTCCAGCTGTCGTTCACCGCAGCGACGGCCGTGCAGGAAAGCAAGGCTGCCAAGGCTGCCGAAAAGGCCGTCATCGAAGAGCAGCAGAGTCCTTCGTTTGCAGAAGTATCCGAGTTGAACCGCGCGTTCTACCTTGACTCCGTCAGAAGCGCAGCCAACAAGCTCTATCTCGACTCGATCGCAAACCAGAAGGTTTATTTCAATTACACGTATAAAGACGTCAAGGAGAAGGAACTCAACCTCGGTCTTGACCTGAAGGGCGGTATGAACATCGTCCTGCAGCTCGACTTGGCACAGCTCGTCCGTTCCTGCGCACGCGAAAAGACGTCCGATGAATTCAACAAGGCCATGGCACTCGCCTCCGAGCGCGCAGACCAGACCCACGAAGATTTCATCACGCTCTTCGACCAAGCATGGAAGGAAGTCGCTCCCGGCAAGCGCCTCTCGTTCGACATCGACCTCGATAAGCTCAGCGGCGATGTGAAGAACAAGGCAAAGGCCACCGACGATGAAATCATCGCGCTCCTCAAGGAAGAGGCCAAGGGTGCCATCGACAACTCCTATCAGGTCGTCGAGCGCCGTGTCAACCAGTTCGGTGTGGCACAGCCCAACATCCAGAAGGTTGCCGGCACCGGCCGTATCCTCGTAGAGCTCCCGGGCGTGAAGGAACCGGAGCGTGTCCGCAAGCTCCTCCAGGGTACCGCATCCCTCGAGTTCTGGGAGACCTATACGTCCCAGGAGCTGATGCCGTACCTGCAGGAACTCAATGAAGCCATCCGCCTCCAGAACGAGGCCCTCGAGGCTGATGCTCCCGCTGAGGAGAAGACGGTTGAAGAGAAGGACGGCAGCCTCGCATCCGAACTGGATGCCGCTACGGATCAGCCTTCCAGCGCTACGCAGGACCTCCTCCGCAAGGCCAACCCGCTGTTCAGCGTGCTCCAGACCCTGGGCGGCAACTCCGCTTGCCTGGGTATCGCACACTATCGCGACACCGCACAGATCAACAACTGGATCGTCTCCAACCGCTCCCTCTTCCCGGGCGACTTCGTCCCCGCATGGAGCTTCAAGGCATTCGAGGCAGAAGGCGTGAACCCCGACACCTACTATGAACTCGTGGCCCTCAAGAGCCACGTGGGCAAGGGTCCCGCGCTGGACGGCAAATACATCGCTTCCGCGAACGTGAACTACAACCAGATGACCGGTGCCCCGGAAGTCAGCATGACGATGAACAGCAAGGGCGCCATCGAGTGGGAGAACATCACGGGCGAGAACGTCGGCCGTCAGATTGCTATCGTCATGGACGGTCAGGTCTACTCCTATCCGAATGTCCAGAACAAGATTTCGGGCGGCAACTCGGCAATTTCCGGCCACTTCACCCAGAAGGACGCCGACGACCTTGCCAACGTCCTGAAGTCCGGTAAGCTGTCCACCCCGGCCCGCATCGTGCAGGAGCAGGTGGTCGGCCCGAGCCTCGGTAGCGCTTCCATCCGCGCCGGTATGATCTCGTTCATCATCGCGTTCCTCCTGGTCCTGGTCTACATGGTTATCTTCTACCGCCGCGCCGGTATCGCCGCCGACATCGCACTGCTCTGCAACGTGCTGTTCCTGTTCGGCGCCCTCGCTTCCTTCGGCACCGTGTTCACCCTCTCGGGTATCGCAGGTCTCGTGCTGACGATGGGTATGGCAGTCGACGCGAACGTGATTATCTACGAGCGCGTGAAAGAGGAACTCAACGCCGGCAAGGCACTCCGCCTGGCCATCAGCGACGGTTACAAGAACGCGTACTCGGCCATCCTCGACGGCCAGATCACCACGATCCTGACCGGTATCATCCTTTACATCTTCGGCAGCGGCACGATCAAGGGCTTTGCAGCCGTGCTGGTCATCGGTATCATCACCTCCGTGCTGACCTCGATCTTCATCACCCGCCTCATCTTCGAAGCGCGCCTGAAACGCAACAAGGACATTACCTTCGCATCCGAGTGGTCGAAGTCGTTCCTCAAGAACACGCACATCGACTTCCTCGGCAAGCGCCGCGTCACCTACATCATCTCGGGTGTCGTCTGCCTGCTCTGCCTCGTGTCGATCTTCACCAAGGGCTTCTCCCTCGGTGTCGACTTCAGCGGCGGCCGTACCTACACCGTGCGTTTCGACCAGCAGGTCACGCCGGAGCAGGTCCGTGCAGCCCTCCTCGACGAGTTCCAGGAGTCTGCCGAAGTTAAGCAGTTCGGCGGTGCATCGCAGATGCGTATCACCACCAAGTACATGGTGAACGACAAGTCCGACGAGACCGACCGCCTCATCGAGAGCAAACTCTACAATGCCCTCAAGGGCTTCTACGCCAACGAGCTGACACTGGAAGGCTTCACCTCCACGCTCGAGAACCCGAACGGTATCGTCTCCAGCGACCGCGTGGACGCCTCCATCGCAAGCGAAATGAAGCGTGACGCTGTCATCGCCGTCATCCTCGCTCTGATCGTGATCTTCGGTTACATCGCCTTCCGCTTCAAGAACTGGACCTGGGGACTTGGCGGTGTCACCTCGCTGATCCACAACTCGATCATCATCATCGGTTTCTACTCGATCTTCAGCGGCATCCTGCCGTTCACCCTCGACGTGGACCAGACGTTCATCGCTGCCGTGCTGACCATCATCGGTTACTCGATCAACGACAACGTGGTGATCTTCGACCGTATCCGTGAATACAAGGGCCTCTATCCGAAACGCCCGCTCAGCCAGAACATCAACGAGGCATTGAACTCCACGCTGTCGCGTACCATCAATACCTCCGTCAGTACGCTGCTCGTGCTGATCGCCATCGCCATCTTCGGCGGCGAAAGCATCCGCGGCTTCTCGGTGTCCCTGGCACTCGGCGTCCTCGTCGGTACCTACGCCTCGATCTTCATCGGTACGCCGATCATGTTCGACCTCAACCGCAAGAAAGTCGAGAAGGCTGCATAAGCAGCGCTTATTCCAGCATTTCGATCAACGCCCACTTGCGAACCGTTCGCAAGTGGGCGTAAATTTGTGTCTCCCTTCGTTTGTTACGAACTTCCTATTTGGTGAACTGGAAGATGGCGATGGTCAGGATGGCGGCTGGAGCGAGATAGCGGAGGAGGAACAGAAGAACGTCGATAATCCAGTTGGGGATAGGAAGTGTTCCGCCGTTGGTCAGCTCGTCGTGAATCTGCTTGCGACCGAGCTTCCAGCCCACAAAGATAACCACTAGAAGGCCGCCGAGCAGCATCAGGATGTTGGCTGATACATAGTCGAACAGATCAAAGATGGTCAGGTTAAAGATTTTCCAATCGCTCAACGGGCCGAGCGAAAGGGAACATAGGCAACCCAGCGCCCAGATGAGGAAAAAGACCAGTATTACCGCCGTGCGTCGCTTGATCTTGAAATCTTCCATGCAGGACGCCACAAGAACTTCCAGGACAGAAATGGACGAAGTCAATGCTGCAAGCAGCAAGGCAAAGAAGAAAAGAATGGCGATCCATCCGCCCAGCGGCAACTGGCTGAAAATGTGCGGAAGCGTGATGAAAACGAGACCGGGCCCTTCACTGGGGCTGATGCCGAAGGCAAAGACGGCCGGCATGATGGCGCAGCCGGCAATCAGGGCGAAAACCGTATCGGCAACCGCCGTCTCCGTGCCCAGCGCCACTATGTTCGCGTTCTTTTTCACATACGAACCATACGTAATCACCATGCCACTGCCCAGCGACAGCGAGAAGAAAGCCTGTCCCAGCGCAGCCAGGAAGGTTCCTGACGTAACTACCGACCAGTCGGGCTTGAAGAGATACCGTATACCTGCCTCGGCGCCCTCGAGGGTCATGGAACGCACGGCGATGCCGATCATGATGAGGAACAGCAGCGGCATCATCACTTTCGAGAACTTCTCGATACCGTTCTTGATGCCGGCAATCACGATGCCGGCCGTAAGCGCCAGGAAGGAGGTATGGCAAATGAGCGGACCCCAGACCGAAGTCGAAAAAGACTGGAAATACTGCCCCAGATCCTCAGTGCTGCCCCGGGTAAAATCGAAATGTAAAGACTTGAACAGGTATTCGATGCTCCAGCCGCCCACCACAGAGTAGAACGACAGGATCAGCGTGCAGCAGAGGACGGCAAAAATGCCGGTGATACCCCAGTGTCCGCCCGGCGCAAGCGCCTGGAAGGCGGCACGGGCGCTCGCCTGACTGCGGCGGCCGATGATGAATTCCGCCAGCAGGATAGGAATGCCGATCAGCAGGACGAAAGCCAGATAGATAAGTATGAAGGCTGCACCGCCGTTCTGGCCCACCAGATAGGGAAAACGCCACAGATTGCCCAGACCGACGGCCGATCCGGCCAGTGCCACCAGCACACCGAAGGAGCTGGCAAACGAATCGCGAGAGGCGTTAC
>Ga0310786_10005247_pt1 | contig 17695 bp, 11 predicted proteins | sample AusTroGonzalo_MG_FD_203881 | JGI IMG/M metagenome (GOLD analysis project Ga0310786, IMG submission 203881) | Bovine rumen microbial communities from tropical cattle in Woodstock, Queensland, Australia - Gonzalo_03 (v2) (version 2) | ecosystem: Host-associated > Mammals > Digestive system >... | reverse complement strand
CCAGATAGTCGCGGAACGGGTGGTACGTCGGCACGTAGTCCGACTCGATGACATTCTGCAGGTGCTGCTTGATGACGGGTTTCTCCTGACAGAGTTCCATCCACAGCGTGTTGATGTCGCGGTCGGTAAGGTTCGTGTAGCCGTCCGTGGCGCACTCGTCATCGCCGAAGATGGTCAGCAGGCCCTGCTCGTCGGCCTTGATGACCGGTCCCCTCGATAGTCTGCGAATCTCCGGGCGTCCCCGCACCTCGTTATACCTCAGCGACACGCGGTTGTCGAGCATTGCCTTGATTTCCTCCGGCGTGGCATACGTCTCCTGCCACGACTTCTTGTGCTCACGCGGAGCCCCCTCCTTCTTCTTTGTCTCCTTTTTCATATACCGGATTTTGTTTTCGGCGGCAAAGGTACAAAAAAGGAACGAATCCGACTACTTACGCAGTAGTTACGGTGGTAGTTACGCAACTACCTCAAAGTGCCTGAAAATGCAGCTTTCACGTCATCCAGAAATTTGAGCGACTGGCGTTGTGTGAGTGCATTGTTATAGTTGCTCCGCATATTCTTACGATGCCAGAACTGCTCAAACACCTTCCATCTGTCCTGAATACCCAGCCTGTTTGCTATCTCGAAGGCCAGAACTGCCGACTTGGTAAGCGAAATCCTCGGCTGGAAACGCTCGTCTATCCATCCTTCCGACATTGCCTTTTGCCAGAGAGCCATGGCCTCGGGCGTGGCGAGTACGTCGGGCAGCACCACTTCCCTCAGAACTTCCATATCCCCACGTATCAGGTCGAGCATCAGGTCAAGGCGGATGAGCACCTGCCGCTCGTCGTCGCTCAAGCGGTAGTAGAACTGATGCAGGTACTTGCCGTAGCTGTCGTAGTTGATGCGCAGGGCATCGCCGTCCATGGTGACGAAGCGACGGAAACGGGCGCAACAGTCAGGGAGTTCCTCGGGCAGGTCGTAGCCGTGGGGCAGGTGCGACCTCAGCGTGTCGAGGTCCACCCGGCACCGCTCCCGCTCCGACGGCACGGGCGCGAAGCGCAGCACCTTCCGCTTCAGAAACTCCACCACCTCCAGCATCTGCTTGTCCTTCAACAGTTCCGGTGTCACCACGCCCACCTCGCGCTTCCACTGCTCGTAGGCAGCTACGACCTTCTGCTCGTCGCACTGGCTCTTCTGACTGCGGTAGAAGTTGCCGTACAGCGTTGGGGGAGCCGCCATGAGCAGACGGCGCACGTCGCCCAGCATCCGCACCATGTCTGCCACATTCTGCCTGATGGCCTCGTAGAGTTCCAGTGTCGTCTCGGGCTTGAAACCCTTGTAGGCGAACTCGATGCCGCGCTCATGGAGCGTCTGGTCGTTCAGCGCCTCCATGTCGTGCTCCAGCTTGCCGTTCTTCATCCAGTATGCCATGCTCGTCATCACGTCGAGGTCGATGCCCAGCACCTCGGGGCACTCGTTGCGCCTGAGGCACTCCAGATACACGGGCAACTGTTCCACAATCTTGCTGCTGGTGATGTAAAGCGACAGGGAGAAGGGAATCACGATGTCCTCTTCGTCTTTCTCGAAACCACTGTAGTAGGACATGCCTACCTCAAAACCTTCAATTTTCTTCTTTAAATACAACATAAATCTTTTTACCTTAAAATATTTATAAAAAACACAAAAAACTTCTCCCGCCCAAGCGGATGGATGTCCGCCCAGACGGGAGTAGTATATTTATAATTCGGGATCTTTACGTCAGATTGGAGTTCTTTTTACAGCAGTGGTGTCATATATAAAGGCAAGGAACAGATACCTGACATCTTACTTCAGACTTCAGACATCAGCCCTCATCCTTCATCCTTCATCCTTCAGCCATCTTACATCATCCATCATCCTTCTTCCAAGTCCCAGCCACCGAATTGGTAGCCTTTTTCTATCCAGTCGAATCCGGGGGCGTTTATTTCGTCGTTATAACCACTGCCGGCAAGAATGACCTGTGTCTGCTGTAACCTGATGACGTCCATCGAGGGTTTCATATATCGCTTTTTCATATCTCGTTTCATTCTTCTTTTCTTTCTATTTGGAAGACAACTGGGACATTTAGAGTCCCTTGATAAGGGACGGCTATAATGCAGGGATAAATAGTTGTCTTTGTTGTTTGGGTTGTCTTTTATTTAATCACGACCTTATGAGCTCCGTGGATATATATGCCCTTTAGCGTGGGCTTCTGAGAGAGTTTGCGTCCGCTGAGGTCATACCATACATCTGACATCTGACGTCTGCCATCAGACATTGAAGTTACTCCTGTCGCATCGTCATTATGCCACACGACGTCTATCGTGTCAGGCAAGTCGTTGAGCCCGGGGCTGTTGTTTGTTGCAGGCGCAAGCATATAGGCACGGAAGGCGCGAGTGTGGGCTCCGTCGCCCAGCTTCACGAACTGGCCCTCTTGGTACGTCACGCCACCCACGGTCTTGGTCTTCTTTGCGTAGCCGTAGGCCCTGCCCAACTCTGCGGCATGCTTACTGCTGTAGAGCGGGTCTGCGGTATTGGTGGTCCACTTCACGCGGTCGTAATTGCCTACGATGGTCCAACCGCCTGTTGTTGACGAGCCGGCATTGCCAGCTACTATGGTTACGTTGTCGAATTCTATCTCGGTGTAGTTTTCGTTTGCCGGAGTCGCCGTTGACTCTGATGGTTCGAAGTAATACGGCGTGTTGGCCTGAAGATCGTTCACTGCTGTCATGTGGGCTACGAGTTGATGAGTTTCTTGATTCTCATCGACGTAATTTAACGTACTGAATGTCTCGTTATCGAAATTTGCTTTTGAGAAAGCAAATGGCAGACAGATGGTCGTAGGCACGCCAGCAACGAACTTGCGGCGTAAGATGACCCTGTCTGCAACGATGTTACTCGTTATCTCGAACGGCTCATTCGAGTCGCCGTCCAGCGTTACTACGATTTCGCCTTGCTCCTTAGCTATCGTCATGGCACCCTTATTCCACTGCGCGTAGAGGTTGGCCGTCTGACCTGCAAGGGCAAGATGGCTGACGTTCTCGCCGTCAAGGTAAACGATGGTTCCGTTGGCTTGAGTGCTCCAGCCCGTGAAGGTGTAGCCCTCGCGGGTGAAGGCGTTAGCGGTGAGGTCAGCGGATGCACCAGCTGCGATAGCTTGGTCGTACATCGTGCCTGTGCCGCCGTTGGCATTGAAGTGGACGGCGTAGTGGGTGCTGGTGTTCAGCGACCATTGGGCATAGAGAGTCATGTCCGAGCTTGGATGAATGTTCTGCTGGTTGGTGTACGTGTCACCGCTGCCGTCGGCTGCGGTGTTCCAGCCCGTGAAAGTGTAGCCGTCGCGGGTGAAGGTGTTGGTGTTGAGGTTTGCCCACTGCGTGTTAGAATATTCCTGGTCGGACATCGTGCCCGTGCCACCGTTGGCGTCAAAGTGGACAATGTGACTTAGCGCAATCACAGGCGCTTGCCACTGAGCGTAGAGGGTGATGTCGGTTTTCGTCGTCGTCAGGTCGCAGACGCTCTGCTCGTCGGTGTACTCTACGCTACCGTTCGCCGACGTACTCCAGCCGAGGAATGTATAGCCACCGAGGCCGGTAAACGTGCATTTCGAGAGCTGCTTGGTCTCGCCGAAGTGGAACGTCTGGTCGGCCATCGTGCCGCTGGCGAAAATGTCATCGTTCTTGTCGAAGTGGACGGTGTAGGTGTCCACCCATTGTGCGTAGAGCGTGATGGTCTGACCATTTCCTGCAAGCTTGCTGACGGTTTGACCGTCGGTGTAAACGACGTTGCCGCTGGGTGTGGTGCTCCAACCTATGAATACATAGCCCTCGCGGGTGAAGGTATTGGCCGTTAAAGCTTTTGCCTCGACAATGGTAAACACTTGGTCTGCCATCGTGCCTGTGCCGCCATTAGCGTCGAAGTGGACGGTGTAGCCATAAACCCACTTGGCGTATAGCGTGATGCTTTGTCCCGCTGCGGCTAAGTTGGTGACGCTCGCGCCGTCGGCGTATTCAACGCTACCGTTAGCCGTGGTGCTCCATCCGCCGAATATTAGTCCGAGACTGTTGGTGAAGGTGCAGGCTGAAAGGGCGGTAGCCACGTCCCTTTCAATGACTTGGTAGGCCATCGTGCCCGTGCCGCCGTTGGTCTTGTTAGGGTCGAAGTGGACGGTATATTGTGTGGCATTCATCCATTGGGCGTAGAGCGTGATGGTCTGTCCCGCTGCGGCCAGATTGGTGACGCTCGCGCCGTCGGCGTAACTGTTGCCGGTACCGTCGGCGGTAGTGCTCCAGCCTGCGAAGACATAGCCCGGGCGGGTGAATGTGTTGGCGCGGAGATTTGTATAAGCATTCATTGGTATGCCTTGGTCTGCCATCGTGCCTGTGCCGCCGTTGGCGTCGAAGTGGATGGTGTAGCCATAAATCCACTTGGCGTAGAGTGTGATGGTCTGTCCCGCAGCGGCCAGGTTGGTGACGCTTGCGCCGTCAGCATAGACCACGCTGCCGTTAGCCTCAGTGCTCCATCCGCCGAATATTAGTCCTATATTGGTGAAGGTGCAGGGCGAGAGGTTGGTAGCCGCGTTCCTTTCTATGCCTTGGTCTGCCATCGTGCCTGTGCCGCCATTGGCGTCGAAATGGACGGTGTAGCTATTAGTCCACTGTGCATAGAGCGTCACTGTTACCCCCTTCGTGTCGGTTAGGTTGCTGACGCTTTGACCGTCGGTGTAAGCGACGTTACCGCTGGGTGTGGTGCTCCAGCCCAAGAAGACATAGCCCTCGCGGGTGAAGGTATTGGCCGTTAAGTTTTGCGCCGAATTGTAGGTAAACGCTTGGTCGTTCATTGTGCCGCTACCGCCGTTTGTGTCGAAGTGGACAGTATAGTTGATGGGCGTGAACGTGGCCGAGACGTTGACATTGCTGGTTGGCATCTGGAACGACCATGTGCCGTTGTCGTTGTCGGTCAGATCGATAGACGCGCTGGTGTGTTGGTTCGTTGCCGTGAGGGAGTTGGCCACGTATTCGTAGCCCGTATCTGGCGTCGGTGTCAGGGTGACGGTCTCGCCGCCATAGAATAATCCATTAGAATCGCCGCCACTTACCGCCACATGACCGTTGGTAGAGTTGTCGAATATCTGATAGAATGTCTGTATTATTGTCTGTAATGTTGCACTTACGGTGACCGCCGTCGCGGGCATGGTGAAGTGGAAGTGAGTGGCATCGTCCTGCGTGATGGTAGTCACTTGTTGGGAAGATAGTTCCCAGTATTTGCCATTGCCCGGAGCGGACAGGGTGATGTCTACTTGTGCACCCTCCTCTGCTGAGGTCACGTTCTGTTGGGTGCCGACACTAAAGGTCATAGTACCAGACCCAGAAATCTGGGAAGTGAGGGCATAGGTGATAGCTGCCCCTAGCTCGGAGAAGATAACGTTATATTCACGGTCGGTCATCATATTAGAAGAACTAGCATGAACGCCGTTGTTATCTTTCACGCTTTGCGTAATATCAGTGAAGCCATTTGGTCTTGTCCTCCATGACACCGACTGCAACACATAACCACTGGCGGGTGTGAAAGTGATGCTGTAGTTGCCGTCTATCTGGTAAGTGCCACTCGTAACAGCGTTTCCGTTCAGCGTGACAGTACCGTTGCCAGTGATGTTTACTATAACATCTGCCCATGCACTTGCCGTCGTGAGCAGCATGAAAAGCAGGGTTAAAACGATGCGCCCGCTACGGGCGGTGGGGGGGGCAGGTTTTGCAGTCAACATAACTGATGACTGTTCACATAAACTCCTGAAACAATTTGGTTGATACATAAAATTGTTTATGATTTCTTTGATTTAACGATTTCAGCCTGCAAAATTACAAAAATAAATCATAACTCTGCACTACTCCAACGTTAAAAGAGTAAAAAGGACACGAAAAAGTCCTCTCGTCATTGCTGACGAAATAAAAAGAGAATGTGTTCAAAATAGAGCACATTCTCTTTACTTGATAGGGTTGGTAGGGTTTGCTTACTCGTATGAGGAAATGTGTTTACTTGAACATGAGCTGAGCGAACTCGTAGAGACTGCGACGCCAGGTGTGCCATTCGTGGGCTGTGCCAGGAGATTCGTAACCGACGGCATTCATGCCGAGCTGCTCCTTGATATTCTTGGCTGCCTCGACGCAACCCATGTTCTCCTTGCCACCACCGCTCATGAAGAGCAGCTTGACATTCTTGCTGAAGCCCTTAGACTCCTTAACCTGGTCGACGCTCCATGCGCCGCTGCTGAACGAGCCAACGTAGGCGAACTTGTCGGGGTTGGCAAGGGTAATCTCACGAGCCTGCATGCCACCCATTGACAGACCTGCATAAGCACGATGCTTGGAGTCGGCAATGACGCGATAGTGGGTTTCAACCATTGGGATGATATCATTGAAGAGCACATTCTTGAAACCTTCAGAGAAACCACCGAAGCCACCACGACGAGGACCACCCTGACCAGGAGCACCCTGAGGACGCTGTGGACGCTGGCCTTGAGGCATACCCTGGGGACGAGGACCGCCAAAGCCACCGAAGCCGAAACCACCCTGCTCGCCTGGACGGCTTGTGTTCAGACCATTATCCATCACGATGATGCAGGGAACGGCCTTGCCCTCGGCAATCAGGTTATCCATAATCTGAGCGGTATGACCCTGCTCGGCCCATCCGTACTCGTTCTCGCCCATACCGTGCTGCAGATACAGAACGGGGAACTTCTTGGTGGGGTTGGTAAAGTACTCAGCAGGCAGATAGACATGGCAGCGACGCATCTTCTCTGTGTAGGTTGACCAGTAGAAGACCTCGCCCATAGAGCCCTGCGGTACGTTCTTTACCTGCCAGAAGTCCTGGTCGGCAGAAGGAATCTCGATACCACTACCCCAACGGCTGGCACCATAATAGTAAAGGCTCCCTGGATCGGGCACAGAAGCACCGTCGATGTTCAGCTGATAGTAGTGGAAACCTTCGTCCTGAGGCTCTGAAGTACCAGTCCATACACCATTCTCGTCCTTGGTCATCGAATAAATCTTACCAGCGATGTCAAGGCCTACAGCCGTAGCGTTAGGAGCCGAAATCTGGGCACGTACCATGCGCTGTGAGTTGACCATCGGGTACTGCTTGTTGTCCTGATTAGAGGAGGCTGGCTTGAAGTCTTCGACCACGTTTTCAGTCACTGAGGGAACTGTCGGGTTCTGTCTGGGAGCACCGAACTGGGCTGACACTGTCAAACTTGAGAGTGCCAACAATGAAAGGATAATTTTTCTCATAAATAGTTATAATAAATCATGTATTGGTTAAACGTTTCATTGCTTTTGACGCTGCCAGAGGGGAAAAGTAAAACAAAAAGCGCTGTTTGTTATGGAACATTAACATTTCAAACAGGAACAAAAAACAACAAGCGGACACCTATAAAGGCATCCGCTTGATATCATTAACTTAAATCCTTTTGATTGAAAGATTATTTCAACTCAGCGAGGTACTTAATGGTGCGAACCATCTGAGAAGTATAAGAGTTCTCATTGTCGTACCAAGAAACAACCTGAACCTGATAGGTATCGTCGTCGATCTTGCTAACCATGGTCTGAGTAGCGTCGAACAGTGAACCGAACTTCATACCGATGATGTCAGAAGAAACGATCTGATCCTCAGTGTAACCGAAGCTCTCGGTCTGAGCAGCCTTCATGGCCTCGTTGATACCTTCCTTAGTGATGTCCTTACCCTTAACAACGGCAACCAGGATAGTGGTAGAACCGGTGGGAGTTGGAACGCGCTGTGCAGAACCGATCAGCTTACCGTTCAGCTCGGGGATAACCAGACCGATGGCCTTGGCAGCACCAGTTGAGTTAGGAACGATGTTCTGAGCACCAGCACGGCTACGACGGAGGTCACCCTTGCGCTGAGGACCGTCGAGAATCATCTGGTCGCCAGTGTAAGCGTGGATGGTTGACATGATACCGCTAACGATAGGAGCATAACCATTCAGAGCAGCAGCCATAGGAGCCAAGCAGTTGGTTGTGCAAGAAGCAGCTGAGATAACGGTGTCAGCAGGAGTCAGAGTCTTGTGGTTTACATTGTAAACGATAGTGGGCAGATCGTTACCAGCAGGAGCAGAGATAACAACCTTCTTAGCACCAGCTGTCAGGTGGGCAGAAGCCTTCTCCTTAGAGGTGTAGAAACCTGTGCACTCCAGAACTACGTCAACACCCAGCTTACCCCAAGGCAGCTCAGCAGCGTTAGGCATAGCATAGATAGTGATCTCCTTACCATCAACGATAATAGAGTTGTCGGTAGCCTCTACAGTGTGCTTACCCTCACCGAACTTGCCAGCGAAACCACCCTGAGCGGTGTCGTACTTCAGCAGGTGAGCAAGCATTTTGGGGCTTGTCAAGTCGTTGATTGCTACTACTTCATAACCTTCAGCCTCGAACATCTGACGGAAAGCGAGGCGACCGATACGGCCGAAACCGTTAATTGCTACTTTTGTCATTTTACCTAATTTTTTATTTAAAGGGTTATAAAAATTCCTATTGAAATATCAAAAAATGATGTTTTTGAACTACTTTTTCTCGATTTCGGGCACAAAGTTACGAAATATTTTCTATATTTGCATCCGAAATCAGTCTTAATTTAAGTGAAAAGCGAAACACGGAAAGTGAAAAATGAGCTAAATCAAGAATCGGAGGCTGAGATTGCAAAACGCAGATAGCAATTTTTATATTAAACATTACACAATAAACTTTTAAAATTTAAAGCTATGGGATTTATTAAAGAATTCAAGGAGTTTGCCATGAAGGGCAACGTGATGGACATGGCAGTCGGTGTAATCATCGGCGGTGCTTTCGGTAAGATTGTAACGAGTCTGGTAAACGACGTGCTGATGCCACTCATCAGTACAGTAACGGGCGGTATCAGCTTTACCGACCTGTTTATCAACCTGTCGGACGACGTGAAGTACAAGACGCTGGCCGAGGCTCAGGAAGCCGGTGCATCTGTGTTTGCCTACGGACAGTTTATTCAGAACATCTTCGACTTCATCATCATCGCCTTCTGTATCTTCATGATGATCAAGGCCATGAACAAACTGAAGAAGAAGGAAGAGCCCGCTCCTGAAGCCCCCAAGGGACCCACGCAGGAAGAGTTGCTCGCTGAGATTCGCGACCTGCTGAAGAACAAGTAAGCCACACAAAAAAAAAGCCTCCCAAACGGGAGGTTTTTTTGATGTATGATGTAAGATGTGAGAAGTAAGGGATTACTTCACGATCTTGCGACCATTGACGATATAGAGACCACGGCTCAACTGCTTGAAGTCGCTACCCACATAGCGTCCGTCGAGCGTATAGATGCGTATGGTCGTATTGTCAGGCGTCTTAACTGTACGGATAGCTGTAGCATTTGGATCCATCACCAGTACTTCGTCGAGGAAGAAACGGCCTTTCTCAGAAGCGAACGTCAACGTTACATTGCCCGTAGCGGTAATGGTTGCCTCAAGGTCGGTAAACTGACCCTTCACAATCTCGAATGACGATGGACTGACACTACCGTCAGATACAGAAAGCGTCAGCGTGGTACCATCGTTCTTTGCATTCCAAGCACCGGCCTTGAAGGTCAGCACACCTGTTCCATTCACAGCAAATACAGGCGTAGTAGCCGTACCGTTTTTAGAGCTAGTGCCAAACTTAGCGCACTGATAGGCGCCATAAGCCTTTTCAGACGTCCAGCCGTCATTGTCAGGAGTAAATTCGCCGTTGGCCACCTGACCACTCCACATACCATCGTTACCACCCTTGTCATCACACTGGTCGAACGACTCGTAGAACAGGGCACCCACAATGTCGGGCTTCACAGGGCTTGAACTACCATAGTCGGTATTATCGCCTTCCTCGCCGCTGCCGCTATTGTCAGGGGCAAACTTAAAGGCAATGCTACCATCGGCATTCTGCGTAATATCCGTAATACTGATGTTCATCAGCTTACGGCCGTCTTCGTTCGCATTATAAAGGAACGAACGTGGAACAGACGTATTGGTCAGCTGATTGTTGTCTGGTTGCGGATAGACATCAGTCCGGACATCGGCATCGTACTGGTCTGACAAATCATAATACAAATCGAGATATTTGTCTGCTTCGGCATCCGTTTTAGCAGCATAGTAATTCTCCACTGCCTCACTCATCTGCTCATACAGTACGCCCGTCTTGTCGACACCGTCAGCATGGAAAATGGTGCAACGCTGATGGTCGTTCACAGGATAGCCGTCAGAGCCGTCGCTATCGCTATTGACGAGATTGCAGAGCCAGATTTCTCTGTCATAGTCCACATGCAGAATCAGCATACCCTTGGCAGGTGTTCCGGCATCCCACCCCTTCTGCTGACGATTTTCCAACAGATAGTATTCGTCGGGGTGAGCAGGATTCTTGATGATATACACGTCGTCGGCATCAGTCAATGCCTGCATGTTCTTAACCTCCTGAACGGTGGTCAGCTCGGTAGGCTCAACCCAACCGATGCAATATTTGTCATAACTGGTATAGCCAGCAGGAACAAAGCCGTCGCAATTATAAGCGCCGCTATCCATGAGCGACCACGCGCCCATACCATAATAACCGCTATAGCTGACATCGTACATATCCGGCAAGCCCAGACAGTGAGAGAACTCATGGCAGATAGTGCCGATACCGTTAATCTGGAATTGTTTCCCTACTTTAAGACCTTCATTAGCTACAGCATAGGTGTTGATTCTGATGCCGTCCACGATGTCAAAAGCCTTATCTACAAATTGCAGTTCCCACTCGTGGGGCCAGATAGTGTCCTCCGAGCCGCCATCAGCCTCACCCTCACCGGCATAGACAATCATCACCTGATCAACCTCGTCATCGTCGTTCCAGTCGTACTGTTTCCAGTCCGTCACCAGGTCCTTAGCCAGCTTGACGGCCTCGACAACCATTTCCTCAGGATGCATATCGTCACCGTTCTTGTCGTTCTCACCATAATACTTCGCATCATGGCTCACGGTGACAGGACCTACAACATCGAAGGTCAGCCTGAACAGGTCGTGCGACTGATCCTTGAAATAGTCAGCTACGGAGCCTCTGAAACCATTATCATCCCTGTAGCCTGGGGTGTTGGCCACGTTATTGTAGAGTGCCTGATTGTTTTTCTCCTGGAACTTCACATCATTGAAGTTCACCAGCAGAATCAAACCTTTCTTATCACCCAAATGCGAGGCTGGCGCACGACGTACACCATTGGCGGTCTTATTTCCAAGACGGGCTGTACGGTGCTGCTGGGCGTGTGCACGACGCTGGGCAGCCTTCTGACGAATGGCAACAGTTTCCTCCTGATACTGGCCATCAACAGCCACATAATGCTTACCATCGGCAGTACGCCAAAAATGTCCGAACTCGTCACCCTTCAGCTGGGCGTGCACTTCTGTTCCATCCTCAAGGACGATAGTCTTCCATAAGCCTTTCTTTGCAGGCACAGCCATAACGGCTAAAGTCACTAATATGAGCGACAAAGTTGATAATACCTTTTTCATTTCTTACTACATTTAAATACCTTTTTATATGCAAAGATATTAACTTCCTTGACAAAAACCAAGAAATATCGGAAAAATCGTATAAAATTTGGCATTTTACTCACTTATTCGTACCTTTGCAGCTGAAAATCGTATTTTTAGGATAATATATAGATGGAAAAGACATTAGATTTCAAGCCGAAGTTCTTATCGGCTATTAAGCATTACGACAAAAAGACGTTCACCGCCGACCTTATGGCAGGTGTCATTGTCGGTATCGTGGCATTGCCATTGGCAATTGCTTTTGGTATTGCAAGTGGCGTGTCGCCCGAGAAGGGTATTATCACAGCCATCGTAGCCGGACTCATGATTTCCGTGTTCGGCGGTTCAAAAGTACAGATTGGCGGACCTACAGGCGCCTTTATCGTCATCGTTGCAGGCATCATCAGCCAGTACGGCATAACTGGATTGACAATAGCCACGCTGATGGCAGGTGTATTCCTAATTCTGTTGGGTGTGCTGCGTCTGGGCACAATTATCAAGTACATTCCCTACCCTATCGTGGTGGGATTCACCAGCGGTATTGCCGTCACCATCTTCACCACCCAGGTCAAGGACCTGCTGGGCATGGAGATGAGCAGCGTGCCTGCCGACTTCATCGAGAAATGGGGAGCCTATATATATAATATAGGTAATATAGACCTATGGAGCGCCATCGTGGGTATCGGCAGCGTAGCCATCATCGCCTCATGGCCCATGCTGGCACGAATGTTCCATCTGTCACCGCTCAAGGCGCTGCCAGGTTCTCTGGTAGCCATCATCGTGATGACCGTTGCTGCCCTGCTGCTGAAACAGTATGCTGGCGTGACAAGCATCGAGACCATTGGCGACCGCTTCAGCATCAACTCGACATTGCCTGGTGCCGTGGTACCCGACCTGACGTGGGAGACCATTAAGGGACTGGTTGGGCCCGCTGTTACTATTGCCGTATTGGGTGCTATCGAGTCGTTGCTGTCAGCTACCGTAGCCGATGGTGTCATTGGCGACCACCACAATTCGAACACAGAGCTTATCGGACAGGGTATTGCCAATATCGTATCGCCCATCTTCGGCGGTATTCCTGCCACTGGTGCCATTGCCCGCACCATGACCAACATCAACAATGGCGGTCGCACGCCCATCGCAGGCATCATCCATGCCATCGTTCTGCTGTTGATATTCCTGTTCCTGATGCCTCTGGCACAGTACATTCCGATGGCTTGTCTGGCTGGTGTGCTGGTGGTGGTGGCTTACGGCATGAGTGGTTGGCGTTCGTTCCTGGCTATGGCGCGTCGTAATCCGAAGAGCGATGTCACAGTGCTGTTGCTGACGTTCTTCCTGACCATCATCTTCGACCTGACCGTTGCCATCGAGTTCGGACTTATCTGCGCCTGTCTGCTCTTTATGCGTCGCATGGCTGAGACTACAGAGGTACATGCCGTACTCAACGAGATAGACCTGAACGAAGATGCCGATATGGAGCGTGGCAACTTGGAGCACCTGACCATCCCTAAGGAGGTAGAGGTTTACGAAATCAACGGCCCGTTCTTCTTTGGTGCCGGTACCCGTTTCGAGGATATCATGGCACGTTACGGCAAACGTCCGAAGGTGCGCGTCATCCGCATGCGTAAGGTACCGTTCATTGACTCAACAGGACTTCACAACCTTGAAAACATGTGCCGCATGAGTCAGAAGGAAGGCATCACCGTTGTCCTCTCAGGCGTTAATCCGAAGGTAGAAAGCGTACTGAAGCGCAACAACTTCCAGGAGTTGCTGGGCGAGGAGAACATCTGCAACCATATCGACCTCGCATTGGCTCGTGCCAACGAGATCATTAAATAAGGATTCAGAAACTAAATAATAGAACTTAAAAACATCGAAACAATGAAGAAAACAGTATTGATAATGGTCTGCCTGCTGACGGCAACCATTGCATTTGGCGACAACCACTGGGTAGGCACATGGGGAACAGCCCCACAACTGGTTGAGAACAACAACAATCCGCCATCGCCAGGATTAGGCAATAACTCGCTGCGCCAGATTGTGCAGGTGTCAATAGGTGGTGAAAAGGTACGCCTGAAGCTGACCAATGAGTTTAGCACGGGCAGTACGGAAATCAAGGCTGTAGAACTGGCCTATGCCAAGACATCAGGCAGCAGCAGCGAGATTGACGAGTCATCAACTGTCAGCCTGACCTTTAACGGCAAGGCTGGTGTTACGATGCCAGCTAAGGGCAAGGCCGTATCAGATGCTGTTAACTTCAAACTGGACGGTCGCCAGAATGTGGCCATCACCATTCACTATGGCTCTGCATCGTCGACGAGTGTCAGCGGACATCCTGGCTCGCGTACGACATCATATCTGAAGGCAGGCAACACTACCGACTTCAGCGGTGCCACAAAGACTGACCACTGGTACAATATCCTGGCCTTGGAGGTGGAAGCACCTGAGACAGCTGGTGCTGTAGCCATCTTAGGCAACTCGATAACTGACGGACGTGGTTCAACAACCAACGAACAGAACCGTTGGGCCGACGTTTTGTCACGTCGTCTGCTGGCCAACAAGCCAACCTGTCAGGTAGGTGTGCTTAATATGGGTATTGGTGGTAACTGCGTACTGGCTGGCGGCTTAGGTCCTACGGGCTCAAGCCGTTATCAGCGCGACTTGTTAGGACAGGAGGGTGTGAAGTGGATTATCCTCTTCGAGGCTGTCAACGACTTGGGTGGTGCACAGAACGGTGTGCAGACGGCCAAACGCATCATCGACGTCTATAAGCAGATTATCCGTGAGGCTCACCAAAAGGGTATCTACGTCTTTGGAGCCACTATTACCCCGTTTAAGGGAAACAACTACTATTCAGTTGACCATGAAAAAGGTCGTAGCACTATCAACCAGTGGGTTCGTACCACGAAGATGCTCGATGGCGTTATCGACTTTGACAAGGCTGTACGCAATCCTGAGGATACCATCGCCATGCAGTCGCAGTTCCTATTCGAGAACGACTGGCTGCACCTCAATGCCAAGGGGTACGAGACAATGGGTGGCTGCATAGACCTGAGCCTCTTTACCAAGACCGACCCCGTGTCAAATGCAGAAGACCCTGAAGAGCCCTACGATGACGCTGCTGTATGGATTGAGGCCGAAAGCCTGCGTACCAATACCATTGGCAAAGCCTTCCAACTGGTCTCCGACGCCACAGCCTCTGGCGGCAAGTATCTGAAGACGGTGACACAGACCGTCCCCGCACCGACTGACAGCATCTACATGTTGGCCACCTCCTTCAAGGCAGAGAAGGCCGCTACCTATTATATATATGCGCGCGTGAATTGTCCGTCATACGATGACGACAGCTACTATTGGGGCATCGACGAAGCACTCGACAACAACCGCTTTGCCAACGGCATCGTGACTAGCGGATGGGACTGGAAGCTCATTGGCAGCAAAGCCCTGCAGGCTGGCCAGCACAAACTGGTCATTGGCGGACGTGAAGATGGTGCCTGCATAGACAAACTTTGCATCACCGTCAATCCCGAGGTTCCATCGGGCATGGGTGGTAACGCAACAGCCATCAAAACGCTGCACGCTGCTACACATGCCGTCTCTACCGACCTCTACTCTATCAGCGGCATGCGTCTGACAACACAACAAGCCCAAGGCCCCTGCATTGCTGTCAGCCGTGCAGAAGACGGTGCCGTCATCTCACGTAAGGTTGTGGTTAGGAATTGAATGAAGCGTTGCGCACGCCATTTATAACATTTCCTTCAATTCTTCTTTGGTAAACACCACCGAGACGATTTTGCTTGACTGCCTACCTACGAAGGTTACCATCAGTTCGTAACCCTCGTCAGGTATGCAACGCCATGCTGTTTGTCGGTCAATCGGCATAGCCTTGATAAGATCACGAGCCTGCTTTTTCACCTTTGCTTTGTCGGACAAGTTGAATCCGATATCCGATACGCTGAAGTTCAACAACACACGGTTTCCTTGGGAGCCCATACCCAATGCTTCCACACCCGTAGCATTATAGTCGGACATGTGGGCATTGTAGTCTTTCAGCACATCCAGTACCCTACCCTTTGGCTGCTCGTAGGTCGAAGGAAAGCCATCGTCAGCGTCAGCCTTTTTCTCTGCCTTAGCAACTTTTGCTTCTACCGCAGGTGCCTTATCCTGAATGGTCACTACAGTATCCACTTGCTCCGGTTTCGCATCACTTGCCCTACCCTTACACGACAGTACCGCTATCGCCAAGGCAAATATCCCAATATAATTCTTCATACGATTCATAATGGCGACAAAGATAATGCAAACCGAATAAAATACCAAATATATTTGGATATTTTCAGGATAATGACTATTTTTGCAAGAAAATTTAATGTATATGAATCAGATGATCATCCGGATGCTTGTCGCCATCCTCATTATTTGCGGCACAACAAACGCCTCTGCTCAAGAGCTACAGCGCAACCAACAGAGCCAGCGTAACTTGACGAAGAACAATGTTCAGGCCCCTGACTTCACGATGAACGACATCAACGGCAAGCCCTTTACGCTATCGAAACAACGTGGCAAGTACTTAGTTCTCGACTTCTGGGGATCGTGGTGCATTTGGTGCATCAGGGGAATCCCCGACATGAAGAAATACTACGAGAAGTACAAGGATAAAATGGAAATTATCGGTATGGACTGTCGCGACACCGAAGAGAAATGGAAGGCTGCCGTCATGAAATACGAACTGCCTTGGAAGCACGTCTTCGTGCCTAAGGAGTCCAATGTGCTTGAGAATTATAAGATTAAAGGTTTCCCAACAAAAATCGTCCTCGCACCTGACGGAAAGGTGCTGAAGACGATTGTCGGAGAAGCTCCAGAGTTCTACGATTATCTCGACGAACTACTGGGAGACTAATATCATTCCCATTCTATAGTTGCGGGTGGCTTTGACGAGATATCGTAGCAGACGCGGTTGACGCCACGTACCTTATTGATTATCTCGTTTGACACCTTGGCCATGAAGTCGTAAGGCAGATGAGCCCAGTCAGCCGTCATGGCATCCGTTGAAGTGACGGCACGCAAAGCAACTGGGTGCTCATAGGTGCGCTCGTCGCCCATCACACCCACAGAGCGGACGGTAGAAAGCAAGATGGCACCTGCCTGCCATACCTTATTATATAATGTCTCACCATCAGTATCGACATATTCGCGGAGGCCACGAACATAGATATCGTCTGCATCCTGAAGAATACGTACCTTTTCAGGCGTGATGTCGCCTAAGATACGCACAGCCAAGCCAGGACCAGGGAAGGGGTGACGGGTAATCAAGTGCTCGGGCATACCCAACTGACGACCGACACGACGAACCTCGTCCTTGAACAGCCACTTCAGGGGCTCGCACAACTGGAGGTGCATCTCCTTGGGCAGACCGCCTACGTTATGGTGGCTCTTAATGACTTTACCCGTAATATTCAGCGATTCGATACGATCAGGATAGATAGTGCCCTGTGCCAACCATTTGGCATCCGTAATCTTCTTAGCCTCAGCATTAAACACCTCAACAAAGTCGCGACCTATAATCTTACGTTTCTGCTCAGGATCGGTAACGCCGGCAAGGTCAGAGAAGAACTTCTCGCTGGCATCAACACCAATGACATTCAGGCCCAGGCAACGATAGTCGTCCATCACCTGTGTGAACTCATTTTTACGCAGCATACCGTGATCAACGAATATACACGTGAGGTTCTGACCAATGGCGCGATTCAAAAGTACGGCAGCAACAGAACTGTCGACACCACCAGAGAGACCTAAGATGACACGATCCTGTCCCAGTTGAGCTTTCAGCTCGGCAACGGTACTATCGACAAACGAAGCAGCACTCCACTCCTGACGGCTTCCGCAGATGTCGACGACAAAGTTCTTTAGCAAGGTCTTACCCTGCAAAGTGTGATACACCTCAGGATGGAACTGAACAGCCCAAACAGGTTGCGTGGTGCTGGCGAAAGCAGCATTGGTGACATCAGCTGTAGAGCCAATAACCTTGAAATCGCCAGGGATAGCGGTGATGGTGTCACCATGCGACATCCACACCTGCGAGTTCTGCTCGAAGCCCTTGAAAAGAGGATTCGTGGTGTC
>Ga0310786_10005246_pt1 | contig 17695 bp, 18 predicted proteins | sample AusTroGonzalo_MG_FD_203881 | JGI IMG/M metagenome (GOLD analysis project Ga0310786, IMG submission 203881) | Bovine rumen microbial communities from tropical cattle in Woodstock, Queensland, Australia - Gonzalo_03 (v2) (version 2) | ecosystem: Host-associated > Mammals > Digestive system >... | reverse complement strand
TTTGCTTTTTTTGCATATCATATTAATAATAAAACAAAAAAAATTTTTTTTGAGGTAAATAAACCACCCCCAAAATTCAAAATCCTTTTACTCACAACTTTTAAATTTTTTTTCTTTGTAAAGTTTTTTTAAATTTTGTATATAAATATTGACCTTAGAAACAACCACATATATTATGTCCACCGAATGTCTTAATAAACGGAGATTATTAAAGTGCAAAAAACCATTATTTGGGATTTAGACAACACCTTATATTTTGAAACAAAAGAATATAAAGACAAATTAAACGAAGCAACGGCTCTGGCCGCAATCAAAGATTTCGGTTTGCCTTTAGATTTTGCCTCCGCCACCGAAAAAGTTAAGGAATCGTACGCTGTTTACCGCGACGGACTGGAAATTTTTGCTCGTGAATACAATATTCCGCACAAAGACTTGTACACAGCTTATCATAACTATAAAAGTGATTTAATACAGATGATAACTCCCTATGAGAATCTATCCGAAGAGCTCAAATCAATAAAATGTCCCCAATATGTTTTTTCCACATCTTCCCGTGACATTTGCGAAAAAATACTAAAACACATCGGTTTATACAACTTTTTTAAGGACAGATTCTATTCCGTAGAAGACTTTGAGGTCTACAAAAAAAATGAAAGTTCCGAGGTCTACCAAAAATTATGTGAAGCCATCGGAAAAAAGCCCGAAAATTGCATATTTGTAGATGACAGTTATTCAAACCTGCTCTTTGCCAAAGAAATTGGCATGACCACCGTTCGGGTATATTATAATGACAACAACTCTGCCAAAGATATGAACTTTATCGATTCGGCTTATAAAGGGATCAATGATTGTATCTGTGGTCTCAAAAAAGATTACCTTTGTTAAAACCGAGGCAAACTCCAAATAATTTCATCCGGAATTTTCGTTCCGTCAACATGTTCGCAAATTAAGCTTTCCATTAAATAGTGTTCGGGCGCATCTAACTTTAGTTCTTCGGCTTCCACTTCTTGGCGCCACTTTTCAACCCTAGCTTTAGCGCTTTGCAAATACTTTTCATTCAAATTTTTGATATTTTCTTTAACATCTTCCTGATTAGAAACAATTTCAACACCAATCTCTTCAAATTGTTGATTGAGATATTTTTTAAAGTCCGGCAAAAAATAATCCAGCGCATCTATATATATATGCATATGCGTATTTTCGTGGCGCTCTGTCAAATCATAAAGGCATGTCCCCTTCTTTAAATTATTGGCAATATATATTGTTGGCATATTATAGGCTAATCGCACCTTAATGGTTTCAGGATAAACACACAAATACTTTTTATTTATAGGAAGCAACCCAAACGTTGTTTCATAATCAAAAACATCTCTTACTTTTGTTAATCCCATAATTTTAAATTCTTTTTGGGTGCTTTTATGAAGCGATTCCAGTTTTTCAGCCGTTGCCCTTCCAAGATATTCCATACTTTTATTATAAACATAGCGCAATTTTCCATATGAAGATTCAAGGCTGACTTTGGGCGAACTGACTTGTTTCAAACAATCTTCCTTATACTTTGTCATAGATTCGTCTGCTTTTGCCGATAAATTGAAAAAACAGCTTAAAATTAATGCAAAAAAAATCTTTTTCATATATATTAACCCTAAACAAACCTATTTCAGGAGATACCCTATGCGGCGATTCTATATAACTTGTATGGCTTTGTCCAGTTTTTTTATATATAATACTTCTTTTGCTGACCAACATGCTTTTTTTGTGCCGGAAAATGCTTTTCAACAAAACACAAACTTTGAGCAAGAAAAAACAACCAACGATGAAGAGCTTCCTTCTGAAAATAATATTCTAAACGAGGCTCAAAAAACAACAAATGATCCTCTTGCCGCCGCAATAGATCCTAACAAAAAAATCAAAAAGACACTTCCTTATGTCAAAAAAATTCCTAAAGTAGATTTGCCTAAAAATTTCAATAACTTAAAACAAAGAGAAGCTTCTCCCGCAAAAATATCTGTGCCATCTAAATACACCTTAGAAGATAGTCTGGATACAGAACACCCTTCCGATTCCGCTCCTAAAGAAAGGCCCAAAAAGCAGCTTTCCGCTTTGGATCTTTATAGTCAAAAAAGTGTTGAACAAATGTTAGAACAACAACCCTATCCCAATAAATCTCTTCCAAAGTTCAAACAGCGCGCTGCATTATATGATGTTGAATTGCGTCAGCTATATCGCCGAGGAACCCTTCCCTCCAATCTAAAACAGGAAGATGCTTTATCAAAGGCTTCCTCTGCAAGCTATTTTGAAGTGCCCTAATTAATCATCTCCGATACGCAAGGCTTCAATAAAAGCAGACTGAGGAACTTCTACTTTGCCGAACTGACGCATACGTTGTTTACCTTTCTTTTGCTTATCCAAAAGTTTGCGCTTACGAGTAACATCACCGCCATAACATTTTGCGGTTACATCCTTACGCATGGCAGATATGGTTTCTCTGGCAACAACTCGTCCGCCAATAGCCGCCTGTATCGGAATTTTAAACAAATGCCTTGGGATTAAATCTTTAAGCCGCTCACAAATCTGACGACCGCGCGATTCGGCTTCGCTCCGGTGGCATAAAAAAGCCAAAGCATCAACCGGTTCTTCATTAATTAATATCTGAACTTTCACCAAATCTGACTGTTCATAATCCGTCAACTCATAGTCAAAACTGGCATAGCCGCTTGTAATGGACTTTAGTCTGTCATAAAAATCAAAAACAATCTCGTTAAGAGGAATTTGGTAAACAACCATAGCACGCGTTCCCACATAAGTCAGCTCTTTTTGAACACCGCGCCGTTCCGTACAAAGTTTTAGCACTGCCCCAAGATATGTATCAGGCACCAAAATTGTTGCTTTTACCATGGGCTCTTCTATGGAAGAAACGGTAGATAAATCAGGCATATCCGCCGGATTATGCAACATAATTTGACTTCCGTTACTCAAATTAATCTTGTAAGCCACAGAAGGTGCCGTAGTAATAATATCCAAATCAAACTCGCGTCCGATTCGCTCTTGAATAATCTCCATATGAAGGAGTCCCAAAAAGCCACATCTAAAACCCAAACCTAGCGCTGCCGAATTTTCATTTTGATAGTCAATACTGGCATCATTAAGTTTTAATTTGGCCAAAGCATCTTTAAGTGCCTCATATTGACTGCTGTCCACCGGAAAGATAGAACAAAAAACCACCGGTATGGAGGGCTTAAATCCGGCCAAGGCTTTTTCACACGGCCTCTTATTATCGGTAATCGTATCACCGATATGGCAATCACTCACACTTTTAATACTTGCCGTAATAAACCCGACTTCTCCGGCAGAAAGTTCTTCAACATCTTGCATTTTTGGGGTAAAAACACCGATTCTATCAATAGAATATGTTGCACCGTTGCTCATCATTCTGATATTTTGCTTTTTTCTTAAAACGCCATCCTTTACCCGAACCAAAATCACCACACCCAGATAGGAATCGTACCAACTATCAATCAACAAAGCTTTAAGCGGTGCATTAACATCACCTAACGGCGCCGGTAATTGATGAACAACTGCTTCCAATAATTTTTCAATTCCATAGCCCGTTTTGCCGGAGGTTTCCACCGCGCCGCTTGTATCAAGCCCTATCACATCTTCAATTTGGCTTTTTACCTTTTCAACATCGGCCGAAGGCAAATCAACCTTATTTAAAGCAGGCACAATTTCATGATTATTATCTATTGCCAAATAAACATTGGCTAAAGTTTGCGCTTCCACCCCTTGGGTTGCATCCACCACTAAAACCGAGCCCTCACACGCCGCCAAAGAACGCGACACCTCATAAGAAAAATCCACATGTCCCGGTGTATCAATCAAATTCAGCAGATATTCTTCACCGTCTTCAGCCCTATATTTAAGTCTTACGGTCTGTGCTTTAATGGTAATACCACGTTCACGCTCAATATCCATAGAATCAAGCACTTGCTCGGTCATCTCTCTCTTTTCCAGACCGCCGCAATATTCAATAATTCTATCGGCAATCGTTGATTTGCCGTGGTCTATATGAGCAATTATTGCAAAATTTCTGATTTTTGCCAAATCCTGCATAAATTTTTCCTTTATTATTTAACTAACCATTACTGATAGAGCATATTTTACAACAACGCAACAGATTTTACACTTTACTATTGCAACAAAGTTGTTTTTATGCTTTAATATAGGCATTAAAATTATTTTGCATCTCAATGGAGGCTGTTATGATTAAGTTTATTGATATAGAATTTGGCTCGGGACGCTATAAAGAGCTATTGGACTTACGTTATAAAATTTTGTTACAGCCTTTGGGATTAAAATTTTTGGATTCTTACCGCGAAGAAGAGGCAAACTTTCTCCACATCGGTTGCATAGAAAACAGCACCGGCGAACTTATCGGTGGCTTAATCCTTGTGCCCATTGATGCAGAAGAAATCCGCGTTATGCAGGTGGCCGTTGATGTTGTTCACCAAGGTGAAGGTATTGGCCGTAAATTAATAGAATATGCCCAATCGGTTGCCAAATCAATTGGGTATGAACGCATTGTCATGCATGCCATGCTCTCTGTTGTCGGATTTTATGAAAAACTGGGCTTTAAACAAGACAGTGATTTATTTGAAGAAAAAGGTGTCCGCTTTATTCGTATGGTTAAAGAACTTTAGTTTTTCTCAATTTTTCCAAATAGTTATACAAACCACTCTTATATTCAACCGGAATGTTTTTGATTTTTTCACCTATGTTCGTTACTAATGTAACTTCCTTATAATCTTTTCCTCTATAAGAAAAATAGCCATCCTTCCATTTAAGATTCTTCACATCTTTAATCTTAATAGTTTGCTCCACTTTTTTTCCTCTTAAATACCCTACAATATAGAAATTCAGCTTATCCCTTTCTACCCAACAGTTTATCTTTTTAAAATAAAATTTAATAGAGAAAAAAATTGACAAACATAGAGGCAATAAAACCAATAGTCCCCATACTGAAGCAGGAATAAAACCGAAAAACAGTTTAAATAAAGGAAAATTTCCACTCCAAAGAAAACCAAAAAGCGCTAAAGATAAAGCGCTCATAAATACAAAACAAAATAATATCAGAAAAGCCCCTAACCATATACAACAAATACGAAAAATACCCCTAAAATATTTCTTTCTATATATTTCCTCAGCAGTCTCTTCATCATAAGTAATCATAATTCGGTCCTTCCTCTCTATTTATTCAAATCTTTCAAAAAATAATAAAGCTTACTCTCGTATTCTACGGGAATGTTTTTAATCTTCTTGTTATCACTCATATATAAAGTAAATTCGGTATAGTTTTTATTTTTATAAGAATATCCACCAGACCATTCAACTCTTTTAACATCTTTAACATTAACAACTTTCTCAAATTTTTGACCATCTAAATAGCCTATAATATGTAGCGTTTTCTTATCTAACACCATTAAGCAATTTACTTCACAACAAAAGTATTTAATAACCAAAAAAATTATAGGAAAACCAACTATAACAAATATAAGTATAATAAGCATAAATGCAAACAGCACCTTATTACTATGAAAAAGTTCAGGCCAAACATCAAAAAAAACATCAAAAAAATTACCTCCAGACCACATCATCAAAAACAACGTAAATAGCGCCATTGCAGCAAATAAAGGCGCATAAACAATTAATAAAATAGCAAATAGTTTTCCGTAATTACGAAAAACTCTCTTATAAATCCCTCTAGCAATCTCTTCATCATAAGTAATCATTATTAATTTCCTAATCCAAATACAGTGAACTCTTTTTATACTTTGCCACACCGTGTCTAACAAGCACCCCAATAATGGCTGCCATTGGCACAGCGAGCATTAAGCCCAAAAATCCGAGCAACACACCGCCGGCAAGCAAAGCAAACATCACCCACACCGGATGAAGTCCGACATTTTCGCCAACCAACTTCGGCGTTAAGAAATTACCTTCCAAAAATTGCCCGCACAAAAACACACCTACAACATAAATAACGTGTGTCGCATCACCATACTGAGCAAATGCCAATATAACACCCAAAACAAAACCGGTAACAGAGCCGACATACGGAATAAACGAGATAACCCCCGCAATAAAGCCCACTAAAAGCCCTAAATCTAACCCGACAAGCTTTAAGCCGACCGAATAAAAAACACCCAAAATCAAACAAACACTTATCTGCCCGCGAATAAAACCGGAAACAATGGTATTTATTTCTTTTAGAATGTCTTTAATATCCTTTTTAGATTTTTTGGGTAACAAATCCTCAAATTTGCTTACAAACGTTCCCCAATCTCTTAACATATAAAAAGTAACAACCGGCATAATCAAAATAAGAGAGATAAGGTTAATCAGCGCAAAACTGTTTGACAACAGAGATGATAACACTTTGCCTACAAACTTTAAGGCATTACCGATATTGCCCTTAACCATTTGTTCCAACTGTCCGCCTTTCATCTCAGGAAAACGCTCTGCCAAGCTGGCTATAACAGGCTTAACTTTTGCCATAATCAATCCCAAATACTTTGGTGTTGCCTTAATGAGTAAAGCAACCTGATTTTCTATCATTCCAAAAAGAAAACATAATGCCGGCAAAACAACCAAAACCACCAGCAAACATACCAAAATTGTTGCCCATAACCGAGAAATCTTCCACTTTTGCAGTTTTTCAACCAAAGGATCCATCAGATAAGCCAATAAAATACCGGCAACAAACGGCATTAACACCGAACGCAAAACGTATAATAAATAAAAAAAGGCAACAAATATCACTACCCATGCATACGGACTGATATATATTTTCTTTTTTGCTTCCATATCCAAAGCTTTAGTAGATGACATAATATTCTCCTTCCTTTTGCATTTTATAGCCGTTCATAGCCAAAGTTCCCTGCAATTTTTCAACAACTCCGCTATATACAAAATTAAAATGAACCTTGCCGTTAACCATGGAAATAATCTTTATATCTTGAACCTGCGCATTGTTTTCCAACGCTTGTTTTAAAGAGAGCCACTCTGAAAGTTTGGAATAGTGATAAACCACTTCAATTTTTTCAAAAACAGATTCTTTTTCATCACCCTCAGAGTTTTTAGAAACTTTTCCCTCATCCTTAAAATATGTTAAAGCCGTCTCAACAGAAGCTTTTAGCGATTCACCGTTTGCCAAAGCCTCTTGGCTTTCCTTTGAGGGATAACTCTTTATATATATCTTGCCGTCTTTTTGAGAATATTTAAGCGCATAAATACCGTCTGCATGGTTAAAATTGGCTAATTCATTAAATTCGGAATCTGTTAATTCAAACAACCGGTTGACCTTAACCATGGAAATGTTACCCAAATTCTTATCAATAACTCTGATATTCAGGCGCCCTTTATGAACGTTTCCATATTCAGCAAAGGCTTGTTTCCATATATTTTCATCACCCCATAAATCTAGTTTGCCGTCTTTATCTTCCATAAAAGGAATAGCCATTATATTTTTATCTTCCGCATAAACCAAAGGCAAATCATTCTCTTTAAGATAGGCTTTCAAAATATCACCATCAACACTCACCCTCAAATCTGCAATGTAACGCACATCAGAGCTCTTTTCCATAAGCACCATAATACCCGTGATAAAATGTTCCAGCTGATTATCTGTCAGTTTATTAATTTCCTCCACACTTTTATTGGTGCTGATTCGCAAAACAATTTCACTAATTCCGTCACGCACAGCCTTAGACACGGCTTTTTGTTTTGCTTCGGTAACTGTTTTTTCTGTCACATCAACACGAACATCTGCCTCAAAATTGGGAGCTGCAATAGCTTCATTAATAAGCGCCAACATAAACAAAAGGCATAAAAAACACTTTTTCAAAACCGACCTCTCTTAATTATTTTTTTTTACAATATATCTTTCATACCTCTAATAAGCATAAAAATCAAACTTTTTTATTGCCTTTTAATATAGTTCTGATATTAACTTGAGTAAACTTTGTTATCGTATATAAGGAATTTTAACATGGAAATGAGTAAATATTTAGACAGTCTTTTGGATCGCGCTTCCAAAAACCTAAAAACTATTGTATTGCCGGAAGGTGAAGATGAGCGTATCTTACAAGCGGCGCACTATGTTGCAGAAAGAAAAGCTGCCAAATTGATTATATTCGGCAATCCCGATGAAATCAAAGCCTATTATGCTAAAAATAATTGGAACATGGATGGTATTGAGGTTATGGAGCCGGAAAAATCTCCCAAATTGGAAGAATATGCTAACCTTTTATATGAAATAAGAAAAGCCAAAGGAATGACATTGGAAGAAGCCCAAAAGCTTGCAGTAAATTACACTTTTCACGGCACATTGATGATGAAAGCCGGTGCCGCCGATGGTATGGTATCAGGCGCAAACCACTCAACAGCAGATACCGTTCGCCCTGCTTTGCAAATTATCAAATCTGCTCATAAAGATAGAAGCGTTTCATCTGCTGCCATTATTGTGGTAAAAGATCAACCCTATATTTTCTGTGATCCGGCCATCATTATTAATCCGACCGAACAAGAAATGGCCGATATGGCTTTGGCTTCTGCCGAAACAGCTTTTCAATTTGGTTTAGAACCAAAAGTAGCTATGCTATCTTATTCTACTTACGGCTCTGGACACGGCGATTCGGTAGATAAAGTGAAAAATGCAACCAAACTTGCTCAAGAAATGCTGGAAAAGAGCGATTTAAAAGGCAAAGCAGAAATTGATGGTGAGTTGCAAGCAGATGCCGCTCTTGATATGACTGTTGCAAAGAAGAAAGCTCCGGGCTCCAAAGTTGCCGGTCATGCAAATGTTTTCATCTTTCCGTTTTTGGAAGTTGGTAACATCAGCTATAAATTATTACAAAGATTTTACGGTGCAGAAGCTTATGGTCCGATTATGCAAGGACTAAATGCTCCGATTAATGACCTTTCACGCGGTGCATTAGTTGAAGATATCGTTGGTATGATTGCCATTACAGCCATTCAAGCCGTTAAATAAAAAGGAACATACGATGAAAAAAATTTTGGTATTAAACTCTGGTTCTTCATCTCTTAAATATCAATTATTCAACATTGATGGAGATAACTATAATGTTGTTGCAAAAGGTGTGGCAGACCGTATTGGTATCCACGGCTCTTTTGTGGAGATTAAATTTCCAGACGGTACAAAACGCAAACGCGAAGTAGCTCTGCCGACACATAATGAGGCCATCAACGAAGTTATTACCGAACTCTTAAACGGCGCCTTAAATTCTATGGATGAAATAGATGCTGTCGGGCACCGCATCGTTCAAGGCGGCGATATTTTCAAAAATTCTGTTTTGGTAACAGATACGGTTATTGACCAAATAGAAAGCTTGGCAGAATTAGCTCCTTTGCACAACCACGCACACGTATTGGGCATTCGTGCCGTACAAAAGCTTTTACCGAGCGTTCCGCAAACAGTTGTTTTTGATACGGCTTTTCATCAAACTATGCCCAAAGAAGCTTTCTTATATGCCTTGCCTTTAGAACAATATACAAAATATAAAATTCGTCGTTACGGATTCCACGGGACTTCGCATGCATATGTTTCTCAAAAGGCCGCAGAACTTATCGGTAAAAAAGGTAAAATTATTACCTGCCATTTAGGAAATGGAGCTTCCATTTCTGCTATTGATAACGGTAAGTGTTTAGATACCTCTATGGGGTTCACCCCCTTAGCCGGTCTTGTAATGGGAACACGCTGTGGCGATATAGACCCTTACATTCCGCTTTATATTTGCAAATCTCAAAATAAAACACCCGATGAAGTAAATGAAATTTTAAACAAAAAAAGCGGTATGCTTGGTCTTTGCGGATATTCGGATAATCGGGATATTGAGACGCTCTATGGTGTTGAACAAAAAGCCACAGATGCTATGGACACATATGTACACAGCATTGTTCGCTTTATCGGTTCATATATTGCTGTATTAGGTGGTGTTGATGCTATTGTCTTTACGGCCGGTATTGGTGAAAATGGTGCTTTGTTAAGAAAATTGGTTATTGATCGTTTATCATATCTTGGTATCAAGCTTGATGAGGAAGCCAATAAAAAACGTGGTACAATAACAGAAATTTCCACACCGGATTCTAAAGTTCGTGTCTTCATCATCCCAACAGATGAGGAATACATGATAGCCAAAGACACAATGAGAATTGTTTTTGGTAAATAATTTCAAATTCCAAAGCTAAAGGCCATAGATTTCTATGGCCTTTATTTTTAACAAACAACAAACAAATCTTATTGCTTGTTAATCAACACAATTTCCACGCGGCGATTTTGTTCACGTCCGGCTGCTGTGGCATTAGATGCTATAGGATTAGAAGAACCGTATCCGTTAGAAACAATACGATTACCGTCAACTCCCTGCAATCTCAAATAATTAGAAATAGAATTTGCTCTCATCAAAGAAAGAGAATTATTTGTTGCAGCGCTACCGGTACTGTCGGTATAACCATTTACTTGAACCATGGTCTTATTATACTCTTTAATAACTTTAGCAACAGAGTTTAATACCGGTTCAAAAGCAGGTTTAATTGTTGCATCATTGCTGTCAAACGTAATGTTTCCAGGCATAATCAAGTAGATTTGTCCTTCATATTCTTTAACCTGAACCCCCGTATTTAAGAGTTCCTGGCGAAGCTTTCTTGCCTGAACATCCATATAGGCACCTGTTCCCGCACCAACTGCAGCACCTGATGCCGCACCGATTAAGGCGCCTTTTTTACCACCGGCCAATGCACCGATACCGGCTCCGGCAACAGCGCCAATTCCCGTACCCCATGCTGTTTTAGAAACTTTACTTTCTCCGGTATATGGATCTGTTGCACAAGCACTCAGCAAAGAAACAGCCAACAAACTACAAATAAAAGATTTTTTCATATTCTTTCCCCAATCAAAAAAATTACATCTTCTAAACACTAAAAAATAATACTTAAAATATTTTTAATGTCTATGCCATTTTTTTACCACATAATAAACTATCAGTAACAAATAAAAGCTTCCCAATCCCCAAATAAGGCAACTTTTAAGCTCCCTACCGCTGATAGCTCTTGTTATTTCACTCACATTCAAAGCGCTGCCCGTCACCACAAAATCCGCCACAGGCTTTTCGTGTAATATATTCACAACATACTGATAACTGGGGTTAAGAAAATCAAAATTTAGCACCAAATCTTCTCCATATGGCACAATTTCAGCCGTAATTGAGGCTGTCGTTTCTTCATTATCCAAATTATAATGCTGCATTTTTGCCTCTTTGGGCACCTGAATACGAATAGGGTCGTGCCCAATGCGTGAAACATCAGCTCCGGAAAGAGCCTGCTCCCCTTGATTATACAGATAAACTTTGGTTAAATACAAATCCTCATACTTTTTACCCATCACATCTACCGTATAGTTGTTTGAATTAGAAGAAGAAATCAATTTAACCGTGTTTGTATCATAGCGCAAAATCGGCCGACTGATATAAAATTGGTAGTAGCCCAAAGCCATCGCCGAAACAGCCAAAATAAAAGCCCCTTCCGGACTTGTCCAAAAATTCCAAATACTTTTGATAATATCTTTAATTCGCCGGCGTTCTTTAACTTCCTGAATTTCTTTTTTAACAAACATATTGCACCCTCTTTCGCGCAATATATATGTACGATTTCAAAAATTTAAAGAAAGATGCACTAAATCAATTTTGTGTTTCTACGCTGTTACGAGAACGTTTTCTAACCAACGGATCCAATATTTTTTTGCGTAATCTCAATGACTTTGGTGTAACTTCCAAAAGCTCATCTTGTTGAATATAAGAAAGCGCTTGCTCTAATGAAAGCTTTCTCGGTGGAATAAGATCAATCGCCTCATCTTTTCCGGCAGCACGAATATTGGTTAACTGCTTAGATTTAGTCGGGTTAACTTCCAAGTCATTAGATTTTGTATGTTCGCCGATAATCATTCCCACATAAACCGGACTATTATGCTCAATAAACATCGGACCTCTATCTTGAAGTTTCCATAAAGAATAAGCAATAGCCACACCATCTTCACTGGAAATTAACACGCCATTTCTATGACTTTCTATCTCTCCTTTATAGGGTTCATAATCAAAGAAAATACGATTCATTACACCGGTTCCGCGTGTATCCGTCAAAAACTCTGAGTGATAACCGATCAAGCCTCTGGATGGCGCATGAAAAATCAAACGTGTTTTATTACCAACCTGAGATGGAATCATTTCCAAAAGTTCGGCTTTGCGCTGACTCAACTTTTCAACAACAGTTCCCGAAAATTCTTCATCAACATCAACCACAACTTCCTCTACCGGCTCCAATACATTACCGTTTTCATCCTTGTGAAACAAAACGCGCGGACGAGAAATAGAAAGCTCAAAACCCTCACGACGCATGGTTTCAATCAAAACACCCAACTGCAATTCACCGCGTCCTGCCACTTCAAAAGCATCTGTGGTATCTGTACGAGAAATCTTAAGCGCGATATTGCATTCTGCTTCTTTTTGCAATCTATCCCAAATCATACGAGAGGTGACTTTATCACCTTCACGACCGGCTAAAGGTGAATCATTAACACAAAATGTCATAGCCAATGTCGGCGGATCTATTGGTTGTGCTTCAATATATTCCGTTACTTCCGGCGCACAAATGGTATCTGCCACTGTTCCCTTAACAATTCCTGCCACAGCCACAATATCACCGGCATGTGCTTCATTTAAGGCCACACGATCCAATCCTTTATATGCCATAATTTTTGTAATACGGGTACGTTCAACTTCACCCTCTTTATTTATAACCTTAACAGCATCATTAAGTTTCAATGTTCCGCTATGAATCTTTCCAGTTAAAATACGTCCCACAAATTTATCAGCTTCCAATGTTGTTGCCAGCATAGAAAACGGCTTATTTAAATCACATTCCGGTTCCGGCACATAAGATAAAATGAGCTCAAACAACGGTGTTAAATCTTTCTTTTCATCTGTTAATTCTTTAACTGCCCACCCATTACGACCGGAAGCATAAAGAACCGGAAAATCAAGCTGTTCATCATTGGCATCAAGACTGACAAACAAATCAAAAATTTCATTAAGCACTTCATCAGGACGAGCATCCGGCTTATCTGCCTTATTGATAACAACAATCGGCTTTAGACCGATTTTCAAGGCTTTACCCAAAACAAACTTGGTCTGCGGCATCGGGCCTTCCGACGAATCAACCAACAAAACCACACCATCAACCATAGATAAAATACGCTCAACCTCACCACCGAAATCCGCGTGTCCTGGAGTATCAACAATATTAATATTTGTGCCACGCCAAGAAACAGAGGTACACTTGGAAAGAATGGTAATGCCACGCTCTCGCTCCAAATCATTACTATCCATCACGCATTCAGCAACCTTTTGATTATCTCTAAATGTACCGCTCTGCCGCAATAAACCGTCAACTAAAGTTGTTTTGCCATGGTCAACGTGGGCAATAATGGCAATATTTCTGATACTCATTTTCTGTTCTATCCTCAAAAAAAGCCTCTAAATCAGCATTAAAGGCAAAAAATCATCTTTAAAATTTATACCCTTATAACAAAAAAATTTTAAATAGCAAGTGTTTCCGGCGAAAAAACTCTATTTTTCAAAGTCCCAAAACAGCCCCAAAAACAGCTGATAAAACAATGTAAAAAATGGGGCTTTTCTTATAAAAATAAATCAAAACAAAGAATACTAGGGCATAAAAAGCCTCTCTAAAATTTGTAACACTCAATTTACAAAGCTCCATACCGGCCTGCAATATCAAGGCAATTCCGGCGGGACGAATAGCGGTCATTATCTCACAGACAAATCTATTTTCTGAATATTGCTTCAATAATTTTGCCACCAAAATCACAATAATAATAGACGGTACAACCAACCCTGTTGTTGCCACAATTCCGCCACAAACACCTGCCGCCTTAAAACCCGCATATGTGGCCATATTAATCCCGACAGGCCCCGGTGTTGATTGCGAAACAGCAATCATATCCATTAACTCGTGCGCCGTAAACCAATCAAATTTCCTCGTTAAATCAAACAAAAAGGGAATTGTAACCAAACCGCCGCCAACAGCAAATAAACCGATTTTAAAAAACTCACTAAAAAGCACATAAAAAATCATTTTACCCGCTCTTTCAAAAATTTAATAAAGCCGATGCTTGCCGCTAACAAAATTGCCAAAATCGGTGAAATAGAAAAACAAAGCAATACAGCCAAAATACCGATAAAAATACACTTTTGATAAACAGAAACTGCGTTTTTTTGAAATAATTTTATAACTTCATTAAAAATCAAAGCCACCACGCCTATCCTGATTCCGGCAAAAATATGAGATATTAATTCGTTTTCAGATAACATCCCCAAAATACCGGCCAAAAAAGTGATAATGATGAGCGATGGTAAAACAATGGCAAAAGTAGCCAAGCAGGCACCTTTAGTCCCTTTAATCTTATAGCCGGTAAAAGTTGCCACATTAACGGCAATTATTCCCGGTGTACATTGACCAATGGCATAATAGTTCATTAGATCTTCTTCGGTTATATATTGGTGCTTTTCTATGAGCTCTTTTCTAAAAAAAGGAACCATTGCCGCTCCGCCACCAAAGGTAAACAGACCAACTTTAAAAAAAGCAACAAAAATTCTTAAATATTCCGACAACTTTCCCTCATCACTTTATTTTAACCTCTTTTCTCTCTAAAGCTCGTTATTTGATTTCATTGTTTTTAGTATATTATGAGATAATTTTGCAGACTTGTTTATTAATTTAATATCATCACCGACAACCCAGGCCTTACCGGCATTTTCAGTGTATAATTCCATTTTTCCGTCTGTACATTTTATTATGCTAACATCTGTTAAGCCGTCTTCTCGCTTGTTATCTTGTAATAAATAAAACTTTCCGTATTCTTTTGCAACCTGTATCAAATCGGCCTTCTTATATGTTTCATCACCGGATATCAATTCATCAGGATATTTTGCAAACGATGTATTGTTATGCGGATAGACAGATAATCCATCCAAATTTAACCCTTGCTCTATACGAAAATCAGGATATTCAGCACTACAGGGCGTAATTATAATATACTTTGACATAAACATTGCACCAGCGCTAAAACCGAGCATCACACCGTTGTATTGCCTGAGCTCTTCTGTAATACCCAAATTTTCACACATTTCCTTCTGCTTAAAAGGATCACCGCCCATCATCACTATAAAGTCGGCATTTTTAACAAGTTCTTGAGCCTCGTTTGGTAACAAATCAGGCGTAATTAAATTTATTGTTTCAAACTTAATACCCGCGTTCTTAAAATGAGCCGTAAATTCCGGAATATGCCTTGCTCTGGCTTTTTCAACCTTAGAAACACCCCCCGGAATATAAACAATATTTTTGGTCTTTTCTAATTCAGATTTAAGCATTTCGCCTAAACCATGACCAAAAATATTATCTAAATCAAATCCGCTGCAGTAATATCTTATCATCAGGTTTCCTCGCTATAGCCGCATCAATTATAAACAATTCTCGTAAAATTTTACGTTTTTGCATACCTATTTTCAAAAAGATTTTGTAATTTTTATGCCAGCAACGAAACACCGGCAAGATATGTGTTAAACAAAACGCGCACAACATACTTTTTTTCCAACCGGACAAATTCTTTTTCTGTTGTTAACAAAGAACTTAGTGAAAATAGTGTAATAAACAGCACTTCTGTTGAAACATTACGCTCCTTATCCGAAACATTAGAAAACAATTTATGCAGATTATTTTCAAGCAGTTGCACAAGTTTTATCACCCGACGCAAATAAAATAATTCATACCGAACCGCCGCATTTGAAAAATGAAAATTATACAACGTAAACCACAAATTCTTATTTTCCAAAACAAAATCTACAAATTTATCAAGCAATCTGTTCAGATTGATATATGCATCAGAACCAAATTCTGCCAACTTCATTTTTTCAAGCAATTCATCTAAAGTTTGACAGTTTTCCCACATAACAAGATTATCCATACTCTTAAATTGGTTATAGATTGTTCCAACCGAATATCCCGAATAATCTGCCAATTTACGTGCCGTCAAAAAAGACAGCCCTTTATCTTGAAGCAATTCTCTGGCTTTAACTATTAAATCTGCTCTAATTTCTTCTTTTGTTGTTTTTGTCATCACATAAAGTCCGTTCATTATTATTGTGTCGCTACACTAAAATATTTTTGAACACTGTTCAAGCTTTTTTTTATAAAAAATTTAACCTTTTTACATTAAACATATACTCATAAAATTTCTAGAAAAGGACTCACCATGGCAAAATTCGGATTTTGTGCTATTTCCGGTAGCGGTATGAGCGCTCTGGCACAGGTTTTAAAATACAAAAACAATGACATATTTGGCTCTGACCGCAGTTTTGACCAAGGTAAAGATCAAAGAAACAAACAAGCTCTAGCGGATGTCGGAATAAAGATTTTTCCTCAAGACGGCTCCATGTTAGATAAAGATTTTACGGCACTTTATGCTTCCACCGCCGTTGAAGACACAATACCCGATATAAAACGCGCCAAAGAGCTTAATATTCCCATTAAACACCGCTCAGATTTGTTGGCAGAAATCTTTGCCTCTTACAAATACAATATTGCCGTTGGCGGAACCAGTGGCAAATCAACCACCACGGCTATGATTGGCTTTATATTGGATAAAGCCGATAAAAAGCCTCTGGTTATTAATGGCGCCCTCCTAAAAAATTATGAAAAACAACCGGGAATTCCGAATGTTATCTTAAACAATGGTGAATATTGCGTAATAGAGGCAGATGAAAGCGATGGCTCTATTGAAAAATACTCACCCTGTATTTCGGTTATAAATAATATCACGCTTGATCACAAATCCATTGAAGAACTACAGGAACTTTTTGGAAATTTTGCCCTCAAAGCTTCTCTTGGTGCTATCATAAATAAAGATTGCATAAACAGCAAACCGCTTCTGACATTAAATAAAAAAACTCTGACATTTTCCATAAAAGATCAAACGGCAGACTTTTATGCTGAAAAGATTACCCCTGTCCCTGAAGGCACCCTTTATACATTCAAAAACAAACAATACAAACTAAATCTCATCGGTGCTTTTAATGTCGCAAACGCCATGTGTGCTGTGGCTTGCTGTTCATTATTAGGCATTGAACCAGAAAAATCTTGCAAAATCTTAGAAGACTTTTTAGGAACAAAGCGCCGTTTAGAAGTTTTAGGCACAACACAAGAGATTACCGTAATTGATGATTTCGCGCATAACCCTGATAAAGTGGCCGCATCAATGTCTGCCCTAAAAAGCTATCCCGGAAGATTGATTATAATGTTTCAACCCCACGGATTTTCACCTATGCGGCTGATGGGTAAAGAAATTATGGATTCCTTTATAGAATATATGTCCGATGAAGATATTTTAATGCTTCCCGAAATATTTTTTGCCGGTGGCACGGTTAAACGTGATATATCATCTTTGGATTTAGTAAACTATGCCAAACGCCATAACAAAAATGCACAATACTTTGAAACCAGAGAAGAATTAAAACAAAACATCTTAAAAACGGCAAAATCTCATGACCGC
>Ga0310786_10005245_pt1 | contig 17699 bp, 16 predicted proteins | sample AusTroGonzalo_MG_FD_203881 | JGI IMG/M metagenome (GOLD analysis project Ga0310786, IMG submission 203881) | Bovine rumen microbial communities from tropical cattle in Woodstock, Queensland, Australia - Gonzalo_03 (v2) (version 2) | ecosystem: Host-associated > Mammals > Digestive system >... | reverse complement strand
AAGTTTGTGTCGATTGCGGTGGTTTTGATGATGGCGGGCGGATGCGGTTGCAAAGAGGCGCTTGTGCTGGAAAGTGGCGAGGAGGCCTGCGCGAGTAAGAAGGCAAAAGGGACTTGGATTGTGCCTGAAATTGTGTATAATCAGTAATGCCTTTTTATAAACAGTAGGTGGTTGTATGCGCAATAGTCAAAGTCGTGTGGGATTGGTCGTTGCGGCTTTTTTGTCGCTGTTGCTGCCGCTAGGGCAGGCGCGGTGACGAATGCAGCGACGTCCTATGCGGTTTTGCCAGTCCCGGAGCCGCCTCCGCCGTTCCCTCTGAGGCAGATGCGCACGCCAAGCGTGACTAATGTAGTGGCGTCCTATACGGTATTGCCGGGCGACACCGTTCCGTGCATTGCCATGTATCACGGCACGACGACCAGGCGGCTTTGCGAATTGAACAAGAAGCGTGACTGCAAAGACATTCATTGGGACATTGAACAGGAGAAGGCGAGCGAAATTAATAACGAAGAAAGGAAGGGCGGAAGGAGGTGAACCTTTGGGGCGTGGCGGGCGTTTAAAGATTTGTGTTTATGGCTAAATATAGTCCGCGCGGCGGTTTTACGCTGATTGAGATGGTGGTCGTCCTTGTGGTGATCGCCGTTCTCACTCATCTCGCCGTGCGCGAGCTGTCGCATATCCGCGCGGCGCAGCTGCGCAAGGCGGCCGACAGGCAGCTTGAGTCGCTTCGCGACTGCGTGTGGTCCGTTTCGGCGGATGGCGAGCCGGAAGGGTTCCTTTCAGACATTGGCAGGCTGCCGCGCCTCGTTTCGGCGACGAATTCCGACGGCACCACCGTCGGCACGCTTTCCGAACTCTGGAAATGTCCCGATGGAATGCCTGAGTATGCGCTCCTTCCCGCGACAAACCGTGCGCTATATGCGGCGGGCGCGGATTCCGCTGCGCTCGCCGCGATGGGCAGGGGAGTGTTCGTGCCGGCGGGTTGGAGAGGACCGTACCTGCGCATGCCCTTCGGAAAGGACCGCCTGTTCGATCCGTGGGGGAATCCGCTTGAGTCGGAGGACGATGCCGGGTTTCGCCGCGTGGCGGTGTCGAACGGCGTTGCTGTGGCCGTGTCGCACTTCGGCTCGGACGCTCGCCCGGACGGACAGTTCAAGCCCGGCTCGCCCGACGCGCGCGACTCCACTGTGTCGCTTGTGCCACAAGGCGGAACGAAATGCCGCCTTGTCGTCAGTGCGGAGATTGCAGGCGCTTCTCCCTTTGCAGGCGACATCGACTGGGCGTGGTATGGTCCCGCCGGCGGACAGATCACCGGCGCGGTGAAGCGCGTTACGTATCCTGCGCCTGCGGAATTCGACGGTCTCACTCCGGGCGTGAGGATAGTCAAGGATTCGGTTTCCGGAATCGTCCGCCGCGTAGTCATACGTCCCGGCGACAACCTAATGCAGTTCAAGATGGCGGCACCCTGATGAAGAAGAACACAGAGAAAATCTGGGACGACCCCAAGGCGTTCCGCCAGCAGGTGCGGATGGCCGCAGTGCAGGTCGCGGGACTTGCTCCGGACGAACTTGCAGTTGCCCTAGCGTACGAAGTGGAGCCGTTCAGCTCGATACCGGCTGCCGAGGCAGAGCTCGTGTTCCGTGCCGTTCCCGACCAGGACTCCTCGGTGCGCGTATTTGACGTTGCGGTGGTGCGCAAGTCCGGCAAGTCGGGAGGGGTTTCCGTTCCCAGGCGGCTCGTCCTGTGGCTCGGCATCGCGGCCGTTGCACTTCTCGCGCTGGCGGCGTTCGATTTCGTACGCATCAGCTCGGCAGAGCGCGAGCTCTCGTCCGAGACAGCCAGGCGCGCGGCGCTGGACCGCGAGCTGCAGTCGCTGCAGAGGCAGATCGACGCGAACCGCCGCGAGGCGAAGTCGCTTCGCGACGCCCGCGTTGAGGCTGCGCGCGCGCAGCAGAACGCCGAGGTCCTTCGCGACGTCTACCGGCTTCTGCTCGCCACCATTTCCGACGCGTTCGGCGATCGCGCCGTGCTGAAGGAGATACGCTCTCCGGGTAATCCGTACTCCGCCGAGATCAAGGCGGTAAGCCTCGGCACCAAGCCGGCCTCAGAAACGCTTGTGCGCCTTAGCGACGCGCTAGTGCCGCGCGGCTGGAAGATCGAGCCTGGCGCGCTTTCGTCCGATTCGCAGGGCGGCACCGTGGGCTTTTCGTGCACGCTTACATTCGACGAGAGGGGGGAGTTCAAATGACGCCCCTTCGCGACAAGGACAGGCTGTTCCTCGCTGTCGCGGTTCCGGCCGCGATACTCGTCGCGTACTTCTTCCTCTGGCGCGCGCCGCATTCAGCCAAGGTGCGCTCGTACCGCGAGAAATGCGAGGCGCTCGTGCATCCCGACGACTTCCCCGCTGAGAAGCGCAAGCTGGAGAAGCGCCTTGCCGACAGCGCCGCGGAACTCGAGGAGGAGAAGAACACGCCTCCACCAGAATCGACGATGAAGGGCGCCGCGCAGGACAACATCGCCATCCGCGAGCGCGCCGTACTGGAAGTGCTGCGCGAGGCGGGGCTGCAGGTTGTCTCTTCCGATGTGGTGGAGCCGGGCGCGGCAGGAGGAAACGCGCAGCCGCAGCGCGGCGGAGACGTTCTGCGCGCGACCGCCCTGCGTCCGAATCCGCGCATGCGCCGCTACCGCCTCGGAGGAGGCTACGCCGCGATGAGGCGCGCGCTCGAGATCATGGCGGAGCGCAAGTGCGCGGTTATTCCGGAGCGGCTGGAAATGGACGGGGGAGACGGATGGACGCTCCTCCTTTGGCTTTGAATCAGGGAGGCTTTGCAACATGGACGCACTTCTCGAAAGTCTTTTCGCGGCCTGCGAGGAATCGAAGGCTAGCGACATACACCTTGCCACCGGGCTTGCGCCGCGCTTCCGAGTCAGGGGCTCGCTGGTTGAGCTGGGCGGGTATCGTCCGTTCGACGCGAAGGCCGTCGATGCAGTTGCCATGGAACTCGGCCTCACCACGCTTCCGCTTGGCACGCCCGACGGCACGGAGAAGGTCCGCTACACGCTTGTGAAGGAAGGTTCGATCGACGGCGCGGTATCCTCTCCCAGCGGAATGCGCTATCGCTTCAACCTGTTCCGCGAAATGGGCAAGACGGCCGTTGCGCTGCGCAGGCTCGATTCGGAGTTCCGCACTTTCGAGCAGCTCGGGCTTCCGCGGAGGATAGAGGACTTCTGCCTTGAGACCGATGGACTCGTGGTTGTCACAGGTCCCACTGGAAGCGGCAAGACGACGACTCTCGCCACGATGATCGACCGCATAAACGAGACGCGCGACGCCCACATAATCACGATCGAGGACCCGGTGGAGTACATCCACGGGACAAAGCGCAGCCTCGTGAACCAGCGCCAGGTCGGACGCGACACAAAGAGCTTCAACGACGCTCTAGTAGAGGCGCTGCGCCAGGATCCAGACGTGATACTCGTTGGCGAGATACGCGAGATCGCCACCGTGCGCACCGCTCTTCGCGCCGCAGAGACGGGCCACCTCGTGTTCACGACGCTCCATGCGGGCGACTGTGCCGGAGCGATAGAGCGCCTCATATCGGTGTTTCCGGCAGACGAGCAGTCGAGCGCGCGCCGCCAGCTTGCGCTCGCCTTGCGCGGAGTCGTGGCGCAACACCTCCTGCAGACGTCCGACGGCAAGGGGCGCGTCCCGGCGTGCGAACTCCTGGTGAACACAACGGCCGTTGCAAACCTCATCGCCACGGGGCGTTCCGCGCAGATATACTCGATGATCGAAACAGGCTCGGCCTTCGGCATGAAGTCGCTCGACCAGTCGCTCTTCGATCTTTGTTCCGAAGGGAAGGTAACCGAGGCCGTGGCGCTCTCGCTTTCGAAGAATCCGGACGCGCTGCGCGCAAGGCTGCGCCGCGGCAATGGCGCGGGAGGCCTGTCGTGATAGGCGCAAACGAACTTCTTTCCCATGCCGAGACGCTTACCGATCCGGTGCGCCTTACGGACAGGATACTGCGCGCTGGGCTTCTCATGCACGCGTCCGACATCCACTTCGATCCCGACGCCGGTTCGGTGCGCGTTCGCTTCCGCATAGACGGAGAGCTCGAGGAGGTGCTGAGAATCCCAGGCGCAATGCAGAGCGGCGTTGTGGGGCGGCTCAAGGTTCTGGCTTCGCTCGACATAGCAGAGCGCCGCGCGCCGCAGGACGGCGGGTTCACCTGGCGCATGCCCGACATGGGCGGCGCGCGCTTCTCGCCGCTGGACGTCCGCATGGCTACACTTCCGGTCCGTCACGGAGAGCGGGTTACGCTCCGCCTGCTGGAGACCGACGCCGAGAGGCTGACGCTCGACAACCTCGGCCTTTCGGAGGCTGACCACGCTGTCTTTTCCGAAGTCCTCGCGCAGCCCCACGGACTGGTCCTTCTCACCGGTCCCACTGGAAGCGGGAAGACGACCACGCTCTACGCCGCTATACGGCAGCTGCTCAAGGGGCGTCCGCTCAACATCCTCACAGTGGAGGACCCGATCGAGTACGAGATACCTGGAGTCGGCCAGGCGGAGGTGGATTCGTCCGACAAGGTGAACTTCTCGAAGGCGCTGAAGTCGCTTCTCAGGCACGACCCGGACGTCATAATGATCGGCGAGATACGAGACGTCGACTCTCTCGACGCTGCGGTGAAGTCGGCCCTCACGGGACATCTCGTCCTTTCCACGCTCCACACCAACGACGCGAAGAGCTCGGTCACGCGCCTCGTTGACATGGGGCTTGACCCGCATCTCGTTCCCGCCACGCTACGGCTTGCCGTTGCGCAGCGCCTTGTGCGCCGCCTCTGCCCGAAATGCAGGGTGAAGGGCGCGAACGGCTTCGAGGCGAAGGGCTGCCCGGAATGCGGCGGTCGCGGGTATGCCGGGCGCATAGGGCTTTTCGAGCTGTACGATCCGTCCACAGGAAGGCTCACTTCGATGCGCGACGACGCTAAGGCGAAGATAGAGTCTGGCGTGACGTCCTGGAGCGAGGTCGTAAGGGCGATAGGGACTGACGGACTTGGAAATGGCGGAGGCGCGCGCTGATGGTCTTTTCGGCCACGGTAAGGGACCCGGAAGGAGTCCGTCGCACGGTTTCGCGCGAGGCCGAATCGCGCGAAGCGTTCGTAGCGCGGCTTCGCTCCGAGAGGTTCCTGGTGCTGTCGGTGGAGGAGGCGGACGAGAGCGCCGCGCTTCCTCCCCGCTGGCATCCAGCGTGGCTCAAGCCGATGACGGGCTTTGACGTCGAGATGGGACTTAGGCAACTTGCGTCGATGCTGAAGAGCGGCGTTGCGCTTCTTTCCGCGCTTGCCACTGTAGAGGAGCAGGCGACATGTCCGCGCGCGTCGCTGGCGTGGCGCAGGGTGCGGGAGTCCGTTTTCGCAGGCGGCTCGTTTGCCGACGCCCTTGAGCGGCAGTCGAAGCGCTTCGGGGAGATAACGGTGAGGCTTGCGGACGTAGGAGAGCGTTCGGGCGAACTTGAGCATGCCCTCACCAGGGCGGCGGACCAGATGGAGGCGCGCCGCAACCTCAGGACGGCCGTGGTGAACGCCCTGGTGTACCCGCTCATAACCGTTGCGATGGCGATAGGGGTGAGCTCGTATCTCGTGGTTGCCGTGATCCCGAAGCTCGCCGAGTTCCTTCGCGAAGGGGGCGTCGAGCTTCCCGGCATGACGATGGCGCTCATGGACTTCGCCGACTTCGTGAAGGCGAACGGGCTCGCGATCCTGGGCTGGACCGGCGCGGCTGCCGCCGTGTGGATTGCGGGCAGGCTCTTTTCGCGGACGCGCGAAATCGAGGACGTGCTTCTTCTGAGGATTCCGGTTACGGGCCGCATACTACGCCTTTCGGGGACGGCGCTATTCGCGCGCGCGATGCAGATAATGGTGGAGTCGGGGGTCACGCTTCTCGATGCCCTTGATGTCTCCGGAAGGCTCATGTCCAACTTACGCTACAGGCGCCGCGTACGCGCGGCGCGCGATGGCGTGATGCGCGGCGGGTCGCTTGCGGATTCGCTTCGTCCGGCCCGCGAGTTCATGCCGATGCTCGCGCGCATGTCGGCGGTTGGCGAGGTGACGGGCTCGCTCGCGGAGTCGTTCGGGGAGGTCGCGCGCTTCCACGAGATGCTTCTCGCGATTGCGATAAAGAGGTTCGGAATGCTCGTTGAGCCGGTGATGATCTGCGTGACCGGCGGAATCGTGGGGTTCGTGTACATCGCGTTCTTCATGGCGCTCTTCGCCATCGCCGGCGCCGCGTAGTCGCGCGCCGACAATGCTTTTTTACTGGTTGCGGCGGCGGAAGGGGCTTTGGTATAATAACCACCTATGAGCGAAAACAACAGAGTGCACGCCATCAACGCGATAGCGGAGCGGATTCCGCTGTCGCCAACCGAGGGCCTTCCGCCCGACAAGTCGCTTTCCACATACGGCGACGACGTCTTCGGCGCGAAGATGATAAGGAAGTACCTCTCGAAGGCAACTGCCGCCAAGCTGCTGGCGGTGGTAAACGACTATGCCCCGCTCGACCCGTCGATTGCCGACGAGGTCGCGGACGGCATGAAGCGCTGGGCGCTAGAGAAGGGCGCCACGCATTTCACGCACTGGTTCCAGCCGCTCACGGGCGGAACGGCCGAGAAGCACGATGCCTTCCTGGAGTCGCGCGGCCCGGGCGAGGCCATACAGCGCTTCTCGGGGTCGAACCTCATAGGCGGCGAGGCGGACGCATCGAGCTTCCCCTCCGGCGGTCTTCGCTCGACCTTCGAGGCGCGCGGCTACACCACCTGGGACCCGACCTCCCCTGCGTTCATCAAGCGCCACGCGAACGGCGCCACCCTCTGCGTGCCAACGGCGTTCTGCTCGTACAACGGCGAAGCGCTCGACGCGAAGACGCCTCTTCTCCGCTCGCTCCAGGCGCTTACGCATTCCGTGGAGCGCCTGATGGGAATCTTCCGCCAGAAGAAGGCGCACGTGTCCGTAACCCTTGGCGCGGAGCAGGAGTACTTCCTAGTTGACCGCGCGTTCTACATGATGCGTCCCGACCTTCTGCAGACGGGACGCACCGTGTTCGGCGCCGCGCCTGCGAAGCACCAGCAGCTCGACGACCACTACTTCGGCTCGATCCGTCCGCGCGTTATAAAGTTCATGACCGAGGTCGACCACCAGCTCTGGAAGCTCGGCATCCCGGCGAAGACGCGCCACAACGAAGTCGCGCCGGCGCAGTTCGAGCTTGCACCGATGTTCGAGGACCTCAACCTCGCAGTCGACCACAACATGCTCGCGATGGAGGTTTTGCGCCGCACGGCGGAGCGGAACGGATTCGTGTGCCTCCTCCACGAGAAGCCGTTCGAAGGCGTGAACGGAAGCGGCAAGCACTGCAACTGGTCGATATCGTACGGCGGCCGCAACCTCCTCGAGCCCGGCAAGAGCCCGAAGGAGAACGCGATATTCCTCACGGTCCTCACGGCGGTGATCCGCGCGGTAGACAAGCATGCCGACATCCTTCGTTCCACAACAGCATCGGCGGGCAACGACCACCGCCTCGGCGGCAACGAGGCGCCGCCTGCCGTCATTTCCATCTACCTCGGCGACCAGCTCGCCGAAATCGTCGAGCAGATCGAGAAGGGCGACTCCGGGAAGTCGCGCTCCAGCACGGCTGCGCCTTCCGCTATGCGCATCGGCGTGGACACGCTTCCGCCGCTTCCGCGCGACGCGACCGACCGCAACCGCACGAGTCCGTTCGCGTTCACCGGCAACAAGTTCGAGTTCCGCGCCCCCGGGGCGTCGCAGAGCTGCGCGTATCCCGAGACGGTCCTGAACACGATCGTGGCGGAATCGCTCGACTTCATTTCGGACGAACTGGAGAAGTGCGGCAAGACCGACTTCAACGACACCCTGCAGAAGCTCCTTCAGAAGATCATCAGGAAGCATTCGCGTGTCCTCTTCTCGGGCGACGGGTATGCGTCCCAGTGGCCTGCTGAGGCGGCCCGCAGGGGGCTTCCGAACCTTCCCGACACGCTTTCGGCGATTGCGCCGATAGTCGACAAGGCGAACCAGGAGCTCTTCTGCAAGTACGGCGTTTTCTCCCGCGCCGAGATGAACTCGCGCTGGGAGATAGAGCGGGAGACGTACACGAGCAGGGTGCACATAGAGGGGCAGGTTGCGCTTTCAATCGCGCGGTCCATGATACGTCCTGTGGTGGCGGACGAGTTCTCGAAGCTCGCCACCGCGCTTTCCGTGGCGCGCAAGGACGGGCTCAAGGTCGGCACGCGCGGACTCAAGGCGCTCGCGCTGAAGCTCGGCGCTGGGCTTGACGACCTGCACGTGAAGTGCGAGAAGCTCGACAAGGCGCTTTCGCACGGCACGAGCGCGGACCAGCTGCGCGAGATGGCGGGGCTTCGCCGCACGGTCGACGCGCTGGAACGTCTTGTGGACGATTCGCGCTGGCCCCTTCCGAAGTACCGCGAAATGCTCTTCATATACTGAATCGCATCCATGTCGGTTTTTTGGTAAAATACTTGCGCTTTTCACAGACCAAGGAGAAACAATGGCCACTTCGCTGAACATAATAGTGTGCGGTTCGCTTGTTCCAGACCCGCTGCAGACTCTTGAACCGGTCCAGACCCCGCAGGGGCCTGGGCTTAAGAATGAGCAGATGCTGCCGAGCGTGCTCGACCCGTGGGCCGCATGCGCCCTCTACGAGGCCGCCGCGCTCGCCAAGAAGCGTCCCGGGTCCACGGTTACGCTCGTTGCGCTCGGCCCGAAGGCGAAGCTCCAGCAGCTCATGATGAGCGTTGCGCAGAAGGCGCCGTTCTCGCTTGTGGCGGTCAACGGAAGCGCCTCCGGCTTCACGGACGCGAAGCTCGCCGCGGCGGAACTCGCCAAGGCGATAAAGGCTATTCCCGGCTACGACCCCGCAAAGACGCTCCTCTTCGGAGGGTGCGCGAGCGCTTCGCGCGACGCGGGCGTTACGATCCAGTTTGTCGCCGAGCAGCTCGGGATAACCGAGCACTTCATGGCGGTCGACAAGCTCGACCTTGCCGACGACGATTCCTTCACTGTCCTCGAACGCGTCGAGGGAGGCAAGTACCTCTCCTCCACGTGCAAGGGCTTCCCCGCGGCGATCAGCTGGGCTACCGGCAACCTGCCTGAGCCGCCCAACAACCCGCAGGTCGGCATGATGAACATGCGCACGATGATGCCCGCCCTCATGAAGGCCGCGGCGGCGGACGTTGGCACAGGCGGAATTTCCTACGCGAAGGTCGAGGTTCCCGCGTCGAAGCGCGACACCGTGGTCAAGAAGGACATGTCGGCCGACGACATTGCGAAAGAAATCGTCGAGTGGATCAAGGGCTGAGGAAAGGGAGGACATAGAGATGCTCGTCAAGGCTTACAATTGCGACACGCTTTCGGGAACATACGCGAAGGACGCCGCCGCTCTCGCGAACGCGGTAAAGACGTCCGGCGCGGACGTGGTTCTCCTTCCAGGCACTTCCGCCGTCCGCCGCAGCGCGGCCGGCGCGGCCATGAGGGCCGGCGCTGAAATCGACACCAACATCGTGGACGCCTCTCTCGCTGGAGACGCGGTGACCGTCCAGAAGTGGGCGTACCGCCAGCGCATCCTCACCTCTTTCACGCGCGCGGCGAAGCCGTGGGTGATAGTCACGGACCCATCGCTCTTCGGCGAGATATGCGGCAAGCTCGGCGCTTCCGCCGAGGCGCTTCCCGCATGCGCCGATGCAGAGACGCGTACCGTCCAGAACGGCCTTGAGGCGGCCTCCGGCGGCGGCGAGTCGACGATCCGTCCCGACGCCGAGCTCCTTTTCGTGGCTGGTGCGGGCTGGACGAAGAAGCAGGCCGACGGCGCAGTGCATCTCGACGAGGCCGCGAAGGCGATCACGGGCTTCATCTCGAAGAGCGGCGCTTCGCTCGGTTCCTCCAAGTCGCTCGTCGACATGCCGGAAGCGGCCGAGAAGTTCACGTTCATGAGCCACATGAACCAGGTCGGGCAGACGGGCGCCACGCCGCGCCACAAGAAGGGCCTTTCCACTTGCTGCCACGGCGAGGAGCCGCACGTTGTCGGCTGGCGCTTCATAAGCGAGCGCCGCGCAGTGAACCTGGACGCGAACTGCGGCTGGGCGCAGGGCAAGGCGGACGTACTCTATGTGGGCGACGCATTCGAGGTCATGGAGAAGGTCAACGCGCTTCTCGGCGCATAGCGGGCGGCGCGCGCATGCAATGCCGCGCATGGCGGCAAGTAGGCACAGAAGAAAATGACGAAGTTCGTAAAGAGCAACGAAGCCGTGGTAATGGGCGCCTTGTACGCCGGCTGCGAGCTTTATTTCGGATATCCAATCACGCCGGCGAGCGAAATCGCGCACGGCGCGGCGAAGTGGTTCCCGATGCTTGGCCGCACGTTCGTGCAGGCGGAGTGCGAGACGGCGTCTGTGAACATGATGTTCGGCGCGGCCGCGGCTGGCAAGCTCTGCATGACGGCAACTTCGGGTCCCGGCTTCTCTCTGATGCAGGAGGGAGTCTCGTATCTTGCGGGCGCCGAGCTTCCCGCGGTGATTGTCGACATCAACCGCGCGGGCCCGGGGCTTGGGAACGTCTATCCAGAGCAGAGCGACTACACGCCGGCGGTGAAGGGCGGAGGGCATGGCAACTACCAGACCTTCACCCTTGCGCCTGCAAGCGCCCAGGAGATGTTCGACCTCACGGTGAAGGCCTTCCAGATGGCGTCCAAGTGGCGCACGCCAGCGATAGTGTTCGCGGACGGGCTTCAGGGGCAGATGATGGAGACGGTGCGCCTTCCGGAAAAGGAGCTCGACAAGCCCGACTTCTCCGACTGGGCCGCGCAGGGCGAGGCCAAGACGCGCAAGAACCTCGTGAAGTCCATCTTCCTCGATGCCGCGGCGCAGGAGCAGTTCAACGAGCATCTCCAGGAGAAGTACGCCAGGATGGCGGAGGATGCAATCGCGGAGACTTATCTGGCAGACGACGCCGAGGTGCTGTTCGTGGCCTTCGGCATAGCCTCCCGCATAGCGCGCACTGCCGCGGAAGAGCTCCGCAGGGAGGGCGTGAAGGCCGGATGCTTCCGTCCGATCTCGCTCAACCCGTTCCCTTGCAAGCAGCTTGCGGCCGCCGCGAAGGGCCGCAAGATAGTGTCGATAGAGCTCGACGCGGGGCAGTTCGCGGACGACGTCCGCCTCAACCTGGCGAAGGCCGGGCTTGGCGCGGAAGCGGCGTCCGTGAAGATGGTCCACCGCATGGGCGGACAGGTGGTTTCGGTCGACGACGCGGTTGCGGCCGCGAAGTCGGCGTAGCGCGGCGGATCCGTCCGCCGCAAGGTTTCAGTTTCGCAAACATACACACACAACACACAAACAAGAGAGGTGCACGATGAAGAAACTTGAAGGACTCATAGCGGCGGCACATACGCCGTTCAACGCGGACGGCTCCATCAACTTCGGCCTTGTGGCGAAGCAGGCCGCCACGCTTCTCAAGCAGAAGGTTACTGGCGTGTACGTGTCGGGCACGACGGGCGAGGGAATCTGCTGCTCGGTCGAGGAGCGCAAGCAGGTCTTCGACGCCTGGGTGAAGGCCGCGAAGGGCAAGCTCTTCCTTATCGCGCACATCGGCGCGCTCGCGCTTCCGGACGTGCAGGAGCTCGGCGCGTACGCCGTCAAGTGCGGCATGGACGCGACTTCGATCGTCCCGCCGAACTTCTTCAAGCCCGGCTCGGTCGACGCTCTTGTCGCGTACCTCAAGGAGGCTCTCAAGACCTCCACCAAGCTGCCGTTCTACTACTACCACACGGGGATGAGCGGCGTCAACTTCGACATGGAGAAGTTCCTCCTCGCGGCCGACGGCAAGATCAAGAACCTCGCGGGCATCAAGTTCAACTACCCCGACCTCTACATGTACCAGCGCTGCATCAAGTGCCTCGGCGGGAAGTACGACATCACTTGGGGCATCGACGAGTGGTTCGCCGGAGCCGTTGCGCTCGGGGCGAAGTCGGCCATCGGCTCTACGTACAACTACTCGGCCGGAATCTACTACAAGATCTGGGACGCCGTGAAGAAGGGCGACCTCAAGAAGGTCCAGGCCGGAATGAAGAAGGTCTGCGACATCGTTGACATCCTCGTCCAGTACGGCGGAGTTGCCGGCGGAAAGGCGATGATGAAGGTGTGGGGACTTGACATGGGCGGCGTGAGGCTTCCCAACGTGTCGCTTTCCGACGACGCCAAGGCGGACTGCGTGAAGCGCCTCAAGAAGATCGGCTACAAATAAGGGCTCGGACATGAAATTCACCGGAATTCTCGCTGCCGCGTTCGCGGCGGCGTCGTTCGCGGCGTGCGCGGACGGCAAGCAGGTCCTCTTCAAGAACGGCGACGCAGTGGAGGGCGTTCCTTCCGCGGTCTACCGCATCCCCGCGCTCTGCACCGCGCCAAACGGCGACCTTGTCGTCGCGTGCGACGCGCGCCGCGAAGGCGGTGGCGATCTCAACCACGCCAAGCCCATAGACATCGCGATACGCCGTTCCACCGACGGCGGCAAGACCTGGACAGATCCAGTGTTCTCGTGGAAGTGGAAATGGGACGACGAAGAGCACTGGGCCGGTTCCGACCCGTCGTTCATAGTCGACGAGAAGGAGAAGAAGATATTCCTCTTCTACAACGTGTGGGAGTCGAAGAAGAAGCACGGAGTCTTCCAGTTCTACGTGCAGGAGTCGTCGGACAACGGCAAGACCTGGTCGAAGCCGCGCGACATCTCATGCGACATCTCGTTCCCGGAATGGCCGTTCGGCAAGAAGGACAGCGAAGGCGGGTTCATCTTCATCACGTCCGGCTCCGGCATCCAGACGAAGGACGGCACGCTTCTCCACACGATAGTGCACGTGGGAGACGGAAACGCGCTCTTCGGCTCGACCGACCACGGCAAGACGTGGAAGGCGTTCGGCAAGCCCGCGAAGAACGGCGACGAATGCAAGGTGGTGGAGCTTTCCGACGGCTCGTGGATGATCAACTCGCGCTGGCGCGGCGGCGGCAGGCAGATCCACGTGACGAAGGACCGCGGCGCCACCTGGGAGTCGCGCTACGACACGTCGCTTGAGGACCCGCAGTGCAACGCGCAGATAATGCGCTTCGGGAAGAAGCTTCTCTTCTCCAACTGCAAGAGCCCCAACCGTCGTGCGCTTCTGCATCTCCGCACGTCCACGGACGACGGCAAGACATGGGACCCAGGGGTTTGTATCGAGCCTGCCGGCGCGGCGTATTCCGATCTTTGCATCATCCCGAAAGGCGGCATTGGAATCGCCTACGAAGGTGCAGGCTACGCCACGATCAACTTCACTACGGTCAAGGTCGACGAGTAACAGCAAAGGCAATAGCATTCACTTTTCACTATTGCCTGATAATTTACTGTATCGCTACGGGCGGAGAGTGCTGTGTTTTGGGACCCTCCGTCCGTTTTGGCGTGGTTATGAGATTATGTTGCGGACGAATATCGGAGACTTGTTGCGCCGAACGTGCGGCCGGCAGTCCCAAAACGTTCCCTCATGAAAGTGTAAAGATTGGGTCGATATTCCCTAATGAAAGTGTAAGAGCGAGGGCGCCGCTTCCCCGAATGTTACAACCGTAGTAGGGAGTGAACCAGTTTGGGCGTTTTGGCGTTTAAACCGTTGATGAACTTTATTTTTGCCAAAAGTCTGCTCGTTTCGGCCGCAATCGCAGTGTTTGCGTCCGTTTGGGCGGAGGATGCCGACCCTACGCGCCCTGCTGCCGAAATGGCCGACAGGATGAAGATGCGCATTGCCGATGCGTCGTCGCTCCGCATTCTTGCGCTCGTTGCCGGTGCGGACGGCGAAGGCGTTGCCCTTGTTGGCGAGGACGTCAAGACTGCAGTGACCGTAAGGAAGGGGAGCGTCATCTCGCGGACACTTGACGGCGTGAAGATAGACCTCAAGATCCGCTCCGTTTCGCCAAGGGGCGTGGAAATCGCGGCCGATTCCCTTCCGGAGCCGCTGTTCATCCAGGGCGGGTACACGCCGCTTGCGATTCCCGAGGCGCCCGGCGACGAGTTCATATCGTATCTCGAATCTGAGGACGTGCCGATCGGATCGCTGCTGCGACTTGTCTCGGACCGCACGGGCGTCAACATCTCGGCGTCCGACGCCACGAAGGAGAAGAAGGTCTCGATCTTCCTGCGCAACGTGAAGGCTTCCGCCGCCGTGGAGGAGATATGCCGCGCAACGGGGCTTTGGTTCCGTCGCGAGCCAGATTCCACGATGATCCGCGTGACCACCATGGAGGAGTACTCTGACAACCTCAGCACCTTCCGCGAGGAGACCACCGAGATGTTCACGCTGCTCTATCCGAACGTGACGGAGGTCGCAGGTGCGATATACGGGCTATATCCAGACCGCACGCTCCTTTCGCTCGGCGAGGAGGACATAGAGGACGACGCGGAAAACGACCTTTCGCGCCGGTTCGAGCGCTTCAGGGTAATCGAAGACAACGGAGGATCCCAGTTCCTCGACATCCAGCCGCCGCAGACATCCACCGGTTCCGGCGGAAGCGGGAACAACACGTTCTCCTTCAGCCGCGGCAGCGCGGCCTCAAGGCTCACCCAGTGGGACCAGCTGCGCAGGCGTTCGCGCCGCGGCTTTGCGCGCGGCATGCCCGGTAGCGCGGTTTCCGCGTCCGAGGCGAAGTTCATCGACGAGGCGCGGGCGAAGGGCGATTCCGCGCTTGCAGAAGAGGCGGGAAACGCCGCAACGATGACGCCGGCGAACATATTCGTGACGATATCGCGCAAGAACAACGTCCTCATGGTGCGCACGAGCGACGTTCGGGTGATGGACGAAATACGCAAGCTCGTGAAGAAGCTGGACGTCCCCACTCCGATGGTGCTCATGGAGGTCAAGGTGCTTGAGCTAGACGTCTCGGACGACTACGAGCACAAGATATCGTGGGGGCTTCGCGACACGAAGAACGGCCTTTCGAGCGGCTACGCCTCGCACTCCATCGGAATCGACAGGTCGAACCCCGCGAACGTGTTCGCGGACATAGTGCAGACCGGGATGGGCTCGTTCAACCAGACCTTCGCGTTCCGCGCTATAAGCGACAACATCGACGTCCAGCTCCAGTTCATGCAGCAGGACGGACGAGTGAAGACGCTCGCCACGCCGACGCTGCTAGTTGCGAACAACGAGGTATCGCGGATATTCAGCGGCAAGGAGTACCCGCTTGTGACGGGATGGGAGCGCGGAGAGACCGTGGTCTCAGAAAGCGGCATTGTCCAGGGCACGATGACCGTGACGATGGAGAAGAAGGACGTTGGCACGATGCTCCTCATAACGCCGAACATCAACGCCGACAAGACGGTTACGCTCCGCCTCATGCAGGAGAACTCCGCCGTGAGCCCCGAAAAGGTGGAGATACCTGTCGACGGAGGAAGAGGCGAGACTCGTCCGATAGAGTATGTCGAGTCGCGCCAGCTCGTAGGCACGTTCATCGCAAACGACGGCATGCTGGTGATGGCCGGAGGCCTCATCAAGGAATCGGATGAGGACGTCAAGTGGCGCACTCCGGTGCTTGGCTCGGTTCCGCTCCTCGGCTGGCTCTTCCGCGGAACGCACAAGGTCAAGCAGCGCACCGAGCTAGTCGTGCTGATACGTCCGCACGTGATCCTCACGCCCATGGAGGGCGGAAAGATCTCCGAGGAGCTCACTAAGGCCCTCTCCGCACATCCTGCGGCGGACGGGCGCGATTCCATCGACATCCACACCGATCCGGAACACGTCCACGACGTGAGGGACGACGCGTCCAACATCGTAAAGTGACGGCAGCTTCAAACGCTACACGAAAGGCAATGTAGGCAAATGAAAAAAGGATTCACGCTCATCGAACTTCTTCTCGTCATCGCACTGATAGCGATTGTCTCGACGCTTGCGGTGACAAAGCTGGGAGGGATCAAGGAGTCGTCCGCCCGAAAGGTCTCCCTTGCCAACCAGCAGGCCGTGGGACGCGGCGTGGATGCCTTTCTCGCGCTTGGAAGCGGCCGTCTCAACAGGCTCGACTCGCTCATCTACGCAGGAAGCGGCGGTTCCCCGATATTCGGCGGGCAGCAGGGGTTCGACTTCGACACCGTCTCGACCGCGGAAGGGGCGAACGGACTCTACATGGGGCCTTCGGACGCGACGGACGACGTCAGGAACGACGTGAACTCCGGCCTTACCGAGGAGCTTCGCTCCGTACTCTGCCTCTACACGCTTTCCAAGGCGCAGGCTGACGCGCTTGTGACGCAGCTCGGCCTCAGGTTCGTGATGGCGCACACCGCGTACGCGGACTCGGGCGAATACGAATTCCCCTCGATCCACTATCCCAAGGACCGCGCATACGGCGACGGTTCTGTGCCGAACGCATCAGACGGCCTCCACGCCAACGAATCCGCCTGCGTGGCCACGGCCGTTACCAACGGCATGGTCGTAGCTGCTGTCAATCCGAAGACGGACCTCGGCCGCTTGATCTACCAGTCCTGCGGACAGGAGCTCCTCAACAACAAGAACTGGGGCGAGACCTACGACGAGAACGAGGTTAAGAAGGAAGTCGCGGCCACGGGCGGACCGCTGATTGCGTTCGGACTGGGCGACAACGCGTCGATAATCGGCGACTCGAAGGCTGGACTCGAGTCCGCGCCGTTCGCCACTTTCCCGCACAAGAAGTACTACTCCAGGTACATTCTGCTCTTCCGCCTGCGCACCAGCGGCTCCGGCTCGGTGACTGTGATCGTTCCCGAGTTCGCGGGTGTTCTCGACGGCTACGGAAACACCATCCGTGCGGCGCGCCACATAGTGTCGGACCTGTAGCAGGGGCGCGCGCCTAGCCGAGGTGCGTGACCATTCCGTCCGCGACGCGGTGGGCTATTTCGTCGCCCATCAGCTGGTGGAGTAGCGCGAGTCCGAAGAGGATCGCCGCGCCGGGTGCCTGCCCGGTTATCACCTGGCCGTCCGCAACCACCGGCACGCCGGCTGATTCGCGGCCGAGGTCGGCAACGCAAGTGGGGTAGCACGTGACCTGCTCGTGCTCAAGAACGCCCGCCGCGGCGAGGACCGTGGGCGCGGCGCAGATGGCGCACACGAAGCGTCCTTCGTCCTTCTGGCGGCGCAGCCGGTCGAGTAGCGGTTCGCAAAGGCGAAGATTTTCCGTGCCTTCTCCGCCGCCAGGTAGTATAATTGCGTCGTAGTCGTTCTCCAGGACTTCCTCGAGCGGGGCGTCGGCCCGCATGGGGATGCCGTGCGCCGACATTACCTCGGTGTCGTATCCGAGCGATGCCGTGACAACGTCGACGCGTCCGCGCCTGAGGATGTCGATTACAGCGACTGCTTCGATGTCTTCGAAGCCGTTTGCGAGAGGGACAAGGGCTTTTTTCATAACACAGGTATTCTAGCACAATGATAGCAGACAGCACAATCGCAAAAATCAGGGAACTTATGGCCGAGGCGTCCGTCTTCGAGGAAGACCTCGAGGAGGATTTCATCCTCGGCGGGGGCCCGGGCGGACAGAAGACGAACAAGACGTCGAACGTAGTGAGGCTCTCCCACGGGCCTAGCGGCATTTCCGTCCGCTGCGGTGAGACGCGTTCGCGCGAGACGAACCGCTGGCT